>Ga0364922_10009_pt1 | contig 108170 bp, 90 predicted proteins | sample ExccelJu500001D4_2_FD_206955 | JGI IMG/M metagenome (GOLD analysis project Ga0364922, IMG submission 206955) | Enriched cells from Trout Bog Lake Hypolimnion, Wisconsin, USA - BchlTB.June20.5000.01.D4 | ecosystem: Environmental > Aquatic > Freshwater > Lake > Hypolimnion/Profundal zone | place...
TTTCAAGCTGATCAGTTTGCTTGTTAGCTCGCCGGATAATTATATCGAGCACATCCAATTTCTACTCGTTTTCCCGACACATGATACCTGAAGGCTCTCCGCAGTGGCAGCAAACCATTTTTATAGTAGCGACTATCTTTCTCTTTTACGAGGTCTGGAGCGGTTGGCGGTTGGGGGCTGTGCGTGGCCTGCTGAGGATGGCTGCACTTTTCTGTGCCTGGATTGGCGGGTCAGCGGCCGCTGGGGGAACGGGGACTTTCATGGCCTTTTTTTCCAGAGTTCCCCCACTACTTGCGCCTGGCGTTGCAGGACTGACAGCCGGCATCGTAATATACATCGGCATCTCGATTTTGGCGGGGTTGCTATTCAAGAAGACAGAGCATCATTCAGGTGTCGTCCGTTTCGGATTCGGGCTGGGCGGCGCCATATGTGGAATCCTTTATGGATTTCTCCTTCTCTGGGCCGGGATCACGTTGATCAGAGGTATGGGTGCACTTGGGGAGATGCGGGTTGTGTTGGCACACAATGAGGGGCGCTCCCAGACAGGCGAGCAGACGGCTCTTTTTCTGATCAAGCTCAAGGAGTCACTGGAACTCGGGGTTGCCGGCTCGTCACTCAAGAGGGTTGACCCGCTGCCAGCCTCTTTCTACGACAATATTGTGAAGGCCTCAATGGTAGCGGGTAACCAGCAGGCGCTGAAACGCTTCTTCCAATATCCGAAGATGCAGGAATTTCTGAAAAACCCCAGAGTAGCGGCGGTTTTTCAGGATCCAGTGCTTGAGAGAGCAGCTCAAAGCCACAACATTTTACTGCTCCTGAGAAATAAGAATGTCTTGGCAGCCGTCTATGACCCACAGGTTTTGAATGGTCTCAAAGACCTCGATCTAACAGCCGCACTCGATTATGCCTTAGAGTCTGAAAACCTGCTCCGGTCGGGGAAATATCGTCATCTGGTTTCTCCGGACTCGCCTCTTGCTCCGATACGCTCTAAAACAGCACCCACACCTCTTCCGACAGTTCCATGAATCGCTACGCTGCAACAATCGGACTTGAAGTCCATGCTCAACTAAAGACCAGCAGCAAGATGTTTTGCTCATGCAAGGTGGAGTATGGAGCCGAACCAAACACCCACACCTGTCCCACCTGCCTCGGCCTTCCCGGTGCGCTACCCGTGATGAACGGGGAGGCCCTGCGTCTGACGACGCTGGCTGGTCTCATGCTTGGTTGCACTATTCCAGAAGTCTGCAAGTTCGACCGCAAGAATTATTATTATCCGGACATGCCGAAGAATTATCAGATCTCGCAGTACGATCAGCCCCTCTGCTTGGGAGGCGGAGTGCCGTTGCATGAGACGGCTTACCCTAAGGATGCCCAGAAGAATATCACTACGCCAGGCAAGACCATCCGACTGACACGGATTCACCTTGAGGAGGATGTGGCCAAAAGTTTCCACTTGGAAAGCACCAGCGGTATCGACTTCAACCGTGCCGGAACCCCGTTGATGGAGATTGTCTCCGAAGCCGACATCGCCTCTCCAGAGGAGGCTTTCGCCTACCTGACTGCTCTCCGCCAGATCCTCATCTATGGAGGCATAAGCGATGCCGACATGGAGAAGGGGCAAATGCGCTGTGATGTGAATGTGTCCGTACGACCAACTGACCGGGAGCAGTATGGAACGAAGATCGAACTGAAGAACCTCAACTCAATCAGTGGCGTGCGTCGTGCTCTCGCCTTTGAGATAGACAGGCAAATCGAAATAGTGAGGGCGGGAGGAAAACTCGAGCAGGAAACCCGTCGGTGGGATGACGACCGCGGGGAGACTACCCTCATGCGCATCAAGGAGTCAGCCCACGATTATCGTTACTTCCCAGATCCCGACCTTTTGCCCGTCCGCACTACGAAACTTGTCGATGCAGCCAGAGTGGGGATGCCCGAACTTCCGCAGGCTAAACGTGACCGATTCGTGAGCGATTATGGAATCAGTGAATATGATGCTTCCGTGCTTGCTGATGACAGGGAACTCTCGGATTACTTTGAGGCGGCCCTCAGAGCGCCATCAAGTGGAGCTGTCGGAAACTTGCCGAAGCCAAAAAGCGTGGCCAACTGGATTATCAACGACCTGCTTAGCGCATTGGGAACATCATCAATTGGCCTATGCGAATGTCCCATTGCCCCCGCCTCAATCGGCGAACTTACGCTTCTCATTGAGGGGGGGAGCATCAGCGGTCGTCAGGGAAAGGAAGTTTTCGCTGAAATGATTACGAGCGGCAAGGCACCCACCCTCATCGTCGAGGAGAAGGGTCTCAAGCAGGTTAGTGACAGCGGTGCCCTTGAAGCCTTTTGCGACGAGGTGATCTCGTCCAACCCGAATTCAGTGGCCGACTACAAATCAGGTAAGGAAGCAGCTCTGAACTACCTAAAGGGACAGGTAATGAAGCTGTCCAAAGGGAAGGCGAATCCAGCCGTCGTCGGCGAGATTCTGGCGAAGAAACTTGTCTAACCTTTTCATGCAATGAGCCGTTGTTTCGTTCGGCCAGCAATGTTTGTGGTCGCCGGACTCATCCTCCTGCTGCTTGCAGGGTTAGAAATCTGCTTCCTGAATTCCAAGGGGCACAGGATGGCAGTGAATGCTCGCATCTCGGAACAGTTTGGCGAAGCACTTGATCGGGCGGGAATTCAAACTCAGGCCTCCCCATCTAATTGAGATTCAATCCCTCACTATCGGGTTCGGACTAGTAACTCCCAATTCCTTTCGGATCATCGGGGCGATCACTGCGCCGAGAATCTCGATGGCCTTTAGCGCATTTACATGGGGAAGGTTGCCAGGGCTCATCTGGATGGTGAGCCGTGAGATGCCTCCAAGAACCTTGTTATAGTGGAGAATCTTTTTCGCAGCCGTCTCCGCATCACCGATGATGAGTGCCCCTGTTGGACCGCATAAAGCATCAAAATGGGCGCGTGTTACTGGAGGCCACCCTCTCTCCTCTCCGATCTGTGAGAACATCTGCCGGTAACCTGGAAAATAGTCATCCGCGGCTTTTTGTGTAGTGTCGGCAAAGGAACCGAGGGCATGAACACCTACTTTGAGGCTCTCCGGTGGAAAACCAGCCTTGAGGCCGGACTCCTTGTAAATATTAATCAGCGGAAGGAAGCGGTGCGGTTCCCCGCCGATGATCGCAACCATCAAGGGAAGCCCCAAGGACCCTGCCCGAGCGAAAGATTTCGGAGTCCCCCCGACGCCGACCCAGATGGGGAGAGGATTCTGAAGTGGTCGCGGATAGACGGCCTGCCGAGTAAGGTTAGCGCGATGTGTGCCCGACCAAGTGACATGGAGGTGCTCCCTGATTTTCAGAAGTAATTCCAGCTTCTCGACAAACAGCGAATCGTAATCGTGCAAATCGAGGCCAAAGAGAGGATAGGCCTCTGTGAATGAGCCGCGGCCCACGACGATTTCAGCCCGACCGCCCGAGATTAGGTCAAGTGTTGCAAAATTCTGAAAAACCCTCACGGGATCCTCGGCGCTTAGGACTGTGACAGCGCTAGTCAACCGGATTCTCTGGGTTCTGGCGGCAGCTGCAGCGAGAAGGACGACCGGGGCTGAATCGAGAAACTCCTCACGGTGATGCTCCCCGATGCCAAAGATATCGAGCCCAGTCTTGTCGGCAAGTTCCACCTCCTCTAGCAGATTCCGCAGACGTTGCTGCGGATCGACCAACGTTCCGGTAATGGGATCAGCCAGCGTGGCAACAAAGCTATCGAGACCGATCTGCATTCGGAATCGGACTAGAACGCCTCGTCACCCAGATGTTTTCCTGAAATCAGGTAATTTCGGACATAGTCGTTGACGGCATCTTCAAGCGACGTTGGACGAGTTGACCAGCCCGAGGCCTTTAATCGGCTCACGTTAGCGCAGGTGTGGTACTGATACTGGTTGCGGATGTGATCTGGCATGTCGATGAATTCGATCTTGGGCTTCCGTTCAAGAGCTGTGAAAAGGGCGTTTGCAAGGTCAATCCAAGTGCGTGGTATGCCAGTGCCGATATTGAAGAGGCCGTTAGCTGTCGGCACGCTAGCGATGTGTAGCGTCATGGCGACTGCATCCTTCACGTAGACGAAATCGCGGGCTTGCTCGCCATCTTTGTAGTCTCGTCGGTGGCTTTTGAAGAGGCAAACCTTGCCAGTCTCCAAAATCTGGTCGAAAGCCTTACTCACGAGGCTGCGCATCTCCCCCTTGTGTCCCTCGTTTGGCCCGAACACGTTGAAATATTTGATGCCGGCAATCCGGTCCAGCCAGCCTCTATGTTTGGCATGGAGGTCGAAAAGATGTTTGGAGTAGCCGTAAGCATTGAGAGGGCGGAGGGACTCAAGTTGATCCAAGCTGTCATTCATGCCGTGAGTGCCATCGCCGTAGGTGGCGGCGGAACTGGCATAAACAAAGCGGATCCCGCGCTGTAGCGACCACTGGGCGAGGCGTTTTGTGTAGCCGTAATTGTTTTCCATGAGATATCCAGTATCGGTCTCAGTTGTCGCGGAGCAGGCGCCCAAATGGAAAACGGTCCTTATTGATCCGAGGGCGTCTGGATTTTGCTCAAGGAGGTCAAGAAAGGCATCGGCTTGAAGGTAGTCATCAAAGCGGAGAGAGGAGAGATTTCTCCATTTCACGTCCCTGCCCAGAACGTCGGTGACGAGGATGTCGGTCTGACCACGCTGGTTGAGCGAGTGGATGAGGGCGCTGCCAATGAGGCCGGCTCCGCCTGTGACGAGGATGGATGGGTGCATTCAGGGGGGTTATTTTTTCATCTCTTTCAGACCACTTTCATCGAGCTCTTCCTGAAAAATCTCAACTTTGTCGCCATAAACACTCTTGGCAACATCCAGATATTTCGCTGCCTCTGCATAGTTACCATTCTTATAAGACCTAGCAGCTGATGCAAAGTACCATCCAGGTGTATTGGATGGGGTTTCCGATGGGAAAAGCTTCCGTTGTAGATCTGGCTCAACATTCCGACGCAGCAGGAGCAGGAGGAGCTTGTACTGAAGCAGTTCATTGTTGGGTTGCTCGATGAGGAGATTCCGAAAGTATGTGGTGGCGGATTCCAGCTGTCCTTCCAAGGCTAGCAGGGAACCGATGTTGTAGATGGCGGGAAAAAAGTCGGGTGCTTCCTTTAAAGCAGCTTCGTAACAGATTCTAGCCTGGGTGTAGTCGTTCTCCTTGGTCAGGATTGCCCCCTTAAGATTCAGAACTCCCGGATCTTTCGGGTGTCGTTCGAGTGCAGGAGTAAGGGCTGACAAGGCGCGTGGATAGTCACCCTTGTAAAACGCCTCTTGGGCGGCTTGAACAGCAGCGTCTGCGTCTAATGTTGTGGGCAGGCTAGCGAGGGTTTGAGATGCAAACTTGCTGATCAGGCAGAAAATCAGCATTGAGCACGAAAAACACCGAATAGTCTTGGGAAGAAACGCCATCATGGTCAACGATCCCGCAGCATGAAGAATGAGCTTGTGCAATGGCAACAAGATCTTGGGAAAAGTCCCCTGCTCAAGGTGATCATAATAATTTCCCTGAGCGTCGGCCATATGGCTTTGCAAGCGCAACAACTTAAGACCTTGAGAAACGTTTCCCAGTCTTTTGAAATTGCACTTCCGGAGAGGGAGGGGCCGTTAACGCTTGGAATATTTTCACCCCAAGGGGTACTTGTGCGGTTGTTGTACCGTGACGCCTCTATTGTGTCCATCCCGTCCGGATTGAATGGACTGATCGTGAGTTGGGATGGGAGAGACTCATCGGGAAAAGTGGTGCCTGATGGCACGTATACAGCTCGAGGTCTTGTTCATGGACCGATTATGATTTTTCAAGATGTCGAGGGGAACTATTTGGAGGGGTTGATGGGCGGGGATATCCGAGAAGAAACGATTATTGGCTTAGAGCAGTATTTTTCCTCCTACAGCCTCACCGTGAGAGCTGCCAAAGATGAATTGCTTGAGACGCGCCCGCTTCTTTTGCTTACTGCAATGACGGGGGAAGCATCCGTGGCGATTGCTGTAGATGGCCTGCCGATTTTCGATCTATCCCTTCAAGAAGAATTTCACAGGCCTGAAATAACGCTGAAATACGGAACGAATCCCGGAACCGCCTTGCTGACCCTGAAAAACCTCTACGGCAGAGTCCATTACATCCTGACTGGTTTGGATACGCTCGTCCCACTGAATGCGGGGACGCTGCAAATGCCGCCGGATGCTTTTCATTCTTCTTCCGTTCAGAAAGAATCCCGGCCATGACCAGCCGGCGACCGCAAAGAAAAATTCCTTTCAAGCCGCTGTCGTGCTTTAGCGGCGGGGTATTTCTCGCCCTGGCCATTTTCATCATCGGGATGCCGTGTCATGCCCAGCAAGCCACGCCACATGAGATCAAGGTTCCCTATGCCATGAACTGGGGTGATACCATTGATAAGGCTCGCGAGATGATCAATGCTGTGAAAGCGCAGGAAACGGGTGTTTCGGAAAAGGCTCCTGGAAGAGTAGTGCTAGAATCAACCGGGCTGGGAGTCGGCGATCCCCTTTTGAAGAAGTCGCTTTTTACGTTCAAGGATGGAGCGTTGATAGAGGTTGAGTTGCAGTATGGCGACTCCTCATGGGATGCGGAGAAGACGCTTGATTTCTTTGACAGAACCAGACGGAGGATCGACGAGCGGTACGGGCCTGGAACCCTAATGGTTAACAAGGTCAAGGAGCACCCCTCGGGCGAAAATATTCCCAAGGAGATGACCTACACCCTGATCATCTACCAGTGGAGCCAGCCAGCGGCTGCTCTGGAATTAAACTTCTACCACTTGGAGGATAATGAGAAATCCTTCAGGCTGGTGAGCCTTCATTATAAGGCCCCATAAACCGGACAAGCCATCGCTGTTTTTACTGACGAGTGACCTTGGTGCAGAAACCTGAGGTGCAGACGGGTTCGGGGGGCGGGCCATGCTGAAACCAGGATCTAATCTCGTTCATCATTCTTCTGATGTGGCGATATGCACGCACACGTATCATTTTTCGGTAACTAGCCCAAGGATCGCCCCAGTGAAGGATCTCAATTGTGACGCGGCGCACGCCCCACTCGCGCATAAGTTTTCGCGAGGGTTTGTAGAGATCGATTGTGTTGCGGCCCGAGAGGGCGAAACCATAGTCGTCAACTTCGAAGAACTCTCCTGTGGCCCGGATTCGGAATCTAGTGCCGCAGGGCCAGCGTGCCCAGTCGGAGGCCGCGCTGTTGATGGCTCCGTAGCGGAGTGGTGTTCCAAGCGCGGTCAACGCCCCGTAGCGGCGATGATCACTTTCGCTCTGGGTGTAGGCTGTAGTGCGAACCTTTTCGACGGCGGCCCGTGGCATAGGAGGCTCATAGGGTGGAAGTGGATGGGCACAGCCGCTCAAAAAAATGATTGGAAGAAGGAGGGGGAGATGATGCTTCATCAAACTGCTTCATCGCAGATTGTGGGATTGGGTTCCAAGAAAAAGAGCATCCTCTCGATCTAGAAACTTACAAAGTAATGTGACAAATGATGCGGGCGACCATGGTGAACAGTTTATGTAATCGCGGATGTATTCATGGTGCGCGGCGCTATCCATGCAAAGTTTCCGATAACGGCACAAGGATTGACTGGGCATTGGTGGAGTCATTCCATAAAAGGCAGATGCCATGATCAACCAATTTGAACTGAAGGTTAACAAGAAGGCCTATGAAATTAACATGGCCAAGGCTATCTACGGGACCTTTGCCGAAATCGGGGCGGGTCAGGAGGTGGCACGGCGGTTTTTCCATGTAGGAGGTGCGGCCGGAACAGTGGCCAAGACGATTTCTGCCTACGACATGACGTTTTCGGATGCCATTTACGGAAAAAGCTCCCGATTTGTGAGCCGTCAGCGATTGGGCGAGATGCTTGATCACGAGTACAGCCTGCTGATTGAGCGTCTTAACGAAAAGGTTGGTGAAGAGAGAAGCTTCTTTGCCTTCGCCGATACTGTCGCCGCACGTTCCTACAGGACTCATAGCGATTCTCACGGCTGGATGGGCCTTCGATTCCAGAACAATCCTCGCAGCGAACCGAACGATATCATCCTTCACGTGCGCATGCTTGATCCGCACAATCTCGCGCAGCAGGAGGCCCTAGGCATCGTGGGGGTGAATCTGATTTACGGAGCTTTTTTTCTTCGCAGAGACCCGAAGGCATTCATTAGCTCACTCTTAGACGATCTCGATTCATCCCGTATTGAGATCGACATGATCCGTTTTACGGGTCCCGAATTTTCAAAGGTCGACAACCGCCTCATGTGCCTAGAACTAGTGATGCAGGGTATCGCGCAGGCGGTTCTCTTTTCTCAGGACGGCGATGTGATCCAGGCAGCAGACGTTTTTTACCACAAGCCGCTTCTGGTTGAACGGGGTAGCTTCCGCCCACTCACCAACGTTGCCAACGACATGCTTGAGTGTTGTCGGTCGATGTTTCTGATGGAGGAAGAGTTGTGCGGCGAACAACCGGAGATTCTGCTGGAAATCACCATGAAAAACCTGATGAGGAGCGGCCAGATTGATTTTCAAGACTTTCTGGATCGTATCGACATGCTCGGAGCTCTCGGGCGGACGGTGCTGGTTTCCAATTACGGGGAGTTTTACCGCCTCATCCAGTATCTGCGACGTTACACTGACCTTGCCATCGGGCTGCCGTTAGGTATTCCAAGCCTACACGGGATTTTTGAAGAAAAATATTATTCCAATCTTGATGGGGGCATTCTGGAGGGGCTCGGAAGATTATTCAAAAAGGGGGTGCGCCTCTATGCTTATCCCACCAAAGATGAGAAGGGGCACATCATCGAGGCCGCTTCCTACCGTGTTGATCCAAACCTTCAGGCGCTATATTCTTATCTTCTTGAGAACCGCTTCATTATTCCGATGGCCGGCTGCAGGCTCGACTATCTAGGGATCAGCTCGGAAAATGTTCTCTCTAGGCTCCAGTCCGGAGATCCCGAATGGGAAACAATGGTGCCTCCCGAAGTGGCTGGGATCATCAACACGCGAAAGTTCTTCGGTTTGAGGTAACTTTGCTCAGAAAAAGCTAATCCCGGAAATTCCGGTAGTCCAGGGCAACGCCAAAATCCTTGCCTCGAAGGAAGGCAATGACGTCCTGAAGTTCATCCCGCTTGTTGCCTGAAACACGGATTTGACGGTCCTGCAGCGAGGACTGGACCTTGAAGTTCCTTGCTTTGATTGCTGCAGTTATTTCCTTGGCCTTGGTCCCCTCGAGTCCTCGCACGATTACAAATTCCTGACGAGCGTTTCCGATGGACGAGATTGAGGGTTCCTTCTGGTCGACATTCCGGAGGTCGACGCCTCGCTTTGCGAGTTTGTTTACCATGATCTCGCGTATGCCCCTAAGCTTGTTTACGTCTTCGGCGGAGAGGGTGATCAACTCGGGCTTGGTTAGCTCGATCTTTGCGCTGCTCCCCCTGAAATCAAAACGTGTCGCCAGCTCCTTGACGGCCTGGTTGACCGCATTCTCGATCTCCATCCGGTCGATTTCCGAAACAACGTCAAAAGAAGGCATAGCGAAAAGTGGAAAGCTAAAAGCAAAAAACTTAAAGAAAAATACGCAATCACGGCATCTGTCCTCCTCGCTAGGTGTCCTTTAGGATTTCGAGCCGACGACTTGTGGGTTGCATTCCTCCCCCTCTGCATGGATCTTATCAAACCCGCCAAATCTGCATTCAACAGCAAGCATGAGCGCAAGCACAACCACTTCGAAAAACGATAGCCCCTGCACCGAAAACATCCGTGTGCGAGGAGAGACGCGTCTGATCTCTCCACGTGAGGTAAAGGAGCGACTGGCAGCCAGTCCTGAGGTTCTGGCCCAAGTTGCCCGGAACCGAGAGGTTTGCCGTCGCATCCTCCGTGGCGAGGATTCCCGTCTTCTTGTGATCGTGGGCCCCTGTTCTATCCACGACCCGGTTTCAGCAGTCGATTATGCAAAGCGTCTGGCGGCCCTTTCCAAGGAAGTCGAAGACAGGCTTTTCATCGTTATGCGGGTCTATTTTGAGAAACCACGCACGACCGTTGGATGGAAGGGGCTAATCAATGACCCACATCTGGACGATTCTGGAGACATGGAACACGGAATTTTGGTGGCTCGCCAACTGTTGCTAGATGTGGCTTCGCTCGGACTTCCAGCAGCAACTGAATTTCTCGACCCGATCATTCCACAATACATTGCCGACCTGATCAGTTGGTCAGCCATCGGAGCACGCACGACGGAGTCCCAGACACATCGGGAGCTGTCGAGTGGGCTTTCGATGCCGGTAGGGTTCAAAAATGGAACCGATGGAAGCGTGCAAACCGCTGTGGATGCTATGCGCTCCTCCAGAAGTGGGCACAGTTTCCTTGGCATAGATCAGGAGGGCATCACTAGCATCATCAAGACTACCGGCAACCCCGACGGTCACCTTGTCCTTCGCGGTGGTCGCGACGGAGTCAATTACCACCCTGCCCAAGTCGCGGATGCTGCCGCCAAACTCAAGAAGGCAGGCGTTCCTCCGGCCATCATGGTTGACTGCAGTCATGCCAATAGCGGCAAGGATCCTACCCGGCAGCCAGAAGTATGGAAGAGTGTTCTTGAACAGCGCGCAGCGGGTCGAACAGACATTGTCGGGGTGATGCTCGAGAGTCATCTCGAGCGTGGTTCACAAGCGTTGGAGGGTGATCCCTCGAAGCTGCGCTACGGCGTATCGATAACGGATGCCTGCCTTGATTGGGAGACGACGGCAGAAATTCTTCGGCAGGCGTAAAAGACGCCTTAGCCATGAGTCCAACAATTCGGGAGCTTCCCTATGCCGGCCTAGACTTCGAGTCTGCCGGAGAGGGTCCGAACGAGGCGGGAGTTCCCGTGCAGATCGGGGTCGCCTGTATGGACGAGCTGGTCTTACGGGCGGATTTATTCTACCGAAGTTATCTTCGAGCGGATCGCCCTGTGACATGGGCGGCACAACAACTGCATGGGATAAACAATGAAGACCTAAAGAACGCGCCGCAATTTCGTTCGCTATGGCCTGAAGTCAAGCAACGCCTTGGGGGTCGATGGATCGTCGCTCACGGTTGTGGAACAGAAAAACGTTTCTTGCGTGCTTTCCCATTTCACGGCTTCGGGCCTTGGGTGGATACCCTGTCTTTGAGCAGGAAGATACTGCCGGGAAGAAAATCCTACGCCCTGTCAGATCTCGCCAATGAATTCTCTCTTGTGGAGGAAGCTCGGCCACTTCTGCCGGACTTTCGATGGCATGAGGCGCTCTCGGATGCTCTGGCTTCTCTTCTCCTGCTCAGAAAGCTCATCGAACTGGCAAAGTTGCACAACCAGCCTGTTAATTTTTTGCAGTGCTGAATCTCCTTCAGAACTGAATTTTACCTTCTTATTCGCCCAGCGGGCGGGAAGTGGTGCTCGGGGGGGGACTTGAACCCCCATGCCTTTCGGCATACGCCCCTCAAACGTACGTGTCTGCCATTTCACCACCCGAGCTCTTTGGGGTGTGACATAATAAGGCTGGTTGGTGCCGGGGCAAGAGGGAAAAAATCTGTTGTCTCCCGAAACCTTCCGTGACATTATCTTCCTCCTTTTCCAAAGATTTCCCATGTCCTACGCAATTATACAAACCGGTGGCAAACAGTACCGCGTCTCCGAGGGAGACCTCCTGAATGTCGAGAAGCTTGATGCCGAAGCCGGCAAAGAAACCACGCTCAATGAAGTTCTGCTCGTCGTAAATGGCGACAAGGTCAGCTTGGGTGCACCACTGCTTTCAGGGGCAAGCGTCAAGGCAGAGGTAGTCGAACAGTTCAAGGATGAGAAGGTCATTGCCTTCAAGTTCCGACGCCGCAAAGGGTATCACCGTACTGTCGGTCACAGGCGGCAACTTACCAAGTTGAAGATCACCAAGATTTCCATCTAACGCCGCCTCTAACCAAAAACTACCGCCATGGCCCATAAAAAAGGACAGGGAAGCGTCAAAAACGGACGCGACAGCACAAGCAAACGCCTCGGCGTGAAGAAATTCGGCGACGAGACTGTTGTTGCCGGTAACATCATCATCCGTCAGCGAGGAACCAAGTTTCTTCCTGGCCGCAATGTGGGATTGGGGCGTGATTACACGATCTTCTCCCTTGTTGACGGCAAAGTTCGATTCGACCGTGCGGGGCGGCGTGTGAATGTCGATCCCGCTGGGACGGCTGCCAACTAGGGATTTCCTCCTCACGGGAGGTTTTAGGGAATGCCAGTTTCCCACTTTGATCCTGCAGCGCTTAAATTTGGCGTTCTCGGATCCGGCAAGGGCTCCAACTTCTGCGCCCTCGCGGAAGCCTTCCGTGTCGGAACACTCGGTTGCGAACCGGTGATCGTTCTTTCCGATGTCGAGGATGCTGGAATCCTCGCAGTCGCCGGTGCCTATGGTATCCCTAGGCACTTTGTTGAGCCTGGCTCTTTTCGCACTAGAATGTCCCATGAAGCCGAAGAAAAAGTTGTTCGGCTATTGCGTGAGGCCAGGGTTGATTTCGTCGCCCTTGCCGGCTTCATGAGGGTGATAAAGGAACCATTACTTCGCGCATTTCCCGGCCGCATCTTGAATATCCACCCATCTCTTCTTCCGGCCTTTCGAGGATTGGAGGCCTGGCGGCAGGCACTCGAAGCAGGTGTACACGAGACTGGTTGCACGGTCCACCTTGTCGATGAGGGTGTGGATACGGGTAGAATTCTGGGCCAGAGCATTGTTCCGGTACAACAGGGTGACACCAACGACTCTCTGCATGCCAGGATTCAGGTGGCCGAGCACGAACTCTATCCTAGAGTGGTAAGGAAATTCGCGGAGCGCTTGCGGGTTTGCTAATAGTAGTGGAATCTTCCCGGCCTCCGGCATGGTGTCGGACGAGAACAACCACTGATTCTTCAAACTGCGCATGAGCAGCTTTCGCCTTTTCGACCTTAACCCTGAGCAATACCGTGCCGCAACCCATCCGGGGGGACCTATGCTGATCCTTGCCGGCGCTGGGACGGGCAAAACCCGAGTGTTGACGGCTCGTATTGCATGGTTGGTCTTTCAGGGAGCAGATCCGTCCTCGATCCTTGCGGTTACCTTCACGAACAAAGCGGCACGTGAAATGCGAGAACGAGTAGCCGGGGCTCTTGATCAGGGAAAAGCACGCTTTGTCACCCTCTCCACCTTTCACGCCCTCTGCGTCCGACTTCTTCGTCGTCATGCACCACTGCTTGGCTTCAGGGAGAACTTTAGCATCCTTGACGAGTCCGATCAGATCGGACTGATGAAAAAACTGGCATCACGCATCCACGACAAGGAGGAACCGCTTGACCCGAAAATTGCTCGGGCCGTCATTAGCAAGGCCAAGAATCTGGGCATCGGAGAACCATCGGAGACCGGCACGGCTCTTGGGAGTCTTTTTTCCCGGTATCAGAACGAATTGCGCACTCTCAACGCGATGGACTTCGATGATCTGCTATTGCAGGCGCGTACACTTCTTAAAGATCATCCAGAGGTCCGCGAGGAGTGGCGCTCCCGTTACCGTCACATTCTGGTAGATGAATTTCAGGACACTAACCGCCTCCAACTCGAACTGGTGAGTCTGCTGGCCGGAGATGACTGCCCCAACATCTGCGTCGTGGGAGACGATGATCAGAGTATCTACGGGTGGAGGGGGGCTGAGGCCGCCAACCTGCTGGAGTTCGAGCGACACTTCCCGGATCCAGAAGTCATCAAACTCGAGCAGAACTACCGCAGCACCGATGTCATCCTTTCTGTCGCAAACCGGCTCATCAGCAACAATTCCCGGCGACGCGTCAAAAATCTTTGGAGCGATAGCAAGGATGGTGAGTCAGTCCGTATACTCTCAGCAGCCGACGACAAAACAGAGGCGGAGTTCATCGCTGACGAGATACATGCATCCGGTCCTCAGAGTTCGAAGGGGCGTCCTTGGACCTCCTTTGCTATCCTCTATAGGATGAACGCCCAGTCTCGGCAGTTCGAAGAGGTCCTACGCGAGCGCCGAATTCCCTATCGCGTTGTTGGTGGGAAAAGTTTCTTTGACCGGCGTGAGGTGAAGGATGTGGTAGCCTACCTCGGTGCCCTTCTCAACCCAGATGACGACAACGCACTACTGAGAGTTCTTTCCAACCCTCCGCGCGGCATCGGCAGCGCCACGCTGCAACTAGCAACCGAGGAGGGGGCCAGAAGCGGCAAGGGCCTACTTGCGATCATGAATGATCCAGTGTGGCTTGATTCCTCATCCTCCCGAACACGGAGTGCAGTTCAGCGGTTCACGGAGGACTGGGGGAGCTACCGCATCCAACTTATGACTCCCGGGGCCGATGTTTCCGCTATTCTGCGCTCTGTTCTAGATGAGTGCGGCTACATTGAAGACCTCAGGAAAAGCTGTAAGACCGAGGAGGAAGCGGAAAATCGTCATGAAAACATCCGTGAACTGCTTAATGCCCTTGCAGGTTATTGCCAGCGACATCCACGTGAGGGAGCGCGTGGTTTTCTGGACGGCCTCATGCTCGAGCAAGAGCGTGAGGAGGAAAAGGAAGAGGAACGTTCAGGCGTGACCTTAATAACCCTTCATGCGGCGAAGGGGCTTGAATTTTCCGAGGTCTGGCTTGTCGGCGCAGAAGACGGGTTGCTGCCCCACGAGCGTTCCAAGGCTGAGGGTACTGTGGAGGAGGAACGGCGTCTGCTCTATGTTGGAATCACGCGTGCCCGCAGCCGCTTAACTATCACCCATTGCACTAACCGCCGGAAATTTGGAAAGGTTGTTTCCTGTACTCCTAGCCCTTTTCTCCTCGAACTTGCTGGCGATGGAGTTGAGTCGGGAAGCATGGAGACAATTCTTTCGCAGCCGCTTACAGAGGAGGAATTCGATGACGCGTTTGCCAGAATGCGAGCCATGCTCAAGAACGGGTAGGCTTGTCCATTCAAGTGGCGGGCCTTCCCAAATCCTGCCTTAAAGGGGCCGAAGTAGTTGCCAGATTGATTGTTGCTGGAAAGAAAACAATCCTGATGCGCGCTGAACTTTGGTGTGTTCGGATCAAGAAAGTCGGGAACAAGCACCGTTCCTTATAGAGGGGCAAATATCTCCGGCTTCAGATCTAAACAATCCTCTCGTCAGGGAAAGGCCTACTCCTTGTTACAGCGCGTTCGACGTTACCGGAGTGGATGACGGTGTCGCAATGGAGGCAGATGGAGACATGGGCGTAGGCGTAGGCGTAGGCGTAGGCGTAGGCGTAGGCGTAGGCGTAGGCGTAGGCGTAGGCGTGGGCGTGGGCGTGGGCGTGGGCGTGGGCGTAGCAGACTGAAAAATGTCAGGAAGAAAATCCCAGTCGGCACGGAACTCTGCGTGGCGGATGCGCCCCCCGGCTTCCGCTGTCCAGAGGCCGAGAAGAATGGACAGGGCGCTGCCCAGAAGAACGGCCCAACTGATCCGTGCTGCCTGTCTGGGGAATTTTATGAGAACCAGCAGTGCCAGCAGGGCGAGAATACCGACTGCATAGACAACCGGAACAGTGGCTTTGGCCCGGTGACTGTGTTCACGGAAGGCAGCCTTTCCAGCCGCATCGAAACCGAAATCAGCGGAAGCGACGAGAGACTCTTGTGCGGACTCCCCAGTCTGAATGATGGCTGGCATGATGCCTACACAAAGAATGATGGAAATAAGGCCTGAGGCCAGTGCTCCCCTGCTTCGAATGAGAATGCCAAGCAAGACAGGCACGCAAGCCACTGCAAGGCCGATGATCGGGACATGATTGATGGCCAGATGCAAATGTGCTGGGATGAAAAGATGATCCATGAGCCTAAGACATATCTTCCCGGACGTCTGGTGCAAGTGGGAAGTAACCAAACGGGGGGGGAGTAGTAGAGAAAGAGTGTTTCCCCTAAATTTGCAGTAGGGAACGAACATGAGGTCTGGACAGGGGGCACCCGATGAGGCATCACTTTTCTCATGAGTGCCGATGGACAAGGATCAGCCGGGAATGTCATTGCGTCCCTCGCCAGTTTCTTTATTCCCGGTCTCGGTCAACTCATTCAAGGGCGTCTCCTTCCGGCCATCCTTTTCTTCCTAATTACTGGGTTCTTGTGGTTCTTCCTGCTGGGATGGATCACCCATCTCTGGGCCTGCCTTGACGCCGCTCTCTGGAAACCGCGTGCCTAGGAGTGGATAAATCCTGACTGGCCGTTGGTCATATTTATGCAATGTCGGCTATTGAATAGAGAAAGTTGCGCTCTACTTACTCTGTAAATCTAAAAAAAGAACTTGGCATGGCTTGTGCTTTACCCTAACCACAGAACCTTCAAGTTCTACTAACCAAACCAAACCTAATCATGAAACTGATCAAACACATTGCCACATACGCCATCGCGGCTGTTGCAACCACTGCCGTCCTCAAGGCGGATAACACACCAAGCACCAACTCCGTTGCCGCTGGCAAGGATGTGAAAGCACCTGTTGCACCTGTTGCAGCAGCGAGTCCGATGTTCACCTTTAACGTCAGTGAAAACTACGACAGCCGCTACATGTTCCGCGGCGTCGACGTGCTCGCTGGAACGGGGATTCTTTCGACCACATTTGCTCCGACTTGGCACATAACTGCCAACGATGCAATCACCGTCCCGCTCTGGTTTGGAACCGCAGTAAAGAGCAATGCCGCCAACTCAGCATACCGCGAATTGGATGTGCCCATCAACTACACCCATGCCATTGGTCAATGGACCCTTGGAGTAGGATACACTCTGTATAACTACTTCAACGCTCCTTCTTTCTGCAACAAGCCCGCTCATCAGGGCGAGCAGAACGAGGTAAACGAGACTGTCTCCTATGCCTATACTAACAGCATCGGAACCTTCACTCCTTCACTTACTTACTATCAAGAGCTTGGTACCCCCGTCGGCTACAGCTACGGCTCTGTTAACCCTGGTTCAAGCTTCTTGACCCCTGGCTTGGCAGCAGCGATTCCTCTCAACTTCATCAAGAAGGACGGATCGGTTACGTTTAACCCAAATACCCAGCTGAACTTCGGGTTCCGTTACAACGGTAATGCCAGCGGACAGGCCCTCTCCGGTCTGAACAACTGGCAGTTCCAACTGCCAGTATCATGGCAGGTCACCAAAGTTTGGTCCGTTACAGCTTATTGGGCATACAGCTATCAGGATGCAGGCCTCGCAACGGGCACCATCAGCACAGGCAAGTCACTCGGTTGGGCCGGTGCTAGTATCGGAGCTTCTTTCTAAAAGGTTTAGTTAGACTGACAAGAAGGCCCCGCCGGAAACGGCGGGGCCTTTCTTTTTCGGGGTTCTTCTCTTTGGGGTGAATCCTCCTAATTTCCTAAAGATAAGCGATCAGTAAGAAAGAACTTTTTCCAGAAATCGCTGGGCCTGCTCAGTTGTCGGACGGGCGAAGAAATTTCCTGAAGAGGTGCATTCAAGAACTTTCCCATTCGCCAGGTAGGCCACTTGATCCGAAATTCTACGGGCAAAAGCCATCTCATGTGTGACAAGCAGCATAGGGGTGCCGCTTTCACGAAGTTCTGCGATGAGAGAGAGGACTTCAGCTGTCATTTCTGGATCCAATGCGGAGGTGGGTTCGTCAAAGAGAAGGAAGCGGGGGCGTATTGCCATGGCCCTGGCAATTGCAACTCGCTGACGCTGGCCGCCTGAGAGTTGTGAGGGTAGTTTATCCCCATGATCTGCAAGACCTAGGCGTCGCATTACCTCTGCGGCACGATCACTTCCCGAATCTTTGTCGAGTCCATGGACTGCCGTCAGCGGCAGAAGAACGTTCTGAAATGCACTCATGTGAGGAAAGAGGTTGAATGACTGAAAGACAACGCCGAGAGATCTGCGATAGGCTCGAAGTGGTGCCTCCTCTCTCGGCACGACGACTTCATCAAGGATTAAGGAACCTGCATCGGGAAGTTCAAGACCGGCAACCAAGCGGAGAAGGGTTGATTTTCCTCCTCCGCTCGGGCCGAGGAGTGTCAGGACATTGGGGAATTCAACTTTAAGCGTCAGATCGGCGATCACTTGCCTGAGCGTGTCACCTCCACCGAACGACTTGGAGACGCCTAACGCTTCAAGCTTCATAACGCAGGCGTTTTTCCAAGAGTTTCGAGAGTAGCGAAACCGGAAGGGTCAGAGCAAGGTAGCCGATGGCAAGAGGAAGATAGCTCTCAAGGGTCCGGAAGGTGGCGGAGTTCACCTGTTGGGCTGCAAGGGTGAATTCACCAATTCCGATGATCGAAAGAAGGGAGGAGTCCTTGATGAGCGAGGCAAACTGGCCAGCAAGCGGAGGAAGGATATGGCGAAGGGCCTGCGGGGCGATTACAAACCGGTAGCTCTGGAAGGCAGTCAAGCCGATGGAGCGAGCCGACTCAATCTGAGAGGAAGGAATGGCTTCGATTCCAGCCCTGATCATTTCGGCAAGGTATGCGCCGCTGAAAAAAGAGAGAATTATAACACCCGCGACCAACCGGTTTTCAAGACCCATCCCGTTCGCCACGACATAGTAGAAGACAAGTATCTGGACTAGAAGTGGAGTGCCTCGGATCACCTCCACATACAGCAGGGCAAGAGAACGCAAGGGAAGTATGATGGACCGTCGCGCCAAGGCAGCCACCAGACCGATCAACAAACTCCCAGCAAGAGAGAAAATCGAGATAATGATGGTGAGTAGCCACCCTTTCCAGAAAGCATCTCGATAGAACCACACCGATTCCCATCCGCCTAGGGTTGTACCGGCCGCGCCACAGATTACTCCGGAGCAGAAAAGTCCAACAATCAGGGTGAGCATGACTACCCAGGCGCCGATAATCCAACCGGAGGCTGGTTTGCCAGGGGGCTCAATAAGGAGTAAGCCCAGCCTCATCAGTTCAGAAGCGGAAATTTAAAAAATGATTCTGCCGTCCGTGTGGTTGCCGCAGCCACTTCCTCTAAGGTAACACCTCTGACCTCAGCGACTTTCTCGGCAACGAGACGCGTGTGAGAAGGTTCCGCGCGTTTGCCGCGGTGCGGGACGGGGGCGAGGTAGGGACAATCAGTTTCCACCATGTAACCATCAGAAGGAACAGCTTGTGCGGTGGCCCGGACTTGTCCGGCATTCTTGAAAGTGATGATGCCGGTAAAGGAGACAAGATGCCCGTGAGAATGTACTTCTGCGGCCTCTTCCGGCGTTCCCCCAAAACAGTGAAAGACACCCCTCACTTTCCCGGAATAGGGGAGAAGTAAGGCGAGCGTGTCGCTCCATGCGCTGCGTTGATGAACTACGACATTAAGCCCCAACTCCACGGCAAGATCAAGTTGCATACAGAAGGCGTCGGCCTGCGCGCTTTTCCATGCCCCATGGGCAATGAGACGCTCTTGGTCGTCAGTGTTCTGGGCTTGCAGAGCCGAATCAACCGTTGAGACAGCTGGTTGCTTTAACTCCTCAGGGACATGATGGTAGTCAATGCCGGTTTCTCCAATCGCCACAACCTTTGGATGGCTGGCCAGTTCGCGCAGCGCTGGGAGAAAGTCTAGCCCCTCATCGGAGACATTTGTCGGGTGAATACCGACAACGGCATAGACATTAGGGAATCGATCGGAGAGAGCAACCGCGCGGCGGCTGCTTTCGATGCCCGTCCCGATCGTGATGATTCGTGCAACTCCCGTGTTGGTTGCGCGTGCGACAATCTCATCGAGGTCGGCGACAAAATCAGGATAGTCTAGGTGGGCATGGGTTTCTATCAGCTCCATGCTCATTTCTGCATTTTCAGGTTGGAGGCGGTGGCGTGACCGGGATTAATCTTCGTAGCCCTGTGGATGTTTCACATGCCAGGACCAAGCGCTTTCGACTATGGTCTTAATATCCTGATACTTCGGCTTCCATCCGAGCTCCTTTTGGATCTTATCGGATCCCGCGATCAGTCGTGGGGGGTCTCCCGCGCGACGAGGCTTTTTCACTGCAGGAATGGCATGGCCAGTGATACGTCGGCAGCAGTCAATGACTTCCGTGACGGATGTTCCTCCTCCAGTGCCGAGATTGTAGAAGGCGCTTTCATTAGCCTTAAGTGCAAGCAGATGTGCCTGGGCAAGGTCGATGATGTGAATGTAGTCGCGGATGCAACTGCCGTCAGGCGTCGGGTAATCGCTTCCGTAGATTTCAACGAACTCCTTCTGGCCGAGGGCGACCTTGAGGATATTCGGAATAAGATGGGTTTCAATGCGGTGGTCTTCACCGAAACACCCGGAGGCTCCTGCCGCGTTGAAGTAGCGTAGGGCTACGAAGGTGATGCCATGCAATTCCCCGTACCATCGGAGAATCTTTTCAAACATCAGCTTCGACTCTCCGTAGGGATTGATTGGTTTTTGTGGAAGGGATTCATCGATGGGTACTGTTTCTGGAATGCCGAAGGTCGCGCATGTCGATGAGAAGACGAATCGTTTGACCCTCTCGGACACCATGGCCTCAAGCAGGTTCACACCGTTTCCCACGTTGTTGCGGAAGTACTTGCCTGGGTTGGTCATCGACTCACCAACTAGGGCGTTAGCCGCAAAGTGCATGACGGCATCGGCCTTCGATTCGCGAAGTGCCAGCTTGATAGCCTCGATGTCGGCCAGATCGCCTTGGAAGAAAGTCGCCCTAGTATCTATGGCGAGACGGTGTCCTTCAGAAAGATTGTCGAAAACGGCAACCGTGTAGCCTGCGTTTAGGAGTTCTTCGACACATACGCTGCCAATATAGCCAGCTCCCCCGGTAACTAGAATGGTTTGCATATCACATGATTAGTTCTTCTTGGCGGAAGTGAAAACAGGAAATCATCGACCGTAAGAAGAACATAACTACAACAGCAGCATCGGTGTTCGGAGCAAAAGTTTACAATCAGCCATAGAAGTTTTTGGTATGGCGTTTGCTTGGTGAAGGGAAGATGCCCATTCATCAAGCCAATACATTTTTGAGCGAAACGTTCCGGAGGTGCCAATCCACCCTGCTTTTACTTCCGACGCGGAGTCGATTGTCACTGCTGCTTGGACTGCTATTCCGATAGCAGAAGCAGTTCCGAGGGTTTATGCTTATTTTTTCAGGTTTTCCGTATCTCCCAACATGTTTCTCCGCATCGACCACAGCACAGAGTACAGATATCGGGAACCCGTTGAACTCACGCCACACCTGCTCAGATTTTTCCCACGATCTTCACCCGGACTCCATTTGTTGCGATCCGATCTGAGCGTTCAGCCCGGGGCCACTGTGCGGTGGAATCTTGATCTGGAGGGGAATATTCTCGGCAAGGCCACCTTTTCAGGCACGACCGAGCGTCTTGTTATCAGCACCAGCCTGCTGATTGAACAGAAGATCACCAACCCATTTGACTTCCTGTTGGAGGATCGCGCCATGACCCTTCCCATGTCATACAACGGACGCGAGGGGCCCCTGCTCTCTCCCTTTCTGACTTCGCGGGATGTCAACTCGGAAGGACAATTGGAGGATCTGCTCCGCCCGTTTCTGAACGGGGTTTCTGCAACTGGCTCCACTCTTGGTGTGCTAACGGCCTTCTGTAGGGCGATTCCGGTGCTTTTCCGCTACAATCCGCGCCATGAGGAGGGAGTGAGGACTGCCGATGAAACCATTGCGCTTCGGGAAGGAACATGTCGCGATTTTGCCCATCTCTTCATGGAGGCAACTCGTACCATCGGTATTGCCGCCCGCTATGTCAGCGGTTATCTCTGCGCCCCTCCCTCTTCTCCTTGCGAATCCCATACACACGGTTGGTGCGAGCTATATCTTCCGGGGGCAGGTTGGCGGGGTTTCGACCCCACGAACGGTATCCTCGCCGGCGCCCATCATATCCCAGTGGCAACCTCCGTCACAGCGGGGGAGATTCCTCCGGTGGAGGGTTCATATTGTGGGAAGCAGGGGCTCTGCGTCGCTCACGATGTCACGATTTCGGCCCGAGAACTTCTGCCAGGTGAAGAGTTATGAGCCGAAAGAAACAATTTGATGACTTGATGCGTACGAAAAGTGTGAGTGCCCAAGGTATTCAAGCTGATGCCCTTCTGGCCAAGGAGGGCATCATCCTGACCCAGGGGGGAGAACCCACATTTGTTCCCGAAAAGACAGTTTCTCCGCAATGGAATCTCGAGGCACTCGGAGAGCAGAAGCTCAGCTTGGCTTGGAAACTCTGTCGTGAACTCCAACGCACCCTGCTTCAGGGGGCCGTGATTCTCCGTTCAAACGGGAAGCATTATCCCGGCGAGCCGATTCCCCGCTGGAAACTTACCCTTCTGCGTCGGGTTGGAAAACATCCTCTCTGGACGGATTTCAAGCTTTTGACCCATGGCGAACCGGGAAAGGGAAAACCCCTTTCTCCACGAAAGTTCCTTTCGGCGCTAGCTAACGAATTGGGGGTGCCAGGAAGTCTGCGCCCGGTTTATGAGGACGTGGAGGCGGCTATGCGGAGTGCGGCACTCCGTGGTGAGAACACGCCTCTACCACGCTACTCACGTGTAAAAAGGGGATTCGTTCATCCCCGCTGGACCACCGCCCAGAGAAAGTTCTGGCAGAAACTCGATCGCGCCGCAGGTTGGGTCATCCCCCTCACCTCAATCGAAGGAGTTTGGCGAACTGATAACTGGGTGTTGCCGGACGGCGGGGAGCTTCTGCTTCTGCCGGGAACCAGTTCCATCGGCCTGCGGCTTCCTCTTCATCGTTTGGCGCCGGGTATGATGTCCTGCGCGCTTACAGCCGAGATCCGGGAGGGGGCCCTCACGCTTTTTCTTCCACCTCTTCCCAATGCGGTTGCCTTTGCCTCTCTGCTTGAGGCAATTGAAAGGACAGTACTTGCTCTCTCCTCCCCTGCTATCTCGCTGGAAGGATATCCTCCGCCCGACGAAGAGGGATGGGAAAGTCTGTCGGTGATTCCAGATCCAGGGGTTATTGAGGTGAATCTCCCGCCTGCAGCTGACTGGGGAAGTCTTGAAAAAACAGCGATCGCGCTCTATGCCGCCGCCGAGAAAGTTGGACTTAGAGGAACCCGCATCATCCCTTCCGGAGAAGTCGTCGCTACCGGAGGGGGGGGGCATATCGTTCTCGGAGGGCCTTCGATGGAAAGCAATCCATTCCTGCTGAAGCCTCAGCTTCTGCCAAGCTTTCTGCGCTTTATCCAACACCACCCCGTTCTTTCCTATCTCTTCAGCGGTCGCTTTATCGGTCCCTCTTCCCAGGCGCCGAGAATCGACGAAAGTTCCTTTGAAGTTCCCAACGAACTGGAAATCGCCCTTTGTGCTCTTGAAAGGATGACGTCACCGGCGGATCCGGCAATGATAGATTCCATCCTGAGAAATCTTCTCTTGGACCTGCATGGAAACACCCACCGCGCGGAGGTGAGTGTCGACAAGTTCTTCAATCCCTTCATGCCGAACGGTCGCCTCGGTCTGGTCGAGTTCAGGGCGATTGAGATGACACCAAATGCCCAGATGTTTCTCGCCATTCAGTCCCTATGGCGTGCACTGGCGGCGGCTTTCGTCACAACCCCTTATAAGGAGCCACTTAGAGATTGGGGAGGAAGCATCCATGATCACTACCTGTTGCCCTCCTTTTTGGAGCAGGATCTCGTGGAGGTTATCGGATTTCTTCGAGGTGCAGGTTTTAATTTTGAAATGGAATGGTTTTTTCCTCATCTCAATTTTCGCTTTCCCATTCTAGCAGAAGCTTCCCTCGGAGATGGGGGCTGGAGCCTCCGCCGAGCCGCCGAACCATGGCCCCTTCTTGGCGAGCAGCCCACACCGAGTGGAGGTCTTGTCCGCTGCGTCGACTCTTCCACTGAGAGGTTGGAGATCCGCCTAAATAATTGCGGAGCTTCGACCGAAGTTACAATCAACGGGTTTCCTCTTCCTCTCTGGCCTCATCCGGGAGGAGGACATGTAGGCGCCGTGAGGTTTCGCACAACCCGGCTTCCGACCTGTCTCCATCCCCAGATAGAACCACACGTTCCACTTGAGCTGCAGTTCATTCCGCAGGACGGAGTTCTTCGTGCATGGAACTACTATCCCGAAGCGGTGGATCATGGGGGGAGGATGCTTAACTTGATTCCGATGAAGAAGTCAGGGTTCATCGCCAAGAAGCCTGGAACCCGCTTATTCCAAGGATCGAAAACCCTTGATTTACTTGCCTTAAGCTAGCCTGCGGTAGTTCCGCTAGACAGCCTGCTCACCGGTTTCTTCGGTGCGGATGCGGATGGCATTCTCCACGGAGAACACAAAGATTTTCCCATCACCGATCTTTCCGGTCTTGGCCGAGGCCAGAATTGCCTTGATGGCGCCGTCCACGGCACCATCAGCAAGAACCACCTCCAACTTGAGTTTTGGCAGAAAATCCACGGTATACTCGCTGCCACGGTAGATTTCAGTATGCCCTTTCTGGCGTCCAAAACCCTTGACCTCGGTCACTGTCATCCCTTCGATGCCGATTTCATTGAGTGCGTCTTTGACTTCCTCGATCTTGAAGGGTTTGATGATCGCTTCGATTTTTTTCATGACTGTGTTGATACTGTGGTGTTTGTCGTATTTTGGAAAGTATTAGCCGTTCAATGTGTATCCTTCCTCACCATGGTCATGAATGTCGAGCCCTTGTGATTCAATTTCTCCGCCCGGCCTCAACCCGAGGGTGGATTTCACGAACAACGTGACCACGAGGGTTGAAGGTAGAACAAGAAGCAGGGTGACGCCGATAGCCTTGAGTTGAACAAGCCAGAGATGCCCCCCCTCTATAGCCGCTTTCAATCCGTTGGTTGCCGCAGGCGCACCGAGAATGTTGGGGTTGGCAGAGGCCGTGGCGAGAAGGCCTGTCAAGAGGAGTCCGACCATGCCGGAGACCCCATGCACTCCGAAGACATCAAGCGAGTCATCGTATTTGAGGAGTCGTTTGATTGAAGTGCAAGCAATGTAGGAAGATAGTCCTGCAGTAATGCCTACGATTACGGCGCCCCTAGCATCAACGAAACCGCAGGCCGGTGTTATCCCGACGAGACCCGCTACAGCACCCGAACAGAATCCGAGCACGCTGGGCTTTCCTCGCTGGAGGAATTCGACGAGGGGCCATACCAGGCTGGCTGTTGCTCCGGCTAGGGTAGTGGTCAGAAACGCATTTGCAGCGATCGAGTCCGCAGCAAGAGCGCTGCCGGCGTTAAACCCATACCACCCGAACCAGAGGATGCCTGTCCCTGCGGCTGCAAGAACCATGCTGTGTGGCATCATCGGTTCACGACCGAACCCTTGTCGATGTCCAAGAATCAGGCAGAGCACCAAGGCAGAGAATCCAGAGGCCATTTCAACGACCATGCCGCCGGCAAAGTCAATAGCCGGAATCGCAGCCTTCGGGTTCCAGACGCCGTTAAGCAGGCCTGTCGTTCCCCAGACCATATGGGTTAGTGGCAGATAGACCAAGAGGAACCAGAGGGAGGCAAAGACCATGACGGAGGTGAACTTCATCCTTTCCGCGGAGGTGCCAAATATGAGGACGGGCGTGATGATTGCGAAGGCGAGTTGGAAGATGCAGAAGACATTCTGTGGAATCCAAAAGGCGTAGTCGGTGTTGGGTAGAGATCCGACATTGCGAAGGAAGAAAAACTCCGTCCCCCCTAGAAAGGGACTCAGAGCATGCATGAAGTCCGGTGCGCCCACTGCAGCGAAGCTTTTTCCAAAGACAATGCTATAACCGAAAGCCCACCAAAGCACGGTGACTAGAACTGTGATGCCAAAGCAGAGGGCAGCCATAGAAAGAACATTCTTCTGTCTAACCAATCCACCATAAAACAGGACTAGGCCGGGGAGGGTCATGAAAAGCACCAAGGCTGCCGAGACCATCATCCAGGCAGTGTGACTCGGAGAGGCTGCTGCAGGAATGCCTGTGGAGGAGGGATCCGTATTGGCGCGCTCCGCATCGGAGTACGCCAGTCTCTGCTCAGTCGAGGGAGCCGGGACGCTGGGAGGTTGAGTCTGGGCCCAAGCTGGTGAGGCAAGAAAAACAAAGGTGAGCGCAACAGTTGTAAGGAAGGGGAATATAAAACGCATATTGATGTGATAAAAGCTGCAGGTTTTCTTGCAAGCTGCCTTTTATAAAGAGTTTTTTAATAATCATTAAAAAACTTTTTTGTTTTTTTAGTGTCGGCAATAAGCGACCTCTTTGGACGAGAAAGGCGGAGACTTAGGTCTCCGCCTTTCTCATCGGGCTTTCTGAGATGCTCACACAGCGTTGTCGCCTGTCTCGCCAGTCCGTATGCGAATTGCACTATCCACATCCAGTATGAAGATCTTGCCATCGCCGATCTTACCGGTAGTCGCAGATGCGATGATAGCCCTGATGGCGCCTTCAACGGCGCCGTCCGCAAGGACCAACTCCATCTTGACTTTGGGTAGGAAGTCCACGGTGTACTCACTGCCGCGGTAAATCTCGATGTGGCCCTTCTGGCGACCGAAGCCCTTGACCTCGCTCACCGTCATCGCTTCGATACCCAGCTGGCTGAGCGCGTCTTTCACCTCCTCGAGCTTGAAGGGTTTAATGATCGCTTCGATTTTTTTCATGACTTGTATTGGGATCGTGATGTTGGCCGTGCTTTGAGAAAGTACTGGGCATTCAGCATGTATACTTCCTCGCCATTGTTATGAATGTCGAGTCCTTGAGATTCTAATCGCTCCGTCTGGCTATAAACAGATGTTCAAGATTTATGTTGTTATGGCCACGCAACGCTTCCGCCAGAAAAAAGAAAAGGCGGAGACCTAAGTCTCCGCCTTTTCGTGTGATGATGTCTGTTTGGCCTACACTGCCTTGTCGCCCTTCTCGTCGGTCCTAATACGGATCGCGCTTTCCACGGGCAGGATGAAGACCTTGCCATCGCCGATCTTGCCGGTTTTGGCTGTCTTGAGGATTGCCTCGATGGCCCCGTCTAGCGCGCTGTCAGCCAGGACGATCTCCAGTTTGATCTTGGGCAGGAAGTCCACGGTGTACTCACTCCCGCGGTAGATCTCGGTGTGGCCCTTCTGGCGACCGAAGCCTTTGACTTCGGTCACCGTCATGCCTTCGATACCCAGTTCGCTGAGTGCGTCTTTGACCTCTTCAAGTTTGAAGGGTTTGATGATTGCTTCGATTTTTTTCATGTGTGTTGGTGGTTATGGGTTAAACCTTCCTGCTTATTCGAGGATATATCCCTCCTCATTATGATCGGTGATATCGAGACCCTGTTGCTCTGCTTCAGGTGTCGGACGGAGACCAATGATTAGCTTGACCACGAAGGCAATGATGGTGGTTCCAATCACAGCTAGAGCCAAGGTAATGCAGACTGCCTTGGCCTGGGCAACCACAAGGGAATGACTTGTAATTGCTGCTATGAGCCCGTTCTGCATTGCGGGGTTAGGTGCTCCTGGAGCAGCTACAGCCTGAAGGTTGCCGTTTACTTTCGGATCTACAAGCAGGCCGGTCAGAAGGGCTCCGCATGTTCCTCCAACGCCGTGAACTCCGAAGGTGTCGAGAGCGTCGTCATACTTGAAGATGTTCTTGATAACTGTGCAGGCGAAGTACGGAACCGTACCAGCGACCACACCGATGATTACTGCGCCCGTAGAATTCACGAAACCGCAGGCAGGTGTGATAACCACAAGTCCGGCAACTGCTCCCGAGCAGAATCCGAGCACCGTGGGCTTACCCTTGAAGATCCACTCCACAAGTGGCCAGGTAAGTGCACCGATAGCGGTTGCAAGAGTTGTGGTGGTGAAGGCGTTGGCTGCAATCACATCGGCTGCCACTGCGCTGCCGGCATTGAATCCGTACCAACCGACCCAGAGAAGGGCGGTGCCGATGAAGGTGATCACCAAGCTGTGTGGCGGCATTGGTTCCTTGCCGTGTCCGAAACGCTTGCCAAGGATGAGGCAGAGGATGAGAGCCGTCCATCCGGAAGACATGTGCACGACTGTTCCGCCGGCGAAATCAATCGCAGGGATCTTCGCGCCGGCGTTCCAGACACCGTTCATGAGTCCTGTGGAACCCCAGACCATGTGGGCGAGCGGGAAATAAACGATGAACATCCAGAGGAAGATGAACGCCATGATGGCGGAGAACTTCATGCGTTCGGCCGTGGCACCGAAAATAAGGGCCGGGGTGATGATCGCGAAGGTCAGCTGGAATATGGAGTAGACGTTCTGTGAAACCCAGAAGGCATAGTTGGTATTGGGTAAGGAATCGACTCCCTTAAAGAAGAAGTTCTCAGTGCCTCCAAGGAAGAGGCCCAATGTTGGATTTGTGGTGCTGAAGCTCTGTCCGAAGACCAAGCTGTACCCAAACGCCCACCATAGCAGCGAGACAAGGCAGGTAGTGCCAAAGCACATTGCGATGATGGAAAGGACGTTCTTGGAGCGAACCAATCCTCCGTAGAATAGGGCTAGACCAGGTAGGGTCATCATCAGCACGAAAGCTGAGGAGACCATCATCCAAGCGTTGTGTCCGGGATCTGACTCGTAGGCTATGCTTGTGGATGTTGGGTCACTGTTGCTGTGAGCAGCTTCCAGATAGGCAACCTGATTTGTGAGCGTTGCGGCACTGAACGCAATCGCCGGATACGGAGTCGGCGAAGCGGCCGCTGCCGGCGATGCTGCGGGTGATGCTGCCGCAGCCGGGGCCGGGGAGCTTTGCGCGTGGAGTGTGGAGGTCAGGGCGCCGAGCATCGCCATTGAAGCGACAGCCGCGAGCAACCGAACCATGGAGGTTGTTGTTTTCATCATAGTGTTGTTGTTGGTGTGGCGCCCGGAAAGGGCGGTAAGCCTTAACTAGCAACCCTCGTGCCAAGTCTTTGGCGGATAATTTTGATGCTCATAGCGACTCTATCGCTTCTGGGGGACGTCATACCATATTCCGTCCCACTTATCTTAGCGTCTCAGCTGTTATAGCGGTCTAGGTTGCAGTTGCTCCGGCGACAAACTCCGGAGTCACCGATTAATTTTCCATAAATACAGACGTCTTCTTGCCAAAATCTTCGTTGTCTTGAGCCAGCATATCTAAGCCATAGGAAACGACATGTTGATTTTTGACCTCTCTAGATGGCCGGAGAGTATTTTGGCGATTTTTAACCATTATTGTTCCGACTAGAAGAATGAACCCTGTGTTTTTAGTTAAAGTGAAGGGTTTTCCGTTTCCTGCACTCCTAAGAGAATCCATAGAGAACAGAGGTTTCTTTCTTTTAACTAAATAGGCGAATCGCTTCCCTAATCGGTCATGCGAATATTGCTCCGGGTTTTTGGCTATACTGCCCGTTATCCATGGATGGCGGTGGCTACCATGGTCTGCGCCCTCGGCAGTACCATGATGGTCGTAGTTTTTCCGACCGTTACCCAACGGGTGATTGATGGGGTTCTAATCCCTCATCATCCCGAACTCCTGATGCCGCTGATCATGGCAGGTCTGGCAGCCTTTTTTGCTCAGGAGTTACTCAATGCATTTCGCCTTTTGCTCAACAACCATTTCGAACAGCGCGTTCTCTTTGACCTCCGCAGCGATCTCTACGAACGCATCCAGATGCTGCCACTTTCGTGGTTCGACAACAGGTCCACAGGAGACATTATGACAAGACTTGTGGAGGATGTGACGAATGTGGAGCGAGTCCTGATCGACGGCATCGAGCAGGGTACGGTGGCCATCCTCCAGATCGCCATTGTTCTAGTTCTAATGGCCCATGACAATCCTCCCCTGATGCTGGCGGCACTCACTCCCCTCCCGTTCCTTGCTGCTGGAGCACTTGCCTACACGCTCACGGCCGGAAAACGTTACAGGGTGGCTCGTAAGGCGACTTCGGCTCTTAACTCCCTCCTGCACGACAACCTCGACGGCATTCGCCAAATCAAGACTTATGCGACGGAGCGGCGTGAACATGAGCGCTTTAATGAAGCCAGCAAGGCCCTCGGAAAGGCAACCCTTGTGGTAATGCGATATTGGGCTGTCTACAGCCCATCCATGAATTTTCTCGGCTCCGCCGGTATGGTCGTGATTCTCGCGGTGGGCGGTTTTAGCGTGCTCCACGGTTCAATTAAGATAGGGGTCCTTGTTTCATTTCTGGTGCTGGCCAGGTACCTCTACGAACCAGTGGGCCGTCTTCATTCCCTCAACCAGCTTCTCCAGGCGGGAAGGGCCGCTAGTGAGAGAGTCTTTTCTATTCTGGATGCCCCAATGGAGGCCGGTTGGAGGGATGTCTCCGCTAAGGAGAGCGATAGAACCCCGCTTCTTGGGGAGGTGCTCTACGAGAACGTAGGCTTTGAATACGAACCTGGCAGCCCCGTGCTTCAGGAAGTCACACTGCATGCCAAGCCTGGAGAGATGATAGCCTTGGTCGGTCCGACCGGAGCAGGCAAGACATCAATGGTCCACTTGTTGAGCCGCTTTTATGAACTGACTTCGGGCGAGATCCTCCTTGATGGCCGGCCGATCCGTACTATTCCATTAAGCCAGCTGCGCCGCTCTGTTGCAATGGTGACGCAGGAGAGTTTTCTATTCAACGGAACCACAGCCGAAAACCTAATGGTTGGTAAGTCGGACGCCACCGAAGATCAGATGTGGCAGTCTCTCGCAGCCGCAAACGCAGAAGCCTTTGTTAGGAGGTTGCCCAAGGGGCTTCATACTCAACTCGGTGAGCGTGGGGTGAAACTAAGCGTTGGGGAGAAGCAGCGACTCTCCATCGCGCGTGCCTTGCTAAAAAACCCTCCAATACTTGTCCTTGATGAGGCAACAGCCAGTGTTGATAACACGACCGAGCGCCTGATTCAGGAAGCACTCCATCACCTCTTGGCTGGCCGCACCAGTTTCGTAATCGCCCACAGACTTTCAACAGTTCGTCACGCCAATCAAATTCTGGTCATGGAGGGGGGGCGGATCGTGGAGCGTGGCACGCATGAAACACTACTCGCTGCAAATGCCCTCTATGCATCACTCTGCCGTGAAGCTGAGTCACATATGGGGGTGTTTGGGCCGTTCGAGGGGAGGATGAGATCGACAGCCGAAGGATAATTAAAGGATGCGGGTTGGGTGAATCAAGTGCCGTCGGACGGGGTGGCGCATAATTTCTTTAACTAGCTTTCAGACACCGTTTTTTCCAGTTTACCATCGGAACTTGCCCTGAAGCACATGGGTAGGTTATCAATTCTGGCTATGGTTTTTTCCGCAACATCCCTTTTCCTTCTTGATGCCGCCGCACCCGCCCCAAGTCCTATTGTGCAATTTGCCCCGCTGGTCTTCATCGTAGTCATTTTCTACTTCCTTCTTATACGGCCCCAGCAGAAGCAGCGTAAGGAGCAACAGAAACTCATAGAGTCTTTAAAAACAGGTGATAAAGTGGTGACCGGATCTGGAATCTACGGTCTGATTTCCAATGTAAAGGAGACCACCGTACTTCTGAAGATAGCCGACAATGTGAAGATCGAGATCGACAAGACGGCCATTGCCACGGTCATAGCACGCCCCGGAGATGCTCCCTCGGAATCTTCCGCCGCCTGATTCAGGCGCTCCTAGGGGCTAGCTGCCCCACCACCTCATCTCTCTTCCATTTCCAGACGCCATGACCCCGCTTCTTACATTCTTTTTCGGCCTTCTTCTCTTGGGGCTGTTTGGCTGGTATTTTTCCACGGAGAGTGATGCCAAGAAGCGTTGGCTAGGTGCAGTGCTGACGATTTTGTTACTGCTGTTCTGCATCGATTCCGCGACTCCGCCGGGAAAGAAAATCCGACTTGGACTTGATCTGCGCGGCGGAACATCCTTTCTCCTTCAGTTGGTTCCCCAAAGGGATTCGAAGACCGGTGAGCAGCAGCAGATCACTAGCGACATGCTTCAGCAGGCGGTCGAGGTTATTCGCAGACGTGTTGACAAGTTCGGCGTCGGAGAACCTGTCATCGCCCCTCAAGGGACCGAGCGCATTCTGGTGCAGATTCCTGGCCTTGATCCCGCACAGATTCAGGCCACTCGCGAGCAACTCCAACAGGTGGCCAAGCTTGAATTCGCCGAGGTGCATCGCGATTCCGACACCCTTATCCCTCAGATCGACAGGGGCGAGGCCATCATCCCGCCCGGTTACGTAATTAAGGAAAGCACACAAACCCGAGAGGGCAAGGATGTCGTCGAACGTCTGCTCGTAAAAAAGGAGGCAGGGTTGACCGGAGAGCATGTGACCCGCGCCTATGCCTTCTTTGATCAGAACGGATACGGCGTTTCGCTGACTCTCGATGGAGAAGGTGCCAAGACATTCTTTGACCTAACTTCCCAGCTGGCTCCTTACCATGGACGACTCGCAATTCTGCTCGACGGGAAGATTCAGAGTGCCCCTGGCATTAGGAACGGACCGATTGCGGGTGGTCAGGCGCAGATCACCGGACGTTTCAAGGAGAAGGAGGCTCGCGATCTAGCCAGCGTTCTGGAGAACCCCCTCCGTACCCCGGTGACGATTGCAGAAACCAGGAGTGTTTCTCCCACACTCGGAGCCGACTCGATTCGTAGCGGCATTGTCTCAGGGGTAGGTGGTCTTGCGCTGGTGATGTTATTCGTTCTCTTCTACTATCGGCTTGCCGGGTGCGTCGCGCTAGTAGGCCTCTGGATCAATATCGTCCTGCTTTTCGGAATGATGGCGATGTTTCACTTCGTTCTGAGCCTTCCAGGAATAGCCGGCATCATACTGACTATCGGACTTTCCGTGGACGCCAATGTGCTGCTCTACGAGCGCCTACGCGAGGAACTCAAGGCTGGCAAATCGCTGGGGGCTGCAATCGACGGCGCATACAACAAGGCCTTCAGCGCGATTTTCGATGCCAACGCCACGACATTGATCACCGCTGGGATCCTTTTCTGGCAGGCAACCGGCCCGGTGCGCGGATTCTCGGTCACTCTGATGCTTGGCATCATTGCCTCGCTTTTCTCCGCCATTCTCTTCACACGGACAGCATTCCGCTGGATGATGAAAGTTGGTGGTCTTAAGAGGCTAACCATGGCAGATCTGGCACCACGGCGGCAGTTCAACTTTCTTGGCCGCCGGGTCATAGCAGTCTTCATTTCCCTGGTTCTCATCGGCGGATCGTTTGCGGTCTTTGCCAAGCGAGGGGCGAACAATTTCGGCATTGATTTCCGTGGAGGCGATCTGCTCGTTCTCGACTCTTTGCCCGCGCTTAGCGTGGGCGAGGTTCGTTCAGCGCTGGAACCGCTTCATCTCACCGAAGAGACGATTCAGTTGGAGCGGGCAGGCACACAGCAGATGCTTTCCGTCCGGAGCGCCGAGGACACTTCCAGTCGTATCTTCGAGAGAATCAAAGCAGCATTTCCCGACAGAAAGATTGTTGCTGCGCAGCAGGAGAAGGTGGGTGCCCAGATAGGACTTGAGTTTGCCAAGAGGGCGTTGCTTGCACTTGGGCTTGGGATGGTCGGCATCCTTCTGTATGTGACGATGCGCTTCCAACTATCCTTCGCCATCGGGGCGCTCGTGGCCCTTCTCCACGATGTGATCATTACAGTCGGAGTATTCTCTCTTGTCGGAGGAGAGTTGTCGCTTGTCATGGTGGGGGCGATCCTAACAATCGCTGGTTACTCAATCAATGATACCATTGTGGTGTTCGACCGTATCCGCGAGGGACTACGCCATCGCACCGGGGGCAGCGTGGAGGTTCTAATGAACCGAAGCATCAACGAAACCCTCGGCCGCACGATCCTAACTGGAGGCATGACCCTTCTTTCAGTTGCAGCACTTTTCTTCTTCGGAGGTGCCGTATTAAAGGATTTTGCCTTTGCGATTCTGATTGGGATTCTTGTCGGTACCTATTCCTCGGTTTTTGTCGCCTCTCCGATAGTTCTTTGGTGTTCGAAGCTTGGTGCGAAGAGGGCTGCCGCCGGGTCCTGATACACAGTATTATTTTTCGGCCAATGCCTCTTCTCGTTCTCGGTTCCATAGCACTCGACACGGTCAAGACACCTCTGGAAGAACACACCGATCTTCTGGGCGGCTCTGCTTCGTACGCTTCCGTGGCGGCGAGTTTTTTCTCCCCGGTAAAACTGGTTGGGATTGTTGGAGATGATTTTCCTCAAGAGAACATCGAGTTTTTCAGAAAGCACCATGTCGATCTCGAAGGGTTGCAGATTGTTCCCGGAAAAACCTTCCGTTGGTCAGGGGAGTATTTGTGGGACATGAACCAGCGGGAGACTCGCTCGGTGGAACTGAATGTTTTCGAGAACTTCTCGCCGGAGTTGCCTGAGTCCTATCGATCTGCGCGGATGGTTCTGCTTGGGAACATAGCGCCAGCCCTTCAAAACCACGTCCTAGACCAGTTGATTCGCCCGCACTTCGTCATAGCCGACACGATGGACCTCTGGATCAATATCGCCAAAGTAGAGTTGCTCCGACTTATCGCCCGCGTCGACATGCTGATTCTCAACGAAGGAGAGGCTAGGGAACTCACTGGTGAAACAAGTTTGATCAAGGCTGGGCGACGCATCCGGGAAATGGGACCTTCATTTGTGGCAATCAAGAAAGGGGAGCATGGATGTCTGCTTTTCGGTGAGAATCAGTTTTTCAGCTGTCCTGCCTATCCGCTGGAGGACATCCATGATCCGACCGGAGCTGGGGATTGCTTTGCGGGCGGTCTGGCCGGCTATCTGGCAAGCACCCACCTGAGCGCAGAAAATCTGGCTGAAAAAAAGCACATCCCATTTAACACTCTACGACAGGCTGTGGTCCAGGGAAGCGTTCTGGCAAGTTTCAATGTCGAGTCGTTCAGCATGGAGAGACTCCGGACGGTGACGTCGGGTGAGATCGCCGAGCGCTTCGAGGTGTTTCGTGATCTCAGCAGATTTGAAGCAATTTAACCGGTGCCTCCACGGCCCATTTCTTTAACATGAATGCCGCTCTCTTCTCGACAGGAGAGACATTCTGTATTCGGTACTGAGAAACCGATGAATGCGCCGAAACACGATGTGTTAGTGGTCGGCGCAGGGTTTGCTGGAGCCGTGATGGCCGAGAGGTTGGCAACCCAGTGCAATCTGCGGGTTCTTGTGGTGGAGCGTCGCAATCACCTTGCCGGCAATGCCCACGATGCCGCCGATGCCGCAGGTGTAATTCTGCATCATTATGGGCCACATTATTTCAGGACGAATTCGGACAGGATCGTCGAATATCTCTCCCAATTCACTGAATGGCGCCCTGTGGAATACAAGATTCTCGCTTGGAGTGACGGGCGCTACTGGCCGTTTCCAATCAATCTCAATACCTTCGAGCAACTTCTCGGGAGAACCTCCTCAACGGAGGAAATGGAAGAGACTCTGGCGAAGTGGCGCGTTCCTATCGCCAATCCCGCAAACTCGGAAGAGGTGATCATCTCCCAAGTGGGAGTGCCCCTCTACGAGAAATTTTTTAGGAACTACACTCGCAAACAATGGCGGCGTGAACCACGGAACCTCGATGCTGAAGTCTGCGGAAGGATCCCCATCCGCACCAATCGCGATGATCGCTATCTGTCCGAAAAGTTCCAGGCGCTGCCCAGCGAGGGTTACACAAGGATGTTCGAGAGGATGCTTTCCGACCCTAGGATAACGGTGCAACTCAATACCGACTACCGTGAAGTGCAGGCAATGGGCGAATGCCGGCATACTGTTTACTCCGGGGCATTGGACGAATACTTCGACAGATGCTTCGGCTCACTTCCATACCGATCGTTGCGGTTCGAGCCCGAGACGCTAAAACGGGAGTTCTACCAACCCGCGATGCAAGTAAACTATCCAAACGATCACGAATTCACCCGGATTGTGGAGATCAAGCATGCCACGGGTCAGCAAATACCCGTGACCACGATCGTCCGAGAATATCCTGAGGATTACGGTCCCGGTCGAGAGCCCTACTACCCCATTCCCGCACCCGACGCCCGGGCGATCTATGCGCGATATGAAGAGCTTGCGGAGATGCTTAAGGATGTCAGCTTCGTGGGAAGACTAGCGAGCTATCGCTACTACAACATGGATCAGGTGGTCGGAATGTCTTTGATGGAGTTTGAAAAATTACGGGTTAAACTAGGAATCAAATCATGAAGACAAGCACTCCCCCGCATATCAATCTTCCTGCAGCGGTCCTGCTGCCGCCCGAGGATCTCTACCCCCTTCTGGAGTGCCGGCACAGTGATCCACATCGGATTCTCGGGGTGAGGAAGGATATTTCCGGAAGATCAGTGCTGCGTGTCTTTCACCCCGGAGCTTCATCAGTGGCGATGCTGTTCCAGAGCGGAGAAAGGATTCCCCTGATAAAGGCGCACGCCGACGGGCTTTTCGAAGCGGAAACCACAAGGGACCTGCCTTCCTCTCCGGAATCGTACCAAATCGAAGTCACCTTTGCGGACGGGAGGTCAATTTTCCACCGGGATCCACATGCCTTTGCTCCGCTGCTGGGGGATATGGATCTATACTTGCTCGGACAAGGGCGGCATCTCGAGGCCTATAGGGTACTCGGGGCCCATCCGCGTGATGTGGGTGGAATTTCTGGGACATCCTTCGCCGTCTGGGCGCCGAATGCTCAGCGCGTTAGCGTGGTGGGTGATTTAAACGGATGGGATGGCCGATGCCACATGATGAGAAGGCTTGGCGGATCCGGTGTCTGGGAGATCTTCATTCCCGGAGTCGCCGAGGGTGAGCATTACAAATTCGAAATTCGGGGGCCGTACGGGGATGTTTTTCTCAAAACTGATCCGTTTGGGTTTTTTGCCCAGCATGATCTCCGCACCGCCTGCTTGGTCACGGATCTGGAGCGTTACGAATGGAACGATGCAGAGTGGATGGAGTTGCGAGCCAAGCGTGATGCCTATGCCTCGCCAATGTCGATCTATGAGGTCCACCTCGGCTCCTGGCGGCGAAAGCCAGAGGAAAAGGATCGCCCGCTGAGCTATCTGGAACTGGCGGATGAATTGGTTGGTTATGTCAAGGAAATGGGCTTTACGCATGTCGAACTTCTGCCGGTCATGGAACACCCATTTGATGCTTCGTGGGGCTATCAGGTTGTGAATTTCTTTGCTCCGAGTAGTCGTTTCGGGACGCCTGATGAGTTTCGTGCTCTGATCGACCGCCTCCATCAGGCAGGTATCGGCGTTATTCTTGACTGGGTGCCAGGTCACTTCCCTAAGGATGCCCACGGTCTCGCCCGATATGACGGCACGGCACTTTACGAACATGAGGATCCGCGGCTCGGGGAGCATCGCGAATGGGGGACGTTGATTTTCAATTACGGCCGCAGAGAGGTGCAAAATTTCCTGATCGCCAATGCCCTTTTCTGGCTCGACCAGTATCACATCGACGGACTTCGCGTGGATGCGGTGGCTTCCATGCTTTATCTGGATTACTCACGAAAGGAGGGAGAGTGGGTCCCCAACTGTTTTGGAGGGAGAGAGAACCTGGAGGCAATAGAGTTTTTGAAGACATTCAACACTCTCTGCTACAGCCGTCATCCGGGGGTCATGACGATTGCCGAGGAGTCAACGGCGTGGCCAGGTGTCTCCAAGCCGGTTTACGACGGGGGCCTCGGCTTCGGATTCAAATGGAACATGGGCTGGATGAATGACTCGCTCCGCTATATCGCCCGCCCGCCGATTCACAGGAAACATCATCAGGGGGAGATTACCTTCTCCATGCTCTATGCCTACCATGAGCACTTCGTCCTTGTTATTAGCCATGACGAGGTCGTGCACGGGAAGGGCTCGATGATGAACAAAATGCCAGAGGATGACTGGCAGAAGGCTGCCAATCTGAGAATGTTTCTGAGTTGGATGTGGGCCCACCCCGGAAAAAAACTGCTTTTTCAAGGCAGTGAGATTGCGCAATGGAGGGAGTGGAACCATGCGCAGAGCATCGACTGGCATCTGCTTGAACATCAACCGCACATAGGAATGCAGAGGTTGGTGAAGCGACTCAACGAAATCTACCTCAGCGAACCAGCTCTCTTCATGCTCGATGACAGGCCCGAGGGATTCCAATGGGTTGATTTTCACGATGCGGAGAACACCGTCTGGTCATTTCTGCGAAAGGCGCCGCAGGCAAGTGATGAGCGCAATTTGCCCTCCGATCTTTTGGTGATAGTCAATGCCACGCCAGTTGTCAGGCATGGTTATCGTGTCGGGGTTGACCAACCCGGATGCTATGAGGAAATTTTAAATTCCGACTCGGCTCGGTTTGGAGGCAGTGGATGCATATCCAATAATCTGATCGTGGCCGAGGATGTCGGTGCCCACGGCAGAACCCGATCCATAGTGCTGGATTTTCCACCACTTGCCGTGCTCGTTCTGCGTGTGCCTGCGACCTAAGAACAGGATGCGTTTTTTGTATGCCACACTCTTGACTTACATGCTCTTGGGATGCACTTTGCCCTAGGCTCACAACTTATCATCCACCAAAACAAGTCCCATGAAGATCTTCAAAAACATCAAGCGTCAACTTTCGGCATTCACACTGATTGAATTGCTGGTCGTTATCTCAATCATTGCAATCCTTGCTGCGCTTGCGCTGCCTGCGATCAGCGGTGCTCTTGCTAAAGCTCAGATCACACAGGCGGTGAGCAACTACCGTCAGCTCTATATTCTCACCCAGAGCGCCTCTTTGGACAATCAGTCGGCTGGCGGCCAGGGTGCATTTCCAGGCGACCTGACCAACGGCACCAATACATGGAGCAATGCCTTGGTTCCCACCTACTGCTCGTCCAACACATTTGCGACACTCGGAACGGTCAAGGGGCAGCAGACCAACACGCAGGTTTGGCCGGTTCAATCATCGTCGGATCCCTCCACCATATTTCTCAATAGCGCAGGCCTCCAGGGCACCACAACCAACCTTTCCATAAATGTTAACGGAAACCCGTTCGGTGCCGCCGGAGGTGCCGTGGTGACTGTCGGCGGTCAGGCGATCAGTCTGGTCGGAACGAACTCTCCCTACCTGACAAATGGTGCGATTTCGGTCACGACAAACGGCAGTGCATCAAACTTCTAGGCGCTTCAACCTAACAACAAAATAGTTAATTGATTGATGTAGCGTGGAAGATTTCAAGTGCTTTAGGAGTCGCAAATCAGATCAAGCACAATCTTTCCAAAAGAAGGACTTGACCCCAATATCTTTCACCCCGACAGTTTAGTTGTACCCCTTTCGGCAGAACTTAAACAACCAACTAACTCCCCACCCCATATGAGACTGTTCAAAAACATCAAGCGTCAACTTTTGGCATTCACACTGATTGAATTGCTGGTCGTTATCTCAATCATTGCAATCCTTGCTGCGCTTGCGCTGCCTGCGATCAGCGGTGCTCTTGCTAAAGCTCAGATCACACAGGCGGTGAGCAACTACCGTCAGCTCTATATTCTCACCCAGAGCGCCTCTTTGGACAATCAGTCGGCTGGCGGCCAGGGTGCATTTCCAGGCGACCTGACCAACGGCACCAATACATGGAGCAATGCCTTGGTTCCCACCTACTGCTCGTCCAACACATTTGCGACACTCGGAACGGTCAAGGGGCAGCAGACCAACACGCAGGTTTGGCCGGTTCAATCATCGTCGGATCCCTCCACCATATTTCTCAATAGCGCAGGCCTCCAGGGCACCACCACCAACCTTTCCATAAATGTTAACGGAAACCCGTTCGGAAAGGCCGGAGCTGCCGTGGTGACTGTCGGCGGTCAGGCGATCAGTCTGGTCGGAACGAACTCTCCCTACCTGACAAATGGTGCGATTTCGGTTACGACAAACGGCAGTGCATCAAACTTCTAGGCGCTTCAATCTGATATAATAAGAGGGGGAGCCTAAGAGCTCCCCCTTTTTGTTTACTAGACACTGCCTTCTTCTTTCGTTGACATAGTTAGTCACTCCATGGATTCCAAATCTCCATCAAAGAAAAACAAAAGCCTCTCCCATCAGGAGGGTGTCACCGTTATGAACGGCGCAGAAATTCTTGTCGCTTCTCTGGAGCGGGAGCAGGTGGAATATGTTTTTGCCTATCCCGGTGGTTGCTCGATGCCGATCCATCAGGCCCTCACCAAATCAAAAAAGATCCGTACAATCCTGCCGCGTCATGAACAGGGAGGAGGGTTTGCTGCGGAAGGATACGCACGCGCGACAGGCAGGGCAGGCGTATGCATGGCCACATCCGGACCCGGCGCCACAAATCTGGTGACCTGCATCGCCGATGCCTACATGGATTCCGTTCCCCTTGTGGCCATCACTGGGCAGGTTCCCCAGTCAATGATCGGACGAGGTGCCTTTCAGGAGACAGATTTCTTCGGGATGACGCTTCCCGTGGTCAAACACAGCTACCTTGTCTGGGACATAAACGACATTCCGCGCATCATCAAGGAGGCCTTCCACATCGCCCAGACCGGACGCCCCGGTCCTGTGCTCATCGATGTTCCCAAGAATATCCAGATGGAGACAACCCGTCCGGTGTTTCCGAAGAAGATTTCTCTCAGGGGCTACAATCCTGTCCGGCATGCCGAGGATCTGGCCCTTCAGGAGATGCTTGGCCTCATTGCCTCGGCGAAGAAACCGATGATTTACTGCGGTGGTGGAGTGATTACTGCCAATGCGTCCGCTGAGATGCTTGAGTTCGCCGAACGCACCCAGATTCCAGTGGCTACCACGCTCATGGGGATTGGCTGTTTTCCGGAGGACCATCCCCTTTCCCTCAAGTGGCTTGGCATGCATGGCACAGTGTACGCCAACAATGCTGTAAACGAGGCCGATCTGCTGTTGGCCATCGGCGTACGATTCGATGATCGGGTGACCGGCAAGGTTGAAAAATTTTGCGAACACGGAACTATCGTCCATCTGGATATCGACAATTCCGAGATCAACAAGAACCGGACTGTGAAACTTCCCATCCTCGGTGATGTGAAGGATGCCCTAATACGCCTGAATCGCGAGCTTGACCGAGCTTCCCAGAACAGGGTGAAAAAGAATCACACCCGGTTCCCATTCTGGTACAAGCAGATTGCGCGCTGGAAGAAGGAGCATCCACTCGGTTACAAGGATACACCGGATTCGATACAACCGCAGCATGTGATTGAACTCCTCATGGAACTCACTAAGGGGCAGGCAATCATCACGACTGGCGTGGGGCAGCACCAGATGTGGGCAGCCCAGTTCTACAACTTCACTGAACCCCGTTCTTTGATAACCTCGGCCGGGCTTGGATCGATGGGTTTCGGTTATCCTGCAGCTCTCGGTGCGAAGTTGGGCAGACCCGACAAGCAGGTGATCGATATTGATGGCGATGGTTCCTTCCTGATGAATGTTCAAGAACTGGCCACGGCCCATATAGACGGAATTGCTCCAAAGGCGATTATCCTAAACAATCAGCACCTCGGTATGGTTGTTCAGTGGGAGGATCGTTTCTACGACAGCAATCGAGGCCATACTTTCCTTGGCGACCCGAAAGATCTTAATCGCATCTACCCAGATTATCTTGGCATTTGCAGGGGATTTGGAGTTCCGGCCGAGCGTGTAATCCACAAGAAGGATCTCAGGGCTGCACTCCAGCGGATGCTTGATTCCAAAGAGACCTATGTTCTCGATGTCATGACTCCCTATACCGAGCATGTGTTGCCGATGATCCCTACAGGAAAAACCTACAAGGACATCATCACCGAGTAAGGCCAGCGAAGTGGCCTGAAAAGATGAAAGGGGATACAGAACGACGCCATCCGCTAGCAGGATGCGCCGATAGCCCTGTGCAGGCACTACGGGATGGTGAGTAAAACATCATGGGTTCTGGTTTAGCTTACTTTCATGTTTCCTTTTGCTCGCATCCTTATTGACCGTTCCGAAGGAAGGGAACTCGATTACTCGATTCCAGAAGTCCTCCGAGCAAAAGTTTCGATTGGGAGCCGTGCCGTAGTAATGGTACGGAAACGACGCGTTGTCGGAACCGTTCTGAAACTGATGGATCATCCTGATGTTACGGAAACCAAGCCGATCTTGGGACTCGTGGGAGATGAGTCGTCGATCACTCCTCTTATGATGCAGCTTGCCAGTTGGATGGCTGATTATTACTGCGCGCCCTTTGCATCGGTTATGAGGACAATGCTTCCGCCAATGATGAGAGGGGAGAAGATTGCGAGGAAAAAGGTCCGCATTGCCCGCCTTTTAAAAGCTCCCTCCAAAGAGGAGATCCTCCTTGTCAGCAAGGCCGCGCCAAAGCAGGGGAGGATGCTCGAGTGCCTTCAGCAGAGAGAGGCTCCCGTGAGAGTTTCTCAATTGTTTGGTGAGTGCAATGCTTCGGAATCCTCTCTTAAGGCGCTGATTCGGTCAGGGTGGGTACAGGTGATGGAGGAGCGTGTCACCAGGTTCCAACATGATGAAGAAATCCTGCCGTCTCGGATTCCATGCTTGAATCCCGATCAGGAGGGAGTCGTTCAAAAACTTCACGAGGCAATAAACTCTCTAGAACGAGAAGGCGGGATTTCGACTCCTTTTCTCCTTCACGGTGTTACCGGCAGTGGGAAGACAGAGGTGTATCTTCGAGCTCTAGCTAGGGTGCTTGAATCAGGGAAGAGCGCCCTGGTGCTTGTGCCTGAAATAGCACTTACACCACAGACGGTGGAGCGTTTTCGATCAAGATTTGATCATGCCAAGGAAGACTGTGCGCCCGTGGCAGTTCTCCACAGTCATCTTACCGATGGGGAACGTCGCGAAGAATGGATGAGACTCCGGAAAGGGGAGGCAAGAATTGCCATCGGTGCCCGGAGTGCGGTTTTCGCGCCTCTTTCCAATCTGGGGATCATCATTGTCGATGAGGAACACGAGAATAGCTACAAGCAGGAAGAGACACCACGATACCATGCCCGAGATGTTGCTGTAATGAGAGGACGACTCGAGGGATGCCCGGTGATCCTTGGAAGCGCGACCCCATCGGTGGAAAGTTATCGAAATGCCCTTTCTGGAAAGTACCGTCTTCTGGAACTTCCGAGGCGGGCCGACGGACAAATTATGCCACTGATTCGCGTGGTGGATTTGCGACTTCAGGGAAAGCGTTCCAAACTGGAAGGAGGGCTATCTGCTCCACTCCAGATGGGCATCAACAAGCGACTTGAACTTGGTCAGCAAACCATTCTCTTTCTGAACCGCCGTGGATTCTCCACCGCGATGCTCTGCCAGCAATGCGGTCATGTCTGCCGCTGCCCGAACTGTAGTCTTTCGTTGACACTACATCGCGTCGACAACCGACTCGCCTGCCACCTCTGCGGCCATTCAGCGAAGCCGCCCTCACGCTGTCCGGAATGCCATGATCCCGGAATTCAGCAAGTGGGTATAGGCACGCAGAAAGTAGAAGAAACGGTCCGAAGATTTTTTCCTAGGGCGCGGATTGCAAGAATGGACGCCGATACGATGACCCGCAAAGGTTCCTATGGAGAAACGCTTGGAAAATTCCGCGCCCGCCAGATCGACATACTCATCGGCACCCAGATGATCGCCAAGGGGCTCGACTTTCCCAATGTCACCCTAGTGGGTATCATTAATGCCGACATCGGCCTCCATACCCCCGATTTTCGAGCCGGCGAACGAATATTCCAACTCTTAACTCAAGTAGCTGGTCGCGCTGGTCGCGGCGATACCGAGGGTGAGGTGATAGTGCAGACGTATTCTCCCACAAGTCCATCACTCCAGTATGCACGTCATCATGACTACGTTGGATTTTACCAACAGGAGATAGCATTTCGCGAGAATTTCGGACACCCCCCATTTGCCCGGATGATGCTTCTTCAGATTCGCGGTGTCTCTTCAGAGAAAACAGGAAGCGCCGCCCGTGCAATATCGAAAATGCTGAAAAAATTAGCCCCGGAGGGAGTGGATATTTCAGATGCAGCTGTAGCCCCGCTCGAGAGGGCGCACGGCCAGTATCGCTATCATGTTACCTTGAAGGCTGGATCGGGTGCACGGTTGGGGAAGCTGGTGCGCGAGATGAATGCTGTAATGACTCTCCCTGAAGGAATTGTCATGACCTTGGATGTCGATCCTTACTCGTTGATGTGAAAATACAGTGAATTGGGACAAACGAGCGGCAAACTAGTGAGAAACAGAATTTCAACTTAGGAACGTGTTTATGGCAACCTCCCAAGTCTTTGAATTTTCTCATCCATCACCCGTCTGCTTTACAACAGGACCTTCAATCCGGAATGTTTCGTAATGGCACGATTATCAGGCACCCCTGCTTTCCATCAAGGTGATGGAAAAGAAAGGAGATCGTCACGTTTAGCTGGAATGGAGGATTTCCTCCGCTATTTGGCAGCTTCACTCTTCGGGAGTCTGGTTCTCTTTTGTTTGGTGGGTATCCCCGCCGTGCTATTGGTGACATCCACCTACGGGTTAGGTGAGACGATCAGAAAGAAAGCAGAGGAGACCTTAGGCGGACAATTCTATAGGGTTAGCGTCGAGAGGGTTCTCTTCAGTCCGACGCGCGGGTTCGTGCTTGACCACCTTCAAATTCATGACCGGACTTCCTCGCGTCGGCTGCTTGTCTCGGCAGACAGGCTGGCAGTCTCATTCAATATGGATTCCCTCATGAGGGGCCAGCCCAAGCTGGAGCGAATTTTTCTACGTGATGCAACGCTTGATATTCCTCTGGGGCAGGAAGAGGAACCCCGTCTTCGTCTGGATCATGTTCGGGGTCTTATCCTCTGCCCGCCAGAACAGTTCCAACTGACAGCAGCTTCCTTTGATGTAGATGGAATTAGGGTTCATGCATCGGGAACCTTCTACAACCCAAAAAAATTCTCGCCGAAACCTGTCTCCCCTCAGGGCCCTGGGAAAACAGCCCAAACGATCGACAACATTCAGCGAGAGCTCCACTTGGTTAAGTGGGGTTCCGGACAGCCAGTTCTGCTTATCGAGGCTGGAGGTGACTTGAGCGATTCGGAGAAATTACGAGTGGAACACGCCAAATTTCAATCAGGACCAGGGGAGTGGCATGGGATTGTGTTCAAGCAAATCGATATGGACCTTTCTTACAACAATCGGAAGTTGAGTATGGAAAAACTTTCTTTCAATGACGGGGTAGGAATTTTGCAACTTATAGGGCATGCTGACTTTCTGGAAGACACTGCTTCCGTGGAGGTTGCCGGTGATTTTAATGCTGGAGCACTGCCTCGACTGTTCCTGCCACAAGAGCAAGCCGCTGAATGGATCTGGATCGATCCGGTTCGTGTAAGTGGCGGTTTTGCCGCTCATTGGAATGCGGGGCCACCCGTGCTGGAAGGCCTTGCCCAGATTGAGTCAGGTCATTTTAGTTACCGAGGGATGGCCATGGATTCTTTTTCCGGCGGCATAGCCCTGCATGATGGAAAAGTTCTTGTTCGAGACTTCCATGCTGCAGGCGATCCGGGAACCCTAGATGCGGATCTTCTGATAGCTCCAGGAGATAACCGCCTAAAACTGAAAGCGTCTCTTTATCCGGCTAAGATCGCACCTGCAGCAACCGGAAAAACCGCTGAGACTCTCTCTGCGATGGACTTCAAGGATCCTCTCAGCATCAGTCTTGAGGTGGGGGCGCCCGGAACCGACCCGCAGCAGTTCAAGGGGGGAGGCAGTCTAGATCTTGGAAAGGCTGCCATGAGAGGCGCGTGGATAGACAGTTTGAGTTCCAAATTCCAGATTGCCAATGGAGCCGTAGACTTCCGCGACATCGTGGTTAGAATTGGGGAGGACGCCGGTCGAGGGGAATTCGTCTATGATTACAAGAATTGGGAGGGGCGTTTTCCTGGGGTAAGATCAACTCTTGATCCTGTGAAGGTCATGACCTGGATTGACCCCCGTATTGCTACGGCGCTAAAGGATTATCGTTTTATTAAACCTCCCGATGCCAAACTCTCCGGCAAAGTAGGACTTCGAAATCCCGAGAAAAATGACCTTCACATTGACATCAATGCTCCTTCCGGCCTCGGCTACACATTGCTCAGTAAGAATCTCGACTTTGGAGCGACCTCCGGAACGGTGCTGCTCAAGGGGCTGAAGCTCGAGATCGACATTCCACAATCTAAGCTTTTCGGAGGTGATGTCGCCCTGAACGCAGACGTTTCTGTTGCGCCAGGAGATAGCCGATACGGCGCCTCAATCCATGTGGATGACGTCGATTTCAAAGACCTCACCACACTTTATTTCGATTACAATTCGTCGAGTGGAAAATTGACTGCAAACTATGCTTTCCGAACGGTCGGGGGAGATGACCGAGCAATGGTTGGCCGGGGAAATCTGTGGATTAAGAACGGCAATGTTCTGGCAATGCCGATCCTGGGTCCACTCTCCCTGTTGCTCAACGAAATCGTCCCTGGTTTCGGCTATCAGTCTGCAAAAAAAGCTACATGCGACTTTACTGTCGAGAATGGCACCATCAATACACGCAACCTTCTCATTCAGGGGACGGGATTCAGCATGATAGGACACGGTAACATTTATTATCTTGAAGACAGGATGAACATGGACATCCGGCTCAATGCACAGGGACTTCCTGGGCTGCTAACCTTTCCTATCAGCAAGATTTTCGAATATGAATCCGTGGGATCAGCCAAGCATCCGAAGTGGCGCCCGAGACTTCTGCCGAAAGGATTTTCATCCAAGGAGCATATACAGCAGTCATCAGGCGCAGTTGCGAAGTGATTTAAATTCAGTCGATCCAGATTGCTTGTCGAGTAAACGGAAAACGGGCATGCGAAAAATCCTCCCACCCCGCCTCTTGCGCCAGTTTGGCGAATTCGTGGTAGGAAAAAGACCTCCTAATTGAGAGGCGCGCATCATGGACTGTCATCGGTTCACGGAGAAAAAAGGCGGTGAGGAGCCAGATGCCGACAACGCCAATGATGCAACGCTCAAGGTCTGCTACAAGCAGATGTCGGGCTGCGAGACGGCGTGCATTACGTAAGACATCAACTGCGTCGTGATCGTTGAAATGATGAAGGGCCAAGGAACAGAGAACGAGATCCCATTTTCCTGACCCCCATGAGCGGATATCGCCTTTATGGAAAGTCAATTCTGGAAACCCAGCACTCCTACATCTTGCCACTGCAAGAACAGCGTTATTTGCTTCCACGGCATCGACGGCAACGGCAATCTGCCGCTTCCGGCACCAGAGTATTAACTCGCGTGGGAGATCCGCTTCGCCTGTTGCCAAATCAAGCACCCTAAGAACCGTTGATTTTGATGTCGTAGAGACGAGCCACCGCTCAAGGAATCGATGCAGTATCAAGACTGCGCCAAAGCGCAAGTTCAGCCAACTGAGGTTAGCAAGGTCTCGTTCCAACTCAGGAGTGGGCTTTCCATTGACAAGTTTGGCCTGATCCATCAGCTCCGGCCGATCGCTATCAAATCTCCGCCTCATATGAGCTTTTCAAACCACTTTTTTGGCTATGACGGGAGCATGGTCAGTGTGGCCAACATTCTGCCTGTCATGCCCTTGGCACTGCGATATGAGTAATAGCGGTCTGGATGACACGCAGTGCAGATTCCGCAGTCGTGAGATTCAACTATGCCAGCTGCACGTGCAAGATTGAGGATTTCAGCGGCGAAATCTACCTCATAGCATGGGGGGCGGATGCAGGGACCAACGAACAATACAAGATCTGAGGGAGCAAGATTTGCGGATTTGCAGAGAGTGCTAATGCCAGCCTGTACTATTCCGAGTGCGGTACCCTTTTTGCCGGCATGAAGAAGAGCCCCTGCCCGTCCATCCCGGGTTGTAATCCAGACGGGAGCACAATCGGCCACATAAATTCCCAAGGTGATCCCGCGCGTTGTTGTGACGAGTCCGTCAACACCTGGGATCGGCTCATTGGATGCAGTTGTAACAACAGCAACCTCCGTCCCGTGAACCTGTTCGGCGCTTGCCAGCGGGTAAGCTCCCAAGCCGCATTCTCTCAGAAATTGTTGATGGAATGGGGCAAGAAGTGCCATTGCTTCCTTGCGTTCCAAGGTGACAGGTACGTCGGGAACCTTGGTAAGAAAGCGTGCGGCTATCCTTGGGATTGCATCAAGGGTTGGAAAGGACTCGATGGAAGTCGCTCTCAAGATCCCAGGGGTCAATCGTTTCCCTTGCCGGATGTTGCCGAGGACTGCTGCTTACGCGCTGTGGAGCTCTTGATCACATCATCAAAAGAGGTCGATGGCGGCACAGGGTCACTACTGCGCAGTGTGCGAGGGAGTTGAGGGCGTGTAGTATGGTTGGAATTGATATCCTTGTAACGCTTCCTTTCCCACCTGTTCATTGGGTCGTTGAAGAACTCCTCGTATTGCGTATTCAGCGAAAGAGCCTGGTCGTATTGAGCCATGGATTGGATGTAGCTATAGTAGGCATTAAGCACAGCGGTCTGGGCTTGGAGTAACTGCACCTGAGCGTTGATTACATCCAATTGGACGCCTGCGCCTGCATCGAGTCGCTCACGGGCAAGTCGAAGTGCCTCGACTGCTTGTTCGACAGTCGCCTTCTGACTTTCGATGGTCTCCTGCGCCTCCCTAAGGTTCGAGATGGCCTGCTGGACTTGAAGAATCACCTGGCGGACTCCGTTGTCATAGGCTGTCTTGTAACTCATCATCGTGGCCTTGGCCTGCTTCACATTTCCGTAAGTTGCCAAACCGTCAAAGATGGCCCAAGTGCCGGTGGCTCCGGCAAACCATCCTTCGACCGTTTGGGTGAGAGTATGGGTATAGTTGTAGCTTTCGATCTGATAACCAGCATTTGCCTTAATAGTTGGCAACCATCCCGCAATGGCCGCTGTAATTTGCTGCGCAGCGACAAGAATGTTCTGACGCTCAGCCTTCAATTGTGGATTGCGCTCCAGTGCCGTATGGATCGAGGCGTTACTGTCGATTTTGCGGGGAGAATAGTCGAGAGATCCGACCACATCGAAGGGAACCTCGATGTTCTGGATATTCGGGTAATTGAGGCCGATCGTTGTCACCAGCGTGAAGAGGGCGATCCGAAGATTGTTTTTTGCTTGGATGAGCGGCGGCATTGCGTTGGCCAACTGGACCTGAGCCTGAAGCACGTTGAAACGGGGTACGGTGCCCGCATCGTATCGACTCTGCTGGTCGGTAACCTGTGTCTGGTAAAGGGCAACCTGCTGTTCGTTGGCAACCACGAGAGCGCGATCAAGCACTACTTGGTAAAACTGCTGGATCACCGTGGAGATAGTCGCATCAATGGTCTGCCGCAGATTGTAGTACTGGATTTGCTCTGAGAACTTGGCTGCCTTGGTGTTGGCGGCTGTCTTCCAGCCGTCATAAAGAAGCTGAGTTCCCTGGAAGGATATATTCCACGATTGGTTGTTGGCCAAAGCAGAACTGTAGGAAGTCCCAGCGACTACGGTTTTCGGAGGTTGCTGACCATTGGCAAGTTGGGGTTCGATCCAAGAATAAACACCCTGCTGCACACCGAGTTGGGGCAGAAGCCCTGAACGAACTGAGATATAGTTTCCTGAGGCTTGTCGGATGCTGCTGATTGCGGTGAGTATTTGTGGGTTTTTCTCGAGGGCAATCTGAACAGCGTCATTGATGGTCAGCTTCCTAGCATTTTTTGCAATGACCCCAGGGATGACTGCCTGACCCGCTTTTGCAAGGGCCTCGGCTGTCAGGGGTATGTTTGTGACATTATTGACCAACCCAAAGCTGTTGGTGCCGGTCGTCGGCATTGCAACAGGACCGGTTGCTGTGGTGGGAAGCGGTCCTAGAAGGGAACTCGGAGTGATCACATTGGTAATGGGGGTCGCCTTGGGAAGGTTGGGGGGCGTGATGGATGGTAAATTTGTAAATGCATTTGTGCCCGCATATAGTCCCTGCGGCGGAGCCGGGGGATTGGTTGCAAGTGAAGGGAGAACGGAGGCCCCCGATACCGATTGGTCCACGGACGTTGGCTGATTTGATACTCCGATAGGATTGTTCGTCCCAGACTGGGTACTTGCTTGGGTCCCCACAGAAAGACCGATCTGGGACTGGTCATTTTGAGCCGGTTGTGCAAGGAGCACGCCTGTACCCATGGCACAAAATGCCATAATATATTTGAGTGAGGTCTTCATCGGTGGCAACAAGTGCAGTATTCGTGGATTTTTTTGTAAATGTCCAACCAAGCTCGTTGCTCCTGTGGGTCGAGCAAACCCATTACCTTCTCCAGATTACCGATCATTTCCTGACGGATTCCATCGACTAGGCGAGTTCCCTTGAGGGTGGCCGTTGCGGTTACTTTGCGACGATCCTCCTTCTCATGAGTGCGGCGGACATACCCCAGTTTTTCGAGACGTTGTACAAGTCCGGTTGCTGCTGGGGTGCTGTGATTCATCAACTCCGCGATGCGACTCATCCCAATGGGCCCATGGGAACAGAGATGCCCCAGTAGAAAAAATTGGGGGAATGAAACGCGACCGCGGGCCAGTTCGCCCATCAGGCTCGACATGAAGCGTCTCTGCATCACCATGATAATGTCAGCCAGCGAGCCAACTTCACCGTTGGTAAGCGGTCTTTCCAAAGCAGGATTCATGATTGGGGATAAACTTTTAATGTGATTAACAAAACGAATCCTGATGGGAAGAAGTGCCGGAGTCAACAATGCTCCGTGGTTCCTAGCGCTGAACAAGATCTCCCGGTTTGGGATTGCCGCTTTCGATGTCGGCAACGAAGAAAGGAGGCTCGATTTCGGCTGCCTTGAGCCGTGCCGACCCATCTCCCGAGCCCGTCACGAGCAGCTCGGTTCCTGCTGACACCAGAACTCCCGGCTCCAACTCCACGATCACATAGCTTCCGTCATTGGACACCGTCCGGATTGTTCCGATACGCTGCAGTGCCCAGGCTTTTGGGGGATGAGCTTTGTGCTTAAAGTGCTGGAACCCTGCCAGCAAACGGATGAGCGGTTTGAGCATCCCTTGGTTTTTTGTGGCTGGAACTGGGCTAGAAGTGGTTGCCGAGGCTGCGGGGGCCGACTTTTTTGAAGGATGGATAAGAGAGCATCCTGTTGTTAAAAGGATGCTGCAGAACAGGCATGGGGCAAACCGGCAGAGGAAATGCACGGCATCTTCATGATCTGACGCTTAACAAAAATCAACATTCCCTCGCTAGACGTTCCCTGTGTTTACTTAAAAAAGCGTTCCGGAAGCTCTTGCCCGCGGACGATTCGCCTTTCATAAATCAATTGTCATGCCCGATCCATTTGCTGCAGCTGTTGCCTATCTGGGACCTGAAGGAACCTTTTCTCACATTGTGGCCCACCGGCGGCATCCAAAAAAAAGAGGACTGCCATGTACTACGATCGCAGAGGTTTTTCATGCTGTTCGTTCGGGAGATGCGGCTTACGGCATTGTGCCGATCGAGAATTCCTCAGGAGGCACCATTACGGAGACCGTCGACTTGCTGATCGAACAGGCTGGGCATCTCTTTATCGCCGAAGAGCTTGCGCTCGATGTCCGTTTGGCGCTGCTCGGCCGTGCGGGAACTGACTTTGGCTGCCTGAGGACTCTGTACTCCCATGTCATGCCGCTGCGTCACCATCGGGAGTGGATTCGGGAAAATCTGCCTGGAATCCGCTTGGTCGAGAGTTCCAGTACGGCCGAGGCTGCAAAGAAGGCATCCCTTTCTCCCACCTCCTCGGCTCTTGCTGCACCCGGAGCTGCAGCACTCTACGGCCTCTCGATCCTCAGATTTCCGGTTCGCCCCGAGGCTGTGAATGTGACTCATTTTTTTGTGATTGCTGCAAAACCAGTGAAGCTTCCAGGATCCAGATCGAGAAGTAAGACAGCAATTGTAGCTGCACTTCCGCAGACCTCGGGAAGCCTTCATCGCTTCCTCGGGCCTTTCTCCAGAGCCGGAGTCAACTTATGTCGTATTGTTTCTCGTCCTGTTCCGGGACAGCCCGAAACCTATGTCTTCTATCTGGAGGTGGAAGGATCGCTCGGGGATCCAAATGTTAAGAAGGCCCTTGATGGGGCAAGGCGACGCTCTGTTCGTCTTGAGGTGCCAGGTTCCTATCCGACTCGGCTACGATACCGATCTCCTGCTGCTTGATGCGATGCTGGCAATACTGGATAATGTTTACAAAACCAGCCACTTGACCTTGCTATTCTAAAGGGGATCACTTCTTACACACATAACTTATGATATCTAGACGCAAAATGCAGGCACTGATTCCACTCCTTGTTCTTTTAGGTGTTCCAAGTCTTTTGGCGACAGATGCTCCCATTATCACCGTTCGCAAGAGCGATGCGCTCCCGGTAACTTTTACAGGAATTGGGGGAAGCGATGGCGCCGTTGTTTCTAAAGTCGTCCAGAACGATCTGAATCTTGCCGGCTGGTTCACCCTCGTGCAACCCGGCATAGCCTCTTTCACCATCAGCGGGACTGCGGCGAACGGTGCGTTTCAGGGGAGGGTTCTAAAAGGGAATGAACTTGTGCTCTCCAAGAGTTATACAGGCAATCCACGTTACGCGGCCCATCAGTTTGTCGATGACATCGTTCAGGCCCTGACCGGACACAAGGGGATTGCTACCAGCACCGTTGCCTTTGTCAGCAACCGGACGGGCCGCAAGGAGATTTGCCTAGCTGATTACGATGGAGCCAACGGCCGGCAGTTGACCCATGATAACGCTCTGAGCGTCTCGCCGGCGCTCAGTCCAAACGGTCGTCGACTTGCCTATACAGGGTATCAGGCCGGATACGCGGACATCTATGTCATCGATCTTGTGGGCGGATCACGCGTCCGATTGGTTAAGTTTCCTGGCACCAACTCCGGAGCCCGATTTTCACCCGATGGCAACCAGATTGCCTGCACTGTGAGCAAAGACGGGAATCCAGAACTCTACGTCATCGGACTTGGTGGCGGAGTTCGCAGACTCACCCACACGCGAGGCGCCGAGTCCTGCCCGAGTTGGGCTCCAAACGGCGGGGAGATAATTTACGCTTGTGACGAGACCGGCGCCCCACAACTCTACCGTATCAACGCGGGAGGAGGAAGGGGGCAATTGATTCCAACCGGTTTCGGCTACTGTACAGAACCGAGTTGGTCGCCGGACGGCCAGCGACTTGCCTTTAATGTGCGCTCCGGAGGGGGGTTTGGAGTTGCCGTCATGGATCTCAATGGCGGTACTGCCCGCATAGTGGCTCAGGGTGAGAATCCGGTCTGGGGAGCCGATTCCCGCCACCTCGTTTACAGTACCAGCAGCACAATCTCACTACTTGATGTACCGACTGGAAAATCGATACCAATCGTGAGTGGACTCGGAAAAGTAACCGAACCAACGTGGTCCCGCTGAAGTGAGTGGGGAGGCCTAGACATGGAGTTTCCCAATGCCCGCCTTGTCTGACCCTCCGCTCTGATGAACAATTTTTTCCTCTGCAATCCTTGATCTTTCCGACTGTTTGTCCCTCTATAGAAACATGCGATTAAACACTCTAGCCATCCTATCCATTTCCGCCCTGTTTGCGCTCTCCGGCTGTGCTAACAAAAAGGGTAGCCAGTATGCCGGTGTCGACGGAGATTACGTGAACGGCACCCCGCTCGGTGAGCGCAACGAGGGAGCCAATTTCCTTGGTGCAAATGTCACCCGAGGTCAGTATGCGCCGGTTCAGTTCGCCTACGACAGCTCCTCAGTTGCTTCCGACCAGCAGTCAAAGGTTGCATCTGTTGCCGATGCCGTGAAGGCCTCCGGAAAAACCGTTATTGTAGCGGGCTTCACTGATGAGCGTGGCACCGAGGAATACAACCGCAGCCTTGGTGAGAAACGGGCGCTCTCCGTCCGTGAGGCCCTTATCGCAAAGGGTCTCACTGCAAAAAACATCCAGACCGTCAGTTTTGGGAAGGAGATGCCGGTTGATCCGGCAAGTAACGATGCTGCGTGGGCAAAGAATCGCCGCGCTGAGTTCGGAATCGTCAAATAGATTTCGAGATCTTTTCCGTGTCCGTTCCACTATTTGATCTGAGCCGACTCGGTCCCCGGGTGGAGACTTCTATTCAGGAGGCGACACTCCGTGTTCTGGGTCATCGGAATTTTATTCTGGGTCCAGAAGTCAGTGCGCTGGAGAAGGAGATCGAGTCGTTTCTTGGAGGAGGCCATGCCATAGGGGTTTCCTCGGGCACCGACGCCCTGCTGGCCTTGTTGATGGCTTTGGGAGTCGGTCCTGGCGATGCCGTCATCACGACGCCCTACACCTTTTTTGCTACCGCAAGCTGCATTCACCGCGTTGGGGCCGAAATTGTTTTTTGTGATATCGAACCCTCAGCATTTCTCATGAATCCGGACAATCTCCGCAAGGTTGTCGAAGTGCTGAAGGGTGATGAAAAGGGAGTTCTTCGCACTAGCAAGGGAAATAGAGTACGGGCCATCATGCCGATCCATCTCTTCGGCACATGCTGTGATATGGAGTCGATCAATGAGATCGCCTCTTTTCATGGAATCCCCGTAATTGAGGATGCAGCACAGGTTCTCGGCGCCGACTTTCCCGGCAAGTTAGGAAAGAAAAAAGCGGGACTCCTCGGTGAGATGTCCTATTTCAGCTTCTATCCGAGCAAGAATCTAGGTGCCGCCGGAGATGCTGGGATGGCCGTCTGCCGAGACGCGGAGTTGGCAGAAAAAGTTCGCTGCGTCCGTAACCATGGCATGGAAGAGAGATACTATCACAAGATCGTGGGCGGAAATTTCCGGATTGATGGCATTCAGGCGGCCGTTCTTCGGGCTAAACTTCCATTTTTGGACGGATGGAACGCCACCCGCCGTGCCAATGCTGCGGCATATAAGGAAGCTTTCATCAGTGCAGGCCTCCTTGACCGCGTAACCCTCCCGTCCGAGCCCTTCGCTTCATCAGGGCTCAGGGATCATCACATCTTCCACCAGTATGTCATTCGTGTGCCGAAGCGCGACGCAGTGATGGCATGCCTCGCGGAGAAGAAGATTGGCTGTGCTATCTACTATCCTGTACCGCTCCATTTGCAGCAATGCTTCGCTTACCTAGGTCACAAAACGGGAGACTTCCCCGAGTCGGAAAGAGCGTCGAAGGAGAGCCTTGCGTTGCCTATCTTTCCCGGTTTGCGGGCGGAAGAGATTCAGGAAGTTGTTGATGGTATCCGTGCAGCATTATCGTAGAGTTTGATGTTCTTGTGTGCCGAAGCACACTCAACCGCTCCTTATGCGGTGAGGGCTGCGCGTTCGTTATCGAGACCGCCGATTCGTTCCAGAAAGTCGTCATATCCGCCTAAGAAGGGAGTCACAATGCCTGCACTTACATGGAGGACTTTCGTGGCTATTTTTCGGATGAAATGCACATTGTGGCTGATGAAAACGAGGGTTCCGTCGTAGTTGCCAAGCGCTAGGATGAGTGACTCGACGGTGTGGATATCAAGGTGGGTTGTTGGTTCGTCCATCAGCAGGAGGTTCGGGGGATCTACGAGGAAACGTACCAGATTGAGCCGAGTCTTTTCGCCGCCGCTCAGGACTGAGGTTTTTTTGAAGATGTCGTCCTTCCGGAAAAGGAAGGAACCGAGGATTCCCCGGGCATCGTTCTCTGAGAGTTCGCCGTTGCTGGCCTTGACCTCATCCAGAACCGACTTATTCGGATCAAGAGTTGCCGCCCGGTGCTGGCTGAAGTAGCCGATCTTGGAATTCGGACCCTCAATCCGCCGTCCCTTCTGAAATTCAAGCTTTCCAGCAAGGATTTTGAGCAGGGTGGATTTGCCAGCTCCGTTCGGGCCGACCAGAACAGTGCGCTCCCCGCGCTCGATGGTGAGGTCAAGTCCCTCATAAACCTTGCGGTCACTGCTGGGGCCAGGATAAGCCATGTGGATTCCTTCTAGGACTACGGAACGTTGGCCACCACGGGGCGGTTGGGGGATTTGGAATCTGAAGGGTTTGCGCGGCGGATTTGGTTTTGCGATCAGCTCCATCCGCTCGATCTGCTTGAGCTTGCTCATCGCCTGTGAGGCCTTCGAAGCAACCTGACGAAAGCGATCGTAGAACTCGCGCAGGGCGGCAATCTCCTTTTGCTGATTCTTGTAAGCGGCGCTCTGCCGTTCATATCGTGCCTCCCTCTCGTCGAGGTAGGCAGTATAGTTTCCAGAATAAGAATGAAGGCGGTTATCTGAGATTTCGTAAATCGTCCCGACAATCTCATCCATAAACTGCCGGTCGTGTGAGATCAGCAGCATGGCTCCGGGATAGGTCTTTAGATAGTTCTGTAACCACAAAAGGGAGACGAGATCTAGGTGGTTGGTCGGTTCATCCAGTAGAAGCAGGTCGGGTTCCATGACAAGAAGGCGGGCGAGATGAGCCCTCATGATCCATCCTCCGCTCAACTCGCGGGCCTTCCTTCCGAAGTCCTCATGCCTATAGCCGAGGCCAGCGAGAATTTTCTTCGCCTTCGCCTCGACCTTCGGATCGTTGAGTGCTGAGTGCTTGGCGCTCGCCTCGTGGTATTCGGGAGAGTCAACTATGCCTGCCTCTTCAAGCTTCGCGAGTAGTGTTTCAAGTGCCGGTATTTCACCGGCACGGCCGGTTGCCACATCCATGACGGTTTCTTCGCCGATGGCTTCCCCTTCCTGGGCGAGGTGGCCGATCATGGTCCACTCGTCCCTCTCTATTGAACCTGAGTCTGGCTCGTCTTTTTTTAACAGGAGTGAGAAGAGGGTGGATTTTCCTGCCCCATTCGGACCAACAAGCGCAATCCTTTCCCCATAATTGACCTGCATGTCGGCCTCCTCAAAAAGAGTTCGTCCTCCAACGGTTTTTTTGAGTTTTCGGATGGAGATCATTAAGAGGGGAAGGACGGATTCTTAAGGTGAAGTTAAAACGAAATAGCGAAAGTTGATTTTGAAAAAGGGAGGTTCTCAGATTTCAGAATTCATTTTGGCCAGATTACTCATGACGGCCTCAGTCACCATTTCAACGGTGACTTCATTCATGCATCGGAAGTCGATGGGACATTTCCGTAGGAAGCAGGGGCTACACTCGACTTTGCGGCGAATGATCTGATGAGGAGGAACGGTTTCTCCGGTGGGGCCGGTGAGAGAGGGCTCGGTGGAGCCGAAGATCGCAACAACTGGGATGCCCAGCAGATCGGCGAGATGCATGGTGCCGGTGTCATTTGTGACAAGGAGGTGAAGACCTTTCAGCAGGGCGATGAGTTCAGGCATCGTGGTTTTACCGCAGAGATTCTCGACCGACCCCTCGAACTCTCGTGAAAGTTGTTCTCCAAGCGCAGCCTCTCTGGCTGTGCCAACAATCACCCAGGTTAGTTGGCGTTCATCCGAAACTACCTCCATGAGCTTCCGGTAGCGATCGAGGTGCCAGCGTTTTGCCGGGCCGTATTCCGCACCTGGACAGAGACCGATTCTCACGGGGAAGGCGGGGACAAGACGCGGGGATGGGGGCGGCGGTTGCGGAGCTCCTATTTGACGGAACATGGAAATGAGTTCCTCCGCTTGATGAACAGTCGGATGAAATTGCCGCGAGGTGGGCATGGTCTGGTTCAGAAGGGGATGTCCGCGGTGAATTTTCCTGCCAACACGTCGCGGAATTCCCGACAACCAAACTTCAAGGGCGCTTCGAACGGAATTAGGAAGAAGGATGGCTGCATCATAACAGCCCGATTGATTGATCAACTTGGCAACTTTCCACGGCGATGCTTTGGGCTGTATCTCAACAATAGAATCAACTTCCGGAATTTCCCTCCACAGAGGGGCCAATCCGGCCGGCGAAAGAATGGTGAGTCGCAGGTCGGGGCGACCGGACTTAATGGCGCGAACAGAAGGGGCCGCCATGCAGGCGTCGCCCAACCAGTTAGGGGAACGCACAAGAACGTTGAAAGGATGGAGATCCGAAGCCTGTGTGCCGGGCGGCATATAGATACCCCTCTTCGCCCCGCTGAGCAGAAAGTTAGGAAGTGGTGTCTTCCAGCGATTGTGTACCCAGAACCAGTCGGCAGGAGAGGTTCGTATCTCCTGTTCAAGAAGGCGGTTGAGATCCATCGTTATTTCGTCGATTCCCCTCCCTTTCGTAGGGACGGGTGCGCTGGTATGAATGACCCATCGTGCGAGGCCGACGGTGCGAACGCTGACTTGAGCAAGCAGAGAGTCAGTGCGCTGGGCGAGACTTGCCGCTAGTGGTGAGGTAGAGGCAAGTTTGCCAAAGAGAGGCATCCAGATTCCGGCATTGCCTGCGTGCTGATCAGTCAGCACGCCAACCACTCCGCCCTCTTTTAGAAGGGTGGCCGCTCCCTGCATCTCCTTTTTACGATCGAAGGTTGCTACTCCCCTGCTGCGTCGGTCCCGGTTCACCAGATCGTCCATGAGTGGATTGCGAAGGGCTTGATAGACGCACCCGGCACGGCGTGGCTTCACGAATTCCGCTATCTGGGCGTTTATCTCCCAATTCCCGAAATGGCTTAGCGCAGCAACGGTACCCCGTCCGCCAGCTCTTTCTCCGACGATCCAGTCCAACCAGTTTTTTTCCTCATCAAAGCGGAGTCGAGATCGCAGTTGAGCCTCAGTCAACACGGGGATCTTGACCGAACAAACGATATTGGCCCCGAGGTTAAGAAAGTGCTTCAATGTGACGGATGAAACCTCCCTGTCCGAAAGGGCGGAACCGAAGGCAATCCGGAGATTCTGTTTGGAGAGACGGCGGTAGCCAGGCAGTATCATCCAAACAAAAAGACCGAGAAGTTGCCCCAGAACAAAGCATACGGTAATGGGTAGCAACCGGATTAGCGTTACAAGACTCAGCGCCAGAAGATAAAGCAGACGATCCATGAGTAAAATCGAAGTTGGCAACGATAACGGACAGTCCCAGCACTCGAAAGCGAAAACACCCCCATCCTTTATGCCGGGAACTACAATAGGCATTCTGGGCAGTGGACAACTCGGGCGCATGACGGCTATGGCCGCCAAGAGCCTTGGCTACCGGGTCGCGATATTTGATGAAGCTTCTGACGGTCCCGCATCTTCGTGTGCCGATCTCACAATTGCGGCCTCTTTTGAGGATATAGAAAAATTGGAGGACTTTGCAGCTCAGGTTGATGTGGTGACTATAGAGTTTGAAAACATCCCAGTATCCGCTCTTGAATATTTGGAGAGAAGGCGCCCTGTCCATCCCTCAGCATCGGTTGTCCGAACCTGTCAGGACCGGGTGCTTGAGAAGAATTTTCTGCTCACCAATGGCTTTCCGGTGGCCCCGTTCCGGGTGATCAACTCGGCAGAGGATCTTGCCGTAGGATTAAGCGAACTAGCTGCCCCCTCAATCCTGAAAACTGCCGCCCTTGGTTACGATGGTAAGGGGCAGATGCCACTTGTTCCAGGTGATGACGCCTCGAAGGCGTGGTCAAAACTCGCCTCGCCCCGAGCCGTGCTTGAGAAACGGATTCCTTTTGTTTCAGAAGTCTCGGTGATCTGTGCCCGCGCATCGAGCGGCGAGACGATATGTTTCCCCGTTCAGGAAAATGTGCATGTAAGTGGAATCTTAGATGTCACTACTGCTCCAGCGCAGATTGATTCCGGAGTGGCAGCAGAAGCACAGCGGATTGCCTCCGCAATCGCCGAAAGACTAGGTCTTATAGGACTGATCACGGTAGAGTTGTTTCTGCTTCCTGACGGTGGACTTGTTGTGAACGAACTTGCTCCCCGCCCTCATAATTCCGGCCACCATACTCTTGAGACAGCGATGACCAGTCAGTTTGCACAGCATGTCCGTGCCATCTGCGGACTGCCTCTCGGTTCGGTGAAACTCCGTTCACCCGGCGTTATGGTCAACCTCCTTGGGGATCTATGGCATGGCGGTGAGCCAGACTGGAAGCTCCTTCTAAGGGAACCTGGACTTTTCCTGCATCTTTATGGCAAGCGGGTAGCGAAGGCCGGACGTAAAATGGGCCACTTCACTTTGCTCGGCATAGGAGAAGTCGCAAGGAGCAGGGCACTCCAACTCCGACATGAAGCAGATATTGGCTCACGGCAAACAAATATTGAACGCTGACTCTTCCTGCTTGTCTGAATCACTATCGCCGATTATCGCATCGGCACTCATTTCCACTGAACCCATCATTTGTAATTTATGAACCCATCCGTCCAAGAACTCGATCGTCGCGTCCAGGAAACCAGTTCCTGGGTAAAACCACTTACGCAAGAAATCAGCCGTGTTGTCGTAGGACAGCAGGCTCTAGTCCGCAGCCTTCTGATCGGGTTGCTCGGCAACGGTCACGTGCTCCTTGAGGGGGTACCCGGTCTGGCCAAGACCCTCACCGTCCGCACTCTATCCTCATGCATCCATGCAGCATTTGCCCGCATCCAGTTTACCCCTGATCTTCTTCCCGCCGACCTGGTCGGCACATTGATATACAATCCTCGAGAGGGAGTATTCACTACCAGAAAGGGACCGATCTTTGCGAATCTGATCCTTGCGGACGAGATCAACCGTGCTCCGGCCAAAGTGCAAAGTGCGCTACTTGAAGCGATGCAGGAAAGGCAGGTAACAATTGGCGAAGGAACGTTTAAACTTCCGGATCCTTTCCTCGTCCTTGCAACCCAGAACCCGCTGGAGCAGGAGGGAACTTATCCACTCCCCGAGGCCCAACTCGACCGCTTCATGCTCAAGGTAGTGGTTGGTTACCCCACGCGCAGCGAGGAACGTTCCATCCTCGACGCCATGGCAACATCATCGCCTCGTCTTTCAGTTGATCCACTTGTCTCGACTGATCAGATCCTCAACGCCCGCAACGTGGTCAATGCCATTTATGTTGATGACCGCGTCAAGGACTACGTCGTCGATCTGGTCTGGGCTACGCGCGAACCTTCAAATTATGGCCTCAAGATGGAAGGACTCATTCGTTATGGCGCATCACCCCGCGCCACGATTTACCTGACTCTAGCGGCCAAAGCCCATGCATTCCTCAACGGTCGAGGCTATGTCACCCCGCACGATGTAAAGTCAATCGGCACCGAGGTGTTGCGCCATCGCATCGCTGTAAGTTACGAGGCGGAAGCCGAATCCATTTCCTCAGAAGACATCGTGCAACGCGTCTTTGAGGGATTGCCGGTTCCGTGAGTCAAGGAGGTAGGTGTTGTACCGCACCTCTTCGCAATCGATAGCACCACTTTTCATGCCGAGATGAACGATCCACGCGAGATACTCCGCAAGATCAGACGACTGGAGTTGCGCACCCGTCGTCTCGTTGCCTCATCGTTTGCAGGTCAATATCAGAGCGTATTCAAGGGACGCGGGATGAACTTCGAAGAGGTTCGGCCTTACACGCCAGGAGATGAGATCCGGGCGATCGACTGGAATGTGACCGCCCGCACTGGGGAGCCCTACATCAAAAAGTTCACGGAAGAAAGAGAGATGACCGTAATGATTGCACTGGATGTCAGTGCCTCCGGAAACTTCGGTAGCGTTCAGGAGTCCAAGCGCGAAGTTGCGGCAGAGGTTGCGGCGATATTGGCGTTCAGCGCCATTCATAACAATGACAAGGTAGGTCTCCTGCTTTTCAGCGACCGTGTGGAGCTGTTCATCCCTCCAAAGAAAGGGCGCCTCCATATCCTTAGGCTTATCCGAGAAATGCTTTACTTCGAACCGAAGGGAACCGGAACCGATCTGGCGGGCGCCTTGGATTACATGAACAAGGTGGTGGTCCGCCGCGCAGTAGTTTTTCTGATTTCCGACTTTCTAGCAGGGGACTTTTCCCGCCCCCTCACGGTGTCTGCAAAGCGGCATGACGTTGTAGCGTTGCCAATTATCGATCCTGCAGAGGAGATACTACCTGATGTTGGAGTTATCCTGCTTGAGGACCCCGAAACTGGTGAGCAGATAGAGGTCGATACTTCCCGCCGCGCGATCTCAAGGGATTATGCCGGACAGGCAGCAAAACGCTCCAAAGAGATCGTCTCTCTCTTCGGTTCGCGTGGCATCGACACTGTATCCCTCAGGACAGACTGCGATTACCTTCCGGTCTTGAGAAGTTTCTTTGACCGTCGTGGAAGGAGGCTAACAGCAGCATGAACCAACAACCGGGAATTAGCTTCGGCCCTGGAGCTGGCGGCGGTGCAGGGAGTGTTATCGGTGCTCCTACTCCCGCGCCGATCCACGACATTGTAGGTCCGCTTCCGTTCTTTTCCGGCCCTCTCTGGATCCTCGTGGCTGCTTTTGTGACAGTGGGACTAATTGCAGTGGGACTCTGGTGGTTTCTGGGGAGAAAGAAAAACAAGCTGATCACCCCTCGTGAGGCCGCAATGGATGCCCTTGCTCTTCTCCGTAGTAAAGTCTCCGAAGGAAACGACCATGACTTTGGCGTAGGAGTCTCAGATGTCCTGCGGCGTTTCCTCGGTGAAGCCCTTGGACTCGCTGCTCCCCGTCAAACAACCGAAGAGTTTTTGAATTCTCTTCATGGGTCGCTCCGATTCGTCCCAGCTGAGCAGGAGGCGCTTGCCGGTTTTCTTCGCCATTCCGACTATCTGAAATATGCGCAGGGAGAGGCAACCACGGAGCAGCGTCTTGCTCTAATAGTGGCTGCCGAATCGTTTGTGCAGAGTGGTGAGAGGCCGCCTGAAATTCTGCAGAATGCAAAAGAAGAAAACCCAGGCAAAAGGGAGGAAACATGATGGCAACACCTCTTCTGGCTGTAGTTTCAAATTTTGCCTTTGTGCATCCGTTGATTCTGCTGGGACTTCTACTGCTTCCCGTTCTGGCTCTGTTGCGCGGAAAAATCGGTGGCATGCCCGGCATTCTCTTTTCCTCAACTCAGCTGGTTGTTGCTGTTGGAAAAAAACGCCGTTCCCGTGCCGGCGCGGTGCTTTCCTCGTTGGTCTATGCCGCCATGGCATGCCTTATAGTGGCACTAGCACGACCACAGCTCGGTCGCACCTTGGAACATGTTACCGCAAGTGGGGTGGATATCATGCTTGTGCTTGATGTTTCTGGATCGATGATCGCGGAAGATTATGTGATGGGAGATAAGAGGGTTAACCGCATTGACACCGTCAAGCGGGTCACCCAGCAGTTCATCGAGGCGCGTCCCAACGACAGGATTGGTATAATTGCCTTCGCAGGTAGGCCCTATCTTGTCAGTCCTCTGACACTTGATCATGATTGGCTAATTCAGAATCTGGATCGTGTGCAGATTGGAATGGTGGAGGATAGCACGGCCATCGGTTCAGCACTTGCTTCCGCAGCCAACCGACTAAAGGACAGGGATTCCAAGACGAAAATCATTGTTCTGTTAACGGATGGAGCAAACAACGCCGGCAAGGTTTTGCCTTTCACAGCAGCCGAGGCGGCACATGCGTTAGGAATCAAAATCTATACTATAGGGGCGGGTAGTGACGGCCCTGTTCCGGTGCCGCTGAAGGATCAGTTTGGTCGCACGGTCTATCAGAACATGGTTTTTGACTTTGACGAAAAACTGCTCGAGCAGATCGCGAAGATAGCGGATGGAAAATGTTTCCGTGCGGCAGATACCCGTTCCATGGACAACACTTTCAAGGAGATCGACCGTTTGGAAAAAACCAAGGTTGAGGTAGAGAAAACAGCCGACTATCGCGACTTCTTTCCCATATTTCTACTTGCAGCGGCTCTCTTGCTTGCGACCGAGGCAATTCTTTCCCAGACGCTCTGGCGACGCCTTCCCTAGCTTTTCATGCACCATTTTTTCCTGACTGCATTTGATGACGAGCTGACATTCGGTTCACCCGAGTGGCTCTGGGCTCTCCTTTTGCTTGTTCCCATCCTCTGGGTTTTTATCAGCGCGGGACGGAGGCGTGAGGCTTTGCTTTCGAGGATTCTCGCCCCCCGACTACAGCAATCACTGGCAGGGCATGTAAGCATTTTTAAAAGAAATCTACGCATCGCTCTTCTCCTGCTGGCTATCGCCTTGAGCCTTATGGCTCTCGCAAAACCGCGCATGGGTTACCTTGATCAGGAAATTAAATCGCGTGGCCGAGATGTGATCATCGCGATCGACACTTCGCGAAGCATGCTGTCTACGGACACTGCGCCGACCAGATTAGGTCGAGCCAAACTTATCTCTCAAGATCTTCTGAACCTGCTGAAGGGGGATCGTGTCGGATTAATTGCCTTTGCAGGGACGTCTTTCCTTCAGGCACCTCTGACCCTTGATAAGGGGGCTGTTCTGACATCGATCGACGATCTCGACACAAATACCATCCCGAAGGGGGGGACCGATATCGCATCTGCTATCCGATTGGCCATAGCCGCTTTTGGAAAAGGGGAAACAATGAGCCGGGCCTTGGTGTTGATGACTGATGGCGAGGAACTCGAGGAAAGTGCGGTGGAGGCAGCCAAGGAGGCCGCATCTGCAGGCATTCGCATCTTCACCATCGGCTTTGGTTCCGCAACGGGGTCGCTGATTCCAATCAGGACGGAAAATGGTCAAAACGACTTTGTGCGTGATGAGAGTGGTCGTCCGGTGAATTCCAAACTTGATGCAGCACGCCTGACCGAGGTTGCAAAAGAAACAGGCGGTTTTTACGAACCCTACGGTCTGGATGCGGCCAAGGTTATCTATGACAAGGGTATAGTACCCATGGATCAGCAGGAAACCGGAACTCTTAGCGCACGCAAACCGATCGAACGTTATTCTTGGCCTGCAGTAGCCGCTCTCGCCATGTTGACGCTGTGGTCTATCCTAGGAGAAGGCAGGCGCCGGAACAGTATCACGACGGTTATACTTCTTGCGCTTCTTCCCGCCGTGGCGCCTGGCTCGGTGCAAGCTTCCGCAGCAGGCATCAACGACTATCAACAGGGAAACTACCAGAGTGCACTCAAGGATTTCGAAGATCGACTCCAATCGGGAGCAACCTCCCCAGAAATTCGCTTTGATGCCGGAGCTGCAGCCTACAAGGCGGGGGATTTTAAAAAAGCGGCGGACTATTTCTCCGGAGCGATGACTTCAACAAACCCCAAGATCCGAGACGCCGCGACCTATAATCTAGCCAATTCCCTTGTTCGTTCCGGAGAAGGAGCCCAAGAGAAGGAGGGAAAGATTGCCGATTGGAAAAATGCCCTCCAGCACTATGAAAGTGTGATCAAAGACCAACCCGCGAATACTCAAGCCAAGGAGAACCGCGATATTGTCCGCAAACTGATCGAGGACTTAAAAAAACAGCAACAGCAAAAAAACAAGCAGGATAAGAAGAACAACAAGGATCAGAAAGACAACAACAAGGATCAGGATAAAAACCAGAGCGACCAATCACAAGGCGGTGGTAACAGTCAGAAAGATCAGAAAAACGGGAAGGATCAAAAGGATCAAAAGGACAAAACTGATCAGAACAAGGATCAGCAAAAGAATGACCAATCCCAAGGGGGGGGCAATGGTCAAGGGCAGTCGCGCGATCAGGATAAGAAAAACGACGCCCAAGATCATCAACCCAAGGATCAGGATCAAAAAAGCGATCAGAATAAGTCACAGGACTCCAAAGGGGGCAACCAGAATCAGAAAGACCAGCAGTCGCGGCAGCAGGGCAATCAAGGCCAACCCAGTCCGACTCCTGCCCCCGATCAGGGAAGCGGATCGGGATCAAGAAACCAACCAGATCAGCAGCAGAAACAACAGGGTGATCAGCAGCAGAATGCCCAGAACCAACCCGGACAGCAGAAACCGGCGGATCAGCAAGCCGGGCACGGTGTCCAACCCACCCCGACACCCGGAGAGAAAAAGAATGGGGAGCTCGAGGGTGGTCAGCAGGGTGAAAAGAAAGGGGATCAGCAATCCGAGGCTGAGGAGGGGCAGGATGGCAAGATGACTCCAAATCAGGCGAGGGCGCTTCTTCGCTCGGTTCAGGATGAGGAGGCTCATCAACTGAGCAACCAGCAGAACAGAGCGGTGGAACAACCGTTGCATGACTGGTAATATTTACGAGGCAATGAAACCCGGTTTTTTCACAGTTTTTCCAACCACTTTCCTGCTGTTACTGTGTTCTGTGGTCCAAGGGGTCTGCGAGGTTACGGTCAGCTCGGAGCTCTCTAGACCGCAGGTGAATGCTGGCGAGATGACAGAGCTGCAAGTCAAGGTTACAGGTGCGCAACAGGCCGATGTGCCTCAACAAATTGCTGCGGAGGGATTGCAAATCCGCCTTACCGGCCAGTCGACACAAGTTCAGATGGTTAACTTCAAGGTCTCATCTTCCGCTGTCTACAGCTATATCGTGATGCCCCTTCGCACAGGAAGATTTACCATTCCATCGGTGGCTGTGAGTGCGGATGGCCGTCAGTTTCGAACTGCTCCACTTGCATTCTCAGTTCAGGACAATGGTGCAGCAGTATCGGGGGCGGTTCAGTCGGCACCTCTCCAAACTCAGCCATCAATGCCAGGATTCTCTCAACGACAGTCCCGACCTGCTCCACAGCGTCCCGAGACCGGACCAATTGCCTTCGGCGAGATTAGCTGTCCCAAGCATACCCTCTATGCGGGGGAGATGACACCCGTGGAAATACGGTATTATTTTGATGCCCGCTATGCAGTTCAAGTGAGAGGACGTGTCGATTTCGGAAGCGAAGGAATTCTTGTGGAACGTTTCCCGGACCCTAAGGAAGGCCGGGAGGATCGCGATGGGATCACATACAATGTCCTAACATTTCACTCTCTTCTCTCTGCGGTGAAGCCAGGTTCCATTGATATCGCACCAGCCAAGCTAGACAGTCAGATCCAGATGCCTGGGACGTTGCCTCCGGGATTTGATGACCCCGTTTTTCGGCAAATGCTTGGTGGCCAAGCTGGATTCGGACAGACACGAGACATCTCGGTTAAAACAGCACCTCTTCACCTTGAAGTTCTTCCTCTTCCGAAGGAAGGACGGCCCGCCTCTTTTGCCGGGGCTGTCGGACAGTTTGATATTGACGCGATTGTGACAAATCGCCGCCCCTCTCCAGGTGATCCGGCCAATCTGGTGGTCAAAATCGGAGGACGGGGAAACTTTAAGGGAATGGGGCCTCCGGTTTTGACCGATACCGATGGATGGAGAACATATCCTCCCAGTGACAAATTCGATAGTTCGGATGAACTCTCCTACACGGGGGTGAAGTCGTTTGATTTCACGCTCATCGCCAAGCAACCGCAACATGCCTCTCCTGGCGCCGAATTCTCCTACTTTGATCCGTTAACTACTAAGTATACGACACTTTCCATAAAACCGCTACCGCTAGAGGCCTCTCCAGGCAACGAATCGTCTGCTTTAGCCTCATTAACCCCCTCAGCGGCCACACCTCAGAGTGCAACTCCTCCGCCTGCCGCCTCGCCCTCCCCGATTCCGAAGGATGGCGATCCTCTCCCGGGAATTACACTTCACTCATGGACGACCCCAGTCAGCCGTCCCGAGTTTTTGATAGCCTCTCTTGCGATGTTTGCTGCAACAACCCTTCTGGCTGGGTTTCTCTATCTCCGTGACCTTCATGCTCGGGGAGGTTCACCTGCATCGCGCCGTAAACGCCGTCTCGCCGAACTCTGGTCCCGAATCAACTCGGAAACTGAGAATGCGGCCACTGCATATGATTCAGCGGTGGAATATGCTGGTTTGACTTCTGCTGCTTCCCAGGCTCGTGATTCATTGCTGACTTCGCTCGAAGAGAGAAGGGATCTGCTAAAATATGGCTCAGGCGGCTCAGTTCCACTCACCACTACAGAGAGGGATAAACTTCTCGAGTCTCTCCGCGCTCTTTCCTAACGATGAAACGCCTTTTGATGATCTCTTTTCTCCTCAGTGTAAGCCTTTTCGTGCCGGGTATGCATGCAACAATTTCGGATCAGGTATCTGCTGCAAATGCTTCCCTTGCAGCCGGACATCCCATCGAGGCGCTTGAAACTTACAAGGCTCTTCTTGCTTCACCGGAGTTTGCATCATCGGGATCCGCCGAGCTTTGGTGCAACCGTGGATTGGCTGAGGAAAAAAACGGCGATGCCGCAGCCGCCTCTCTCTCCTTCCGACGTGCGCTGCTGCTCGATCCCGGATTTGCACCGGCGCGTCGTCAACTCGCTACAGTTCTGGGAATCCTTGGTCTTCCGTCACCTTCGGGTTGGCAGGAAAAACTGAATGAAGCCGTTCATCCGGAATTCATGATTGTGGGAGGAGCCGTGGCAGGGTGGCTTGGGCTGCTCACATTGGTTGTGCTCCTGATGGTTGGACCTCGCAGGAGATTGCCCATTGCATTGGCTCTTATTCTCCTCGTAGCTGGTCATAGTTGCTCGGTGCTCGGAACACTGGTTGACCCCAGAAGGACTGCCGAGAAAGAGGCGGTCGTCACTGCAAAGAACCCCACACCAATGAAGGCAACGCCTGCTGACAATGCCACTTCGGCAGGCAACCTGGCTCCTGGAACACTAATCACGATCCTATCGCGTAACGGTGCTTGGTGGTATGTTTCGCCGGGCCCCGGCCTTTTTGGATGGATTCCTTCCGACATAGCCACAACGCTGCTTCCCTCATCAAAGGGAGGCTGAAATCTTTTTTGTTGGCCGGGTTGATTGGCGGCCTGCACTGCTCGTACGGGGAAAGTGCTCCAGACCCATACGCAGTATGGGATGCCACGCTGACGCCGCCTACAGCCGCTCCATTTCCATCGATCGAGCCCTTCGAGGCCTTCTATGAGTTTGGTTGGGAAGGATTTGCTGCCGGAGGAGTCAAGGTGAAGATCTCCGAATGTCCGGGTCGCTGGAAAAAGCGTATTATAGTGAAGGGTGGACCGAGCGAATTAATCCGGAAACTCTGGGATTATCAGGCGGAATACTACGGCGAGGCTGGAGCGAATGGAGAAGTCCCCTCCTGGTTTCACATAAATGAAAAAATTGCGAAAAAAAGACTGCTCAGCGATGCAACATTCACCCCAGATGCAGTTTTTGCATGTCACCACTTCACAGACGAAATCAAACCCTGGTTGTTTACTTCTCTCCCCGGTGTGCGGGATCTCTTTGCCGCGATGCTATTGATTCGAAGTCAACCACTTCATAACGGCGATCACATAAGGCTCACTATTTTTCCGGATCGCAATCCATACCTTGTTGATCTGACGGTTGCGGGCAGGGATACGCAAACCATAATTGGCAAGAAAATCCCCTCGATCCGTTTCACGATTCGAATCAGGACAATTGAACTTTGTGGGGATCACAAGGGACAACTGGCGCCACATCGCAAGTTCCGTTCAGGGCGTGTCTGGATATCGGATGACAACCGTCGGTTGCCGTTACGCGCCGAAGTTGATGTTTTTGTAGGTTCGGTCTTCTGCGAGCTCACCTCGGTCGCTCCTGTGCTTTGAGCGCCCGAGGAAACTCGCAAGAAACCGGTATTTCAAACCATAATGATTATGCCTGCTACAACCGCGCAATCAGCAGTTCGCGTTGGAAAACGAGTTCCTTTGGAAGCTGGCTGTAAAGTTTCATAAACAGCTCATCCTGCATAACCAATTCGCGATGCCATTCTTGGCGGTCAATCTTTTGGATTTCATCGAACTTCTCAGGCGTGATTTCTTTCTCAATGCCGCGCATGTCGAGATCCTTGTACTCCGGAATCCAACCGATGGAGGTTTCGATGGCGGGTGCCCCAAGTTGTGAGCGCTGGACGATCCACTTGAGCACTCTCATGTTATCGCCGAATCCGGGCCAGAGGAATTTGCCCTCGCTGCTCTTACGGAACCAGTTCACATGGAAAATGCGTGGGAGATGCCTGACAGAGTGGCGCATTTCCAACCAGTGCGAGAAGTAATCGCCCATATTATATCCGCAGAAAGGCAGCATTGCCATCGGATCGCGGCGAACCTGGCCTATCGTTCCGGCTGCCGCGGCGGTCATCTCGGAACCGACGGTGGCTCCAAGATAGACTCCGTGCACCCAGTTGAAGGCTTGGAAAATAAGCGGCATCGTCGTGGCACGACGACCTCCGAAAACAAGGGCACTGATTCTTACCCCAGCAGGATTTTCCCAGTCGGGGTCTATAATTGGACAATTCTTGGCTGGTGCAGTGAAACGGCTGTTGGGGTGACTGGATAGCACTGTTTTTCCGTCCGCATCCTTTGTTTCCGGAGTCCAATCCTTTCCCTTCCAGTCGATGAGATGCTTCGGCGCAACCTTTGTCATGCCTTCCCACCAGACATCACCATCGTCCGTCAGCGCCACATTAGTGAAAATGGTGTTGGAGCGGATCGAATCCATTGCCATGGGATTGCTGTCGTAGGAAGTGCCGGGGGCTACACCGAAGAATCCAGCTTCTGGATTGATGGCATGAAGCCATCCATCAGGGCCGGGCTTGATCCAAGCAATGTCGTCACCGATACAGGAAACTTCCCACCCTTCGTCTTTGAGGACTTTTGGCGGGATGATCATTGCAAAATTCGTCTTGCCACAGGCACTCGGGAAGGCGGCTGAGACGTAAGTCTTGCTTCCGGAAGGATCCTTCACTCCGAGGATGAGCATGTGTTCGGCCATCCATCCCTCATCGCGAGCCATTGCTGATGCAATGCGGAGTGCAAAACATTTTTTCCCAAGAAGTGCATTTCCGCCATAACCAGATCCAAAGCTCATGATCAGCCGCTCTTCGGGGAAGTGGGTAATGTAGGTGTTTTCAGGATTACATGGCCATGGAACATCTTTCTCGCCGGACGCCAAAGGCTTACCGACAGAATGGAGGCACTTCACGAAGGTTCCGGTTTTGGCAATCTCGTCATAAACCTTCGCCCCCATACGTGTCATGATGCGCATGTTAGCTACCACATAGGGGCTGTCGGAGAGTTCGATTCCGTATTGCGCGATGGGGGAACCAATCGGGCCCATGCTGAAGGGGACGACATAGAGAGTTCTTCCCTTCATCGATCCAGAGAAGAGTCCCGTCATCTTTTTCTTCATGACGACAGGGTTTTCCCAGTTGTTTGTGGGACCCGCGTCCTTCTTCGATTTGGAGCAAATGAAGGTGCGTTCCTCGACGCGTGCGACATCGCGCACATCGCTTCGGACGAGCAAGGAGTTCGGGCGCTTTTCTTCGCTGAGCCAAAGTCCAGCTCCCGAAGCAACTATGCGTTCGCGCATGAGGTTGTCCTCTGCCTCGGAACCGTCGCACCAAAAGACGGTTTCCGGCTTGGTCAGCTCAGCGATTTCCTTCACCCAATCCGTTACCAGCTTGATGTCGGGTTGATGTGTGCCCAGTTTGCCTGTGTTGTCTGAAGTGTTTTTCATGGATTTGTTTTGAGGCGTTTTTTGAAGTGCTGCAAGTGACATTCCTTGCCTAGGTATTTTCTGCTGTATGTGCTTTTCGAGTGAAAAGGAAATTGGTATGGTAGCTTGTTTATCTACGTTGCACCGACTCGAACAATATCTGGGAACAATATGACAATAATCCAGAAAGGCTTGGAGCGACCTCCACTCGCGGCGGTTGCCCGATTGTCGCTAACCTGCGGACGCATGTTGTTGGAATGGGGGGCGAATGCCCGTGTGGTGCATGAGGCAATCTCAAATATTGCGCGTGGCTTTGGTTGTGATTCTGCCGAGGCATTCTGCCAGCATGCGGCCATTATCGTCATGCTGCGACGGGGAGGCGAAGCATGCACGCAGATGGGAAAAGTTGGAGAACATGGCGTTAACTTACGGCGTTCCCAGAATCTGCAGGAGACCATATATCGTGTGGCTCGCGGCGAAGTGGAATGTGAGGAGGCCCAGAGAGAAGTTGATGGTGTGACAAAGACGACAAAGGCATATCCTATCTGGTTTGTATGCCTTTCAACTGGGTTAGCCTGCAGTGCTTTCGGACAACTTCTAAACTCCGACGGCAGTGCATTTTTGCCAACCTTAGTGGGAGCGGCAACCGGGCAATGGATCAGGCATCTCCTCTTCAAGCGTGGAACCAATCTCTTTCTTACCACTGGCACTGTCAGTTTTGTTGCCGCATCGTTAGCGGCTATAGGTGGGCGGTTCATGGGAAGCAGTGATCTCGAGTTGGCAATGGTTGCGGCGGTCCTTCTGCTTGTTCCCGGCATTCCTGTTCTCAATGCTCAAATCGATGTCATTGAGGGAAAGCCGAACCTTGCTGCCGCACGTGCACTCCGGATCACCTATGTACTGCTCTTCATGGCGCTCGGTCTTGCCATGGCGCAAAGCATCTTCTTGAAAATCCCGCACCCATGACGCCGCTTCTTGTTCATGTTATCCATCAGGCCTTTTTCGGTGGAATAGCCGCAGCAGGTTTTGGGGTTCTTTTCAACTCTCCCCCCAGAATGCTCTGGCTCTGCTTCGGTTCGGGGGCTCTGGCTCTTTCGGTCCGGACTCTGTGTCAGGATTTCGATCTGAGTCTGCCGGCCGCCTCCTTTATTGCAGCCCTCTCACTGGCTATTGCCGACCGTGCTTGGCAAAGAACCCAATCTCCTCAAGGTTCCGTTTTGGCGGCGGTGGGATGTATTGCCATGGTGCCCGGTAGTTTGGCCGCCAAGGCATTCATGGGGTTGTTCACTCTTGTCCGTGTCTCTCCTAAAAATGACATCGTTCCTTTGTTCTCAACACTGCAGAACCTGATTGTGGTTACCTTTACGCTGGTGGCCATTGGTATCGGACTCTGTATTCCTACCCTTGTCTATCAGCGCTCCAGGGACGAGGATTGATCGTATTTCTTGCAGGATTAAATAACATATTGGGAGATTCGAAGTATAACACCCACAGACAGCAAAAGACTTAGGCAAGTCCGTTGCTGCTAACTACTCAGCAACCCTCATGTATCAAGTAGCACCAGAATCTAAACCGCTGAGATCAGGCAGATCAGGTATCGCTATCCGCGCAATCTCTTTTGTCGCTCTCATGGTTCTCATTTCAAGACTCCTGTTTGCCGCCAGCCCAGGTGACGCCATCATAACTGACCAGAACGCGGTGGCTAACCGCAATAAGCCGGAACGTATGGATTGGCTCCAAGACGCCGGCTTCGGTATGTTCATTCATTGGAGCGTCGATTGCCAACTTGGTGGGGATATCAGTCATGTGGTGGCCGATGCAGACAACAAAGTTCTTGATTGGTATTTTCACGAACTTCCAAAGACCCTCGACCCTACGCAGTGTGATCCGACTCATTGGATGGACTTAGCCAGACTTGCTGGCATGCGATATGCCGTATTCACTACAAAACATCACAATGGCTTCTGCTGGTGGGACACGTCCACCACCGACTACAATGTCATGAAGACACCTTACGCGAGGGATGTTGTGAAAATGTTTACCGATGCGGCCCGTCGCGCTGGGCTAGCTGTAGGGATCTATTACTCGCCTGATGATTTTTATTTCCTGTATCGGCATGGGCTGCCGGTTACTCGGCCAGCTCCTGCCATGGATGCAGCCACGGAGGCCAGCTTCAAAGATTTGATACGAACCCAGACCCGTGAGTTGATGACCCGCTATGGGACCATAGACCTACTATTTATCGACGGTTCTCCGAAGGAGCCCTGCAGAGATGAAGGCTGGAACTGCAATCCTAATCTACTGGTTACAAGAGGTGCCCTAACCACACCAGAACAACACCTGCCCGGTCGGGCTTTGCCGGGAGCATGGGAAGCCAATGTCACCATGGGAATCCAGTGGCCCTATAAACCGACTGGTGAGGTTTACAAATCTAGCAGCAAGCTTCTGGAAATCTTGGTGGAGACGCGGGCCAAGGGTGGGGCGCTGCTACTGAATGTTGGACCTATGCCAAACGGAGAACTTCCACCAGAACAGGAGGGCCGGCTACGTGACATGGCGTTATGGCATGCCTTCAACGGTGAGTGCATCCATGACACTCGGCCATGGATCATCACAAACGAAGAAAACATCTGGTTTACCCGAAGGAAGGAGACCCCGGTAGAGGATGCAACCATTTATGCCATCATTACCGGGGTGGATAACTGGGAGCGAGGCCAACGCCGAACCATTACCATCCGATCGGCCAAGGTGACTGATCGCACTCGCATAACATTCCTCGGGCAGAATGAAAAAACCCTAGAATATCAACCGAGTGCCGATCCTTCCACTAAATGGAGGCAAACCTCACAGGGACTCGAAATTTCAGCGATGCGCACGCTGCGATTCACAACATCCGGAAATTATGCCAATCCCATGGTGCTGAAGCTGGAGCATGTCCAACCGGCGATGGTGCCTCCAGCAGTGGATACCGAAAATGCCTTAACAAACAGCAATGGAGGAGCGACTTTAAAAGGGAGGTTGGTCGACTTGGGTAAAGTCCACGAAGTAAAGGTAGGTTTCGAGTATCAGGAATATCTGGGCTTCACGGAGGCTCTCTATAACGACCAATGGTCCCGTACACCTATGAAGCAACTCAGTTCCCCAGGCGACTTTCATGCTGAAATCAATGGCCTAAAACCCGGCAAAACCTACCGTTACCGAGCCATAGTCGTCCACCCAAAGATCACAATGAGAGGTGAGTTCCAGCAGGTGGGGCCGATCCTCCCGCAGAAAAACGAAAAAACGAAAGAGCAGGGTGGCAGACAGTAAATCCAATGGCAGTAATTTTCGGTCGCAGAAGGGCTGTCGGTGAATAACGGAATCGCCGGGTCCTTACCTCGAGCGTCACCCACAATCTACAGAAAACGCTATACTTTCTGCAGTGCTTCCAGACGGACGCAAATCTCTTTTCCATGCGGCATGGTGATGCAGAGCGGAATGCATTCGAATCCTGGCACGAGATTGAAGGTGCGCGTTGCAGGAATGGGGTCAAAACCCTGAGTTGCGTCCGTGGATATCACCAGCGTGCCATTGGTTTTATGTATCCGAACGGTCTTGCTGTCAGGATGCTCAATCTTCTCATTAGAGCCCGAGATGATCGGCAGGATAAATCGAGGTGGAGTTGAGAGAATAGGCATGCCGGCTGCATCTGAAGCTGCTGTAATCTCTACTGCGGGTTCTGTAAGACGGTAAGTCAGGTGATACTTCATGCCGCTACCAACGTCTGGTTGATGCGCGGCAGTGAGCATGCGGCCTCGTGCTTCGAACGAGACCTCGTCGGATGCAGTTTTCGCCGTAAGTACGGCAGCAAAGTCGCTGAGACTGGTATAGGTCTTGCCGTTGCTATATTCGATGCGTGTAGTGAGTGGCATATGTGGTGCATCGCTGAAGACTTGCTGATTGGAGATTTCGACCAACGAGTATTCAGTCATGCTTGCGGTCAAAACAGGTCCTAGTTGGCAATGGTGGAGTGTTGATAGCGCGCCACCGGTAGCGTGGCCTCCTCCGGGTGAACTGCCAGCGGACTGAACATGCTCCACATAATTCCAGTCGTACTCGGTGACGGTGGCGCGCCATTTGCCGACGGCGGACAGGTGGGTGCCGATCTCGGGGTAGCTCTTGAGGCCATAGGCTGCATCGCGCGGCAGCGGGAACCTTTGGCTGGGTTTGAGCAGGTCGTGTCCACGGTCCAGCACCGTCGCTAGTGCCTTGGCGTGGGTAAATGTGTGGTGGATGCAGGCGTGGTCACCATGCGCGAAGTAATCTGGACCTCCGTAAAGGAGGCCCCCATGAGTGCATGCGGCCATTATCTCCAGATTCCGTTGCGCTACCTCGCGAAAGACCGGCTCGTACTGCGAGAGAAGAAGAAACGCGGGTTGGCAACCGTCGCTGGTACGGCTACCCCAGTAAGTCCACTTGTAGTTGCGCGTCCCCCAACTGTTGTCCCACCCACCGTCGGGCAGCATAAACTCCATATGAGTGCGCATGGCAGCAATGGTGCGCATAAGCACGTCCTTGTCTTTGTTGAGTAGTGAATATAGAGCCAGTGATGGGAGCGATTCCTCCACATTATAGCCAAGATCAACAGGACGGCACCCTTTGGGGGTGAAGATACCGTGTGAAGGATGCCCCTCACCAAAGAGGAATTCGTTGGGCGTAAAGTAGTCTAGGGCGGTATGCGCGAGTTCCCTTGCTCGCTCAAGATAGTGTGTGTTGTTGAATCGAATGCCACAAAGCGTGAAGGCAAGAGTCGCACTGACGGGGTAGTTGATATTGCCGGTCTCGATGGTGATAAAGCTGTCGAGAAACTTTGCAGCAGCGGCCAAGCGATCATTCCATTCTTTACGGATGGATGAGGAAAGCATGCTGCCGTGATGTTCAAGTGCCTCGGCCAGTGCGATGCTGTGAAAGACCGTGATGCCCTGCCACGAACTGAGGGTGACATCGTTTACCCAGCTGCCATCCGTGCGACTGACGTTGCGCTCCGTCCATGTATAAACTAGCAGTGCTGCTTGCAGATACTTTTCATCACCGGTCGAGTGAGCTACGCGAAGCAGTGGATAGACTGCATCTCCACAGCGTCCGTGCATGATGCCGCATGCAGGGCAGAGAAGGCCGCCGTGCAGCGCTGGATCCCGCACATTGATCACCTGGTGAGCTATTAGGCCGTCGCACCAGTCCTTCAGCAAGCTCGCGTAGAGAGTGGCAGAGGTCGAGTTGTGCGCAGCGGTGTTGGAGGAACTGGCAGTCGCGGCAGCGATTGCCGGAAAGCAGAGGTTGGCGCCCAGAGCAGTGGCTCCTACTGCTGAAAGCCGTAGCATCTCGCGCCGGGTAAGTGGAGGCATGTGGCTGTAATCTGGCATTGTTGGGAGATCAGAAGGTCGTATTCAGAGGAGCTGCGCGAATGAGTTGGCTCATCAAAATCGGTATAATTGCAGATGCTGTTAAAAACATCCGTTAATCGAAAGGATCGAAATCAACTCGTAGGGTGTATCAGGACAAGCTTTTACCAATGCCTTTCCATGGCTTCGGTTAATTTTTCGGTCTCTACGTGGAATTTCTCTGGTCTGCGACCGAAGCATGTTCCAAGGGTTTCGTAGAGCGCAATTTGATGGATATTCACAAGGCGCTGCTTGATTGCCTCCTTGGTGTCCATATATCGAATTCTTCCATTGCTAATACCGGAAACCGTCACGCCAGAAATGCCCTGATTCAAGAGAACAAAAGCAGCCGCGCCAACTTCCTTGCCGAAGTTGACGTCGAAAGCACTCGAGTGTCCGCAACGCACCAAATGCCCCGGTGTGACTGCTCGGACCTCTGGGATCTCATTGATCCCTGGAACATACGTGCCTCCTTTTTTCATCAGATCCCTGATCGCAAGATCCGCTTTCAGGCGTTTGGTCAATTCCTGACATACATATTTTCCGGCCCCGGCCAGACGTTTGTGCCCGAATGCATCGGCGGGAGCGCTTTCATCAACAATCTCAGCTCCTGATGCGTTCTTGATGCCTTCAGCCACTACGATCATGTAAGTTCCAGAGCGTACATCCGAATTCATGATGCGCCAAAAGTAACGCTCCTTCATGTGTTGATAAAGAACGTCAAAATCACAGGGGATTTCGGGAATGATGACTGCATCAGCGTCAGCTGCGACCCCCGAACGAAATGCTGTATGCCCCACGTAGCGACCAAAGACTTCGATCACAAGGATGCGCTGGTGGCTGGCTGCGGTTGTTTTTAAATCTTCGATGAAAACAGCCATTCGGTTGATGCTTGAATCCGCCCCCACGGAGTAGGACTGCAGATCCATATCCATGGTCTTGGGAGCGTGCACGCAACGGATGCCGTGTTCAGACAGGTCTACCAGAACACTGCCGGAATCATCGCCGCCTGAGATGATCAGACCGTCGAGCCCGAATTTTTCCATGCCCCTTTTGATTCGCCCGTATTTCTCAGCGTCGTCAATCTGCCTGATTTTTACGCGTGAATGACCAGCCTCGGAACCAGCTATATTGGCATTTATCTGATCCAGACGGAGTGGTGTTAATTCGGTAAGTTTTTCAAAATCCAGCAGATTATATAATCCTGCATATCCGCTGGGGATGATGAAGCTGGCAGCACCATGGGAAAGAGCCATGTTGGCAGCGCCCTTGATAACTCCATTAAGACCTCCGCAATCACCGCCCGAGGTGATAATGCCGATACGTTTCATCATATGATAAATTGATTGATATAATGGTTTCTGTGAGGGGAATTTACGCGGATGTAGAGACAGTTAGAACGGCAGCGCAAGTTCTTTGTCCAAGTTAACAATATCTTCCTAGTTTCCGATTAACTCAAGTCCCTGTCTGTCACTTTAAGTGGAAGACACGTTCGAGAATGCACATCAACCTCTCAAATCGCCTGAGTCGCGTCAGACGACTCTACATCGTAGTGGGCAATCAAAAGCACAGATCGTTCAGTCCGGAGGAACCCCTAATTGCTCAATTAGCAGGAGCAAAGGAACCGTTGGGCAGTTGGCGGAAGAGTTGCTTTCCACTTGGATAAGTGGGGACATAGCTGCCATCGGGTTGCTGCACATATTTAACCTTAGCTGGCACGAATGAGCCGTCCGATGTGCGTACGAATAAGGTCGGGTTGCCCTGTGGCTGAGCGGCAGTCTGTGAACCGGCCTTTGGGATAAATGCATTGATTGCCTGAGATCCAACACTGCCAGCGCCTGCCGAGATGGCTCCTGCTGCGACGGGATTAACTCCATGCAATAAGGCCCCTGTTCCTGCTCCGATTCCAGCAGCGGTTACAGTTTGTACGGCGGCCGCCCCCAACGGGGTCATGACCGATCGAGGTTGGCCGTTTGGTCCTATTTCCGTCGTGCAGCCTGCAGCAAGAAATGTGGATATTGCAGTAAGTAAAAGAGAGGAAGAATTTTTCATTTCAGAATTTTATAAAACGGCCACCAGAAAAAGCAAATCGGTTAATTCTGAGATCAAAGTTCTGCCACAAGCTAGGTATCCTTAGCATGCTCAGACATAATCTGCACCCGGAAGAGATGAGAGGGGAATCTTATACTTGAGAAACGCAAGCCACCGGATGTTACCAACATCATGTAGGAAAACATCTCGGCCAAAAATTGGAATGCTGTATGAAGTTTATTGAAATGTTCCGATTATAAAAATTAGAGTGATTGGCAATCTCTTGCTGCATTACTTGCAGCGAGAGACGAGGTTTGACTGACGCAAGAATCGCTGGCAACCGTCACGAGATTCAAAAGTGTTATCCGGGAATGATTTTTGCTGTCAATTGACCTACTCTGAGATTCCACACAATGCCCAAATTCACACAGCAGGATTTCAAAATCCAAAACCTCGGCCATCCTAGGCATTCCTCCCCGTTACTGGGACTTCGTAATGAAGCGGATGCCAATTTTGTTTCCGACGACGGTCATCGTGTGCTTTTCGATCACTCTCTTGAGAAGGTAAGGGCAGCACTTGAAAGCAGAAGTGAGCCTCTCACCATCGAACGCTCGGGCCCGAGAGAGAAGATTTTTTTCGATCCCTCTAAAACCACTTGTGCGGTAGTCACATGTGGAGGTCTCTGTCCCGGTTTGAACGATGTGATTCGTGGACTGGTGATGACCCTGAATTATGCCTACGGAGTCAAAACTGTCTTCGGAATTCCTTATGGATACGAGGGGTTTGTGGATCGATACAAACATCCTATCATAAATCTCACCCCCGATTTTGTCAGTGATCTCCACACCGATGGAGGTTCTATTCTGGGGAGTTCACGCGGTCCTCAATCCAGCAAGGAAATAGTCGACAAACTGGTCCAACTGAAAGTCGACATCCTTTTTGTTATCGGAGGCGATGGAACATTGCGCGGCGCGGGAGATCTCGTCTCCGAGATTGCTAGTCGTGGACTCTGGATCAGCGTAATCGGCATTCCGAAGACTATCGACAACGACCTAGAGTACATTGATAAAAGTTTCGGTTTCGAAACAGCATTTGCAGAAGCAGTACGCGTCGTCCGCTGTGCGCACAGTGAGGCGAAGGGGAGCCCTAACGGCATTGGACTAGTAAAGGTCATGGGCCGCGATTCGGGTTTTATCGCCGCCTTTGCTGCCCTCGCTGACAATTGCGTCAACTTTGTGCTCATTCCAGAGGTTCCCTTTCATCTTGAAGGCAGAAACGGCCTGCTTGAACACTTGGAAAAAAGGCTTTCTAGTCGCGGACACGCCGTTGTGGTCGTGGCGGAAGGCGCAGGGCAGCATCTGATGGAAAGCGATCCGTCGGTCAAGGATGCCTCAGGGAACGCAAAGTTCGGAGACATAGGACCTTTTCTCAAAAACAAGATCGAAGCTTATTTCAAGGCCTCGGGGAAGGAGATCAACATCAAGTATATTGATCCGAGCTATGTCATTCGCAGTGTGCCGGCATCCCCTCAGGATGCGATTTACTGCCTCCGCCTCGCCCAACATGCGGTCCATGCGGCAATGGCGGGCAAGACAAACATGGTCGTCGGGCGATGGCATGGTCATCATGTCAATCTGCCGATTAGTGTCGTTACCGTTCGCCGCCGCAAGGTTAGTCTTCAGGGGGATCTGTGGCTTTCAGTACTGGAGGCCACGGGACAGCCAGCACAGTTCGGATCCTAACGGCAGCAATAGGCCTCCGCTCGTCCTTCATTTGTAGGGCAGAGGGGATTCCGGGAGCAATCCGAAGCAACTGTCTGATAGAGAAGATCTTCCCTAGGTTGTAAACTTTCTTCGCACAACTACGAGCGCGAGCAGTCCAACGTCCAAGAGAAGGAAGGTGGAGGGTTCCGGCACGGAATTCATATCTGCCAAAATTTGAGAGTCATAGAAGCCAAGTTGCACAAAGTAGGAGTTGCTCGCGTCCGCTCCGACATTAATGCCCGCAAGTTCCCAATTCGTACCAACCTTTACAAAATCGCCTCCGCCAGAGTCCCCGTTCACCAGTATCGCGCTGTTGGTAAAGCTGGGGAAAGAATTCGTACCGTAAGCTGTTTCAAAACCTACTGAGTTCCAAGGTAAATCGTTTAAATATCCACTTGATGCTGTGACTGTATTATAACCCCATGATTCCTGACCAGTTCCACCATAGCCAATCATGACTACCTTCGAAAAATTATTGTTAAGGGAGTTGGAATCAATAGTCAGGGCGGGCAATGAGAGGTTAAAGCCGTTGGTGGCTACTGTTGAAATTTGGAAAAGCGTCAGGTCGACTGCATTGCCGCTATAAGTAAAATTAGTAAAAGCAACCCCCGTGAGGTTGTATGCGTTTCCACTTAGAGTGAATACATTGGTGTTTTCTGGGTAAACATGCGCCGCTGTGAGGACCCAGCCGTTTCCGAGATAAACGGCTCCTAAATCATAGAGGCCGGCTTGGCCGACATAGTTCCATCCGGTATTGGTGTTGCCAGCACTCACGCCATTAGTCCAACCCGAGACTGTAGCGCCGATATTATCGGTGGTATTATAGTTTGTAGTCCCGCCTGATACTACTTCGACAGCCTTGGAAGTACCCACCGAAGTGATCAGAAAAATCGTGGTAATTGCTGCCAAGAATAGATTCGCAGATGGAAGCGCTATTCGCGCCTTACCAGACGCGTTATTGAATTGCTGACTCATGGCAGTAGGGATGAGGAGATAGCTCAGAATGCAGATTCGAGCAAATGTTCATAGCTTACGTTTTCGTCATAAAAATATAACAAAGAGAGTGTTGGATAAAATCGAGATATGTCAGAAAGGCATCCGTAAGGGGTCGCGGTGTTCCAGTTCCCAAGCGAGAATCCGTTTTTTACGTTCCACACCCCAGCGATAACCGGTCGGTTTTCCATGAGAAACGACACGGTGGCATGGAATAAGAAACGCGATACCATTGGCACCCACTGCTCTGCCCACCGCACGCGCCGCCTTAGGGCGCCCGACGGCTTTGGCCACCTCGCCGTAAGTCAGAGTCTCCGGATTGAGGCAGGATCGAAGAAACTCCCAGACAGAAAGTTGGAACGGCGTTCCGATGGCCATAATTGGAACCTTCTCAGGTGTCTGGAAAGCTCGCATAATAAGATTCTCGGTTTCTGTCGACCGATTCAGCGAAAGCGCAGGCCAATCTCTCCGAAGAGAGGACATTGTCTCCTCAAGCTGCACGGAATTATTTACGAAGCGGAGGGCCAGAAGATGGGATTCCGTTGCGAGAGTCACACAGTCGCCGAAGGGCGACGGACCGCAACCCCAGGTGAGTTTGCCGGATGATCGCAGGGAGCGGACTCGAAAATCGTGAGGTGATAGCCAGAGATCCATTTCTCTTGGGGGTCGCGCCTCTCCTTTCGGTGCTACTTTTCCGGAACAAGCCGGAGCAGAACCTCGTTGCGACGTAGGAATCCTGGTGTCCACGGGGGATTATAGTAGGCAAATAACGGTGCTCCGGTAACAGTCAGAGTATTCCGTCCGGTCCACTCACGCAGCTTGAGGGCAGACTTATTGCTGTTCGATGATCCCGTAGAGCCGGCAAAACGGTAAACTGCGTACCTTCCCGCCGGGACTCTGGTTATAATCAGATCATGATCGGAGGGGGAGGGAACTCCATGTTCGACAACCAGCTTCGGAAGCACAAAACTCATCATCTGAGGAGAACTTCCCGACTTGATTACAGGAATTGTCATGGAAATTTTTTCCGAGGCCAGGTTCTGCCCTGAAATGTAGCCGAAGAGCTTCATGAAAGCCCCGTCAGGGGATCGCTTCGGCATCGGAACGGAGACCAAGGTAATTTCGGAGTAATACCTAATTTCAAAGGAGCCTTCCGATTTCAGCACACTGTACGCCGGAGACTCGTACTTATTTCCGGAGCAACCTCCTAGAAGTGAGGAGATCAGCGCAATCATCAGGCAGAGTTTGTTTCTGGAGGGCAGATTGGAAACCATGAGTCAACTTGAGAAGAAGAGCCTTTTCCAGTCAAAGGATTTAGTGCCATTCGATAAACGAGCTTGGATACAGGACAAGGCCTGGACTTAGGCAGTCGCGTTGAGAAAATCAAGAAGGTCTTCAGGGAGTCCTGATTTCCAATGATGACGTCTCCCGTTGAGAGTAACTGAAATGAAGCAGGAATGGAGTGCATGGCGGGGAATCCAGAGCTTTTCCTTCAAGGCATGCGACCAACCTGTTTCAATGAATTCCAAGTAGCAATCTTCTGAAGGGCCATAAATCTTGTCACCGACTACTGGGTGTCCAGAGAAAGACAGGTGAACCCTTATCTGGTGGGTGCGTCCAGTATGGGGCATACATTGAACAAGGGCCAACTTCCCATGGATGGGATGGTCGAGTCGTTTCAGAACACAGAAAGAGGTGGATGCGCTTGCACCACCTGGATGTACGCCTCGTTTGAGCCAGATTCGTGAATGTTCCACTGCTCCAAGTCTTAAGATCGGCTCATTCACACTCCACTCGCTGCATCCCGGCCATCCGGTGACAATGGCGAGGTACTCCTTCTCGACCCCGCCTCGTGCCATGGCCATGGCGCAGGATCTGGCTGCTGCTGCGGTCTTCGCAACAAGGGTGATGCCACTCGTCTCCCGATCCAGGCGGTTGATTAGGGAAACCTGGCCGCCACTTGCAAGCTCATATGCTAGCAACTCGCGGAGGCGATCCCAGAGCGTCACCGGTCCGCCCGGTTTTGTTGGATGAACCAGAAGAAAAGGTGGCTTATCAACGGCCAGCAAGTCCGCAGATTCTCCAAGAATGCGGAAGGATGATGGAACGGACATGGGAGAAGTTTAAGTTGTGAACTCAGTGGCTTGTCTCGTCAAAGACTCATTGCTTCAGAAAGCTGAATGCTCCCGAAACTCAACACTGGAAACACTTCCCAAGAGGTTGAAATCATGGCAAAGATTGCTTCCATCCGCATCTTTGCGGTTATTATGCTTACAGATGTCAATTCCGACGGAGGAATTGACCCGCCGGGGCATTGAACCCGATTCCGCTTCAACCTACTGACACATATAGACTTTCCAATGGAATACCAACGCACCCTAGCGAGCTCTGCCAGCCTGAGCGGAGGATCCCTGCACAACGGCGGCAATGTAACCCTTACTCTCCATCCTGCTCCTGCGGGTCATGGTTATAAATTCCGTCGCACGGATTTGGTGGACGAGCCTGTTGTAGATGCTTTTGCCGACAACGTAAAAACCGTTGAAAGGGCCACCACTTTGGTGCAGGGGAACGCCAAGATCCAGACAGTGGAGCATGTCCTCTCCTCCCTTGCCGGTCTAGGTGTCGATAATGCACTCATTGAGATGGATGCCAATGAGCCTCCTATTGGAGACGGCAGTGCCGCTCCCTATGTTGCCCTTATTCAGAAGGCCGGAATCGTTGAACAGGAGGCCTCACGCACCCATTTCCAACCCGGGGAAACGATATACATCGAGAATAGCGGAGGATCAATCATGGCAGTGTTCCCTCATCCAGGACTGCGTATTTCCTGCACACAGGTAGGCCCCAACGGCCTCTTCACTCAGTATCTTTCGCTGGAAATAACTCCGGAGACTTACATCAGAGAAATCGCTCCCGCCAGGACCTTTGTTCACTACGAGGATGTAAAACATCTCATGGAAAAAGGGTTGATCAAGGGGGGGAGTCTCGAAAACGCCCTCGTGATCCGAGGAGAGTCTGTTTTGAGCATGGAGCCTCTCCGCTTTCAGGATGAGTTTGTCCGTCACAAGATCCTAGATATCATTGGCGATCTTGCCCTCGCTGGAAGGCCGCTCAGGGGCCACATTGTGGCCGTGAAGCCGGGCCATGGCGCTAATACGGAACTGGCCCGAGCGATTGTGAAGCGCCACCGCGACCTTCTGGCCATGGCTCCCAGCCCTGTCACATCCTCCGTGCCGGTCATGGACATTAACGAGGTGATGCGGGTGCTGCCACACCGTTACCCGTTCCTGATGGTGGATCGTGTTGTAGAATTCGACGGTGACACAAAGGCCGTCGGCGTGAAGAGCGTCACATTCAACGAACCATTTTTTCAGGGGCACTTCCCAGGCCATCCCGTCATGCCGGGCGTCTTGCAGGTCGAGGCGATGGCCCAAGTCGCCTCGATCGTCATGATGAGGAAGACCGAGAACTCCGGAAAAATCGGTTATTTTATGAGTGCTGACGAGATAAAGTTCCGGAAGCCTGTTTTTCCGGGAGACACCCTCTTCATCCATGTCGAGATGCTGAAGGCTCGGAAAAATCTCGGGAAAGCAACTTGCAAGTGCGTCGTCAACGGGGATGTGGTCTCCGAGGGAGTCCTTCTCTTTGGCATTGTGAACAAATAATGCCGCGCATTCATCCAACGGCCGTGATCGACAAAACGGCTCACGTGGGTTCTACGACACAGATAGGACCCTATTGCGTGATTGGCGCGGGGGTTACGATTGCCGAGGGATGTAATCTCCACAGCCATGTCACCGTTTCCGGGCCCACCATAATTGGTGCCGGCAATGAGTTCTACCCTCACAGTTCAATCGGCCAACGTAGTCAAGATCTCAAATATACATCCGAACCGACCCATCTCGAGATCGGGAATAACAACTGTTTCCGGGAATTTGTTACGGTGCATCGAGCTACGTCGCCGGGAGGAAGTACAAAAATCGGAAGCAATGGAAACTTTCTTGCATACGCTCACATTGCCCATGACTGCATTGTCGGCAATCATGTGATTTTTTCTAACAACGGCACCTTGGCCGGGCATGTCCTTGTGGGAGATCACGCTGTCATTGGTGGTCTAAGCGGAGTGCATCAGTTTTGTCGCATTGGTGCCCACGCGATCGTGGGTGGCTGCACGAAGATCGTACAGGATGTCCCCCCTTTCTTAATCGCTGATGGCAATCCAGCCGAAATTCGAGGTGTGAATAATGTCGGTTTGGAGCGGAGAGGATTCCCTTCAGAAGCCATCCGCGAGTTGCGGGAGGCCTACAAGGTGCTTTATCGCAGCAATTTGAATACCACGCAGGGACTGGAGGCTCTCGGGAAACAGTTCCCTGATTCAGAACTGGTTCAGCAATTGCTCTCTTTTATCGCCAGCAGCGAGAGGGGTATTGTGAGGTAGGTGTTTTCAGGGTTCGCGATGAAACCTCCTTCCAAATTTTTTGGCTGGGCTAGTTAATCTCGAATCCTGAGAATACGACTGATTGGAAACCTTGCCTTGAAAAGGCCGATTGAGATTCATCCATACACCCAAACCCACTCATGCCACTACCGATCGCCCAACAGATTGCATTGCGTACCTTCCCGCCGTTCAGCCTGGAGAGGTTGCTCAAAACCACTTTTTCGCCAAGGGCAGGCCAAAGTCTCGCAATTCTCATAGACTTGGAAAATCCGGCAGACATCAAGGATTTTGCCTTCCTCAAGAACCCTGAGCTTTCAATCCAGCGCCATGCCATAGAGTCATTCCATGCCCCACTCAATGGAGGTCTTCTCGTCAAGATGGGACTCAAGGGTGGAGCAATCTTTGCCTATAAGCTTACTGGGGGCAGTAATCTGGATCTTCCCGATGAGGCTTTCGATGAATCAGGAAATCAGGTCAGCCTCTCCAGGGATGTTTACCCGAACTACGACATCATTCTTTGCATCTCGACATTTTCCGCAACTGCGCCCCTGACGGCTTTTGCAAAACAATATGGTTTCCGGGGGGCCACATTGCATGGCGTCAACGACGTCATTCTCTCCTCTGGCCTCGCCGTTGATTACAACGAGGTGAGTATTGAGGCGGAGAAACTCCGCCGAGGAGTTACCAAAGCCGACTGGGTTGATATAGAATTTGGTTGTGAGGGGAAGGACTATTCCCTGCGCCTTATCTTGAATGGGCAGGAGGCTCAAAAGAGCCACGGACTCTGCCTCGGTGATGAGCCCGATGTCGCCAACCTCCCCGCAGGAGAGGTTTATTTTGTTCCAGAGGGTGCGGAGGGGGTGTTTCCGTTAAAGTATGAGGATGGAACCCTAGGAAAGATGACCGTCTCGGGCGGGCGGATTGTGAGAGCCGAGTTTATTAAGGGAAACCCAGACACGGTTGCCGCTCACAACGAAAAATTGGCTTCGGATCCTGTCACGGGGGAACTCGGCGAACTTGGTTTCGGCACACAGCTTCTGCCTGTCAGTGGGCGTGACATTCAGGACGAGAAAGTGCGGGGAACGCTCCATGTTGCCACAGGTCGCAGCGACCACCTCGGCGGTCACTTGGTGCCCGGGATGTTTGCTAAAAAGATCAACGCTACGCATGATGACATTCTCTTCGCACCGCATAAAACACCGGAGATTATGGTCAGATGCGCTAGGATGAAAAGGGGCGTTCAGGAAGAGATCCTGATAGAGAATTACGAGCCATCGGCCTACTTGAACTCCCTGCTTGCATAAAAGGAGGTAGAGTGAGCAGTTAAGAGGCCGTTGCTGGAGCAAATCAGGGCTTAAAAGGGCGAACGATCATTGCTTCAGCGCCAGATCTCAAGCTGATTTTCAGTCTGAAGTTGGGGACTGCTTGATTACGTGCTTTGCTTTCTGAACGAAAAGCAAGGCACGAATCCAGCGAGAATGCACAAGGCAATCATACAGAAGTCTCTGAGGGATGGTCTGAGCATAATACCAGTCATTTTCCAGAGATTTCGTTCGCTTCATCTTCATATTTCCGGCTGTAGCGGACAAAGACCGAAAAGGCAGTTGCATATGCAATCCATAGTCCTGGGAATCCATCGAGAAACCCAAGCCTTAAAATGTAGGCGCGGAAAAAGCGCCAGATTGGACGCAAAAGATTTTGTGCCAGCGACCATCGGCGCCCCTCATTTCTTTGTCGCTCTACGAACTCGTCGGCAAACGGACTTATCTTGTCGAGGTAGCTACGGATGGTTGGAAAGGAGTCATGAAGGAGATCCCCGTGCAGGTGTTTAACGTCTCCATCCACCAGCATTACATCATGGGAAGCGTTCCCTCCCATCTTGGCCTTGTCGCGTCGGACTAGCCGCAGCTTTGTATCGGGATACCAGTCTCCGTGCCTGATCCAGCGCCCGAGGAAACGAACCTTGCGGTTAAATCTGCATCCATGAAACCAATCGACATCGCCACTGCTAAAAAAATTCCGTATCGAGTCGATGAGAGTTCCCGATAATTCTTCATCACAATCGAGTATCAGCACCCAAGGTTGAGTGCATTGATTCAACGCGACCTGCTTCTGCTCGCGGTGCCCTAGCCATGCCTGCCTTATGATTCTGGCTCCCGCTTCTTCAGCCATGGCAATTGTCGAGTCGGTTGACCCACTGTCGACTACGACTATCTCGCGCACCAAGCTGCTGGCGCTTGCAAGACACCGGCCAATTCTCGACGCCTCATTAAGCGAAGTTACAGCAAGGGATAGGGGAGGAATTTCAGAGCGGTTGCTCATGATGTTTTTTTTGAGTCTTAGCCTTTTCCCAGAGGATGTTCATTTCGGAGAGTGAGAGTTTTGAAAAGGAATCCTTGTTCGGCATCTCCGCCTCCATACTTCGGAATCGCTCAACAAATTTATCAGTGGCATCTTGAAGTGCTGACTCGGAGTCAATCGAGAGCACTCGAGCCAGATTTACGACTGAAAAAAGAAGGTCTCCTACTTCCTCGGCAAGTCGATGGTTGGCCGCCCCTCGAGCCTTCCTGGACATTTCTGCCTCCACCTCAATGAGTTCCTCCTGAATCTTCTCTACAACATCCTCCTGATTCTCCCAGTCGAATCCTGCTTTGGCGGCCTTTTTTTGAATCTTTTGCGCCCTTATTAGGGCTGGAAACGCCCGAGCGACTCCATCCAGCAGGGATTCCGTGTCTCCCTCGTTTTGGTCCTTGGTCTGTCGCTCGGCACGTTTGATCTCCTCCCACTGATTCAGGACGGCAGCGCTGGTATCGACGGAAGAGTTTCCGAAGACATGGGGATGCCGCCGGATCAGCTTTTCGGAGGCGGAGGAGGCAATGGAATCGAGAGTGAAGGAGCCATGTCCCGAAGCGATTTCTGCCTGCATAAGAATATTGATCAGAAGATCTCCAAGCTCCTCCTCGAGATCGGCCTGATGCCCCCGCGCGATTGCGTCGACCACCTCGTAGGCTTCCTCTAAAAGCGAAGAGCGAAGAGTGAGAGAAGTCTGCTCCTGATCCCAAGGGCATCCGCCGGGAGCCCTCAAGCGGGCTATGATTTCCCTGAGTTGTACAAGGGCACGGCTCATCAGGTTTGCCCGTTGCCTTGCTAGTTTGACGATCCTCCGCTGCGCAGCAGGATGGCCTGACGCGCCTGCTCGAGGGAAGCCCTCTCCTCTGTACTGAGGCTTCCGATGCCCTCACGGCCGATCTTGTCAAGCAGTCGGTCCATTTCCTGCTCCGGATCCACGGGTACTTCCTTTCGAATGGACGGTGACTGGACGGATGTCCTCGAAATTCCTCCATGAATAACGGAAAAACGGGGGTGAGGACGCCGCAAGCCCGGCAGCGACCAGCGAAAGGAATAGCCGAACATTGGTTCCTCAAATCCAGCACGCCGCATCAGGAAAACAGCCATGATGCTTGAAGCGATGAGAACGAGAACCTGAGCAGGTTGATGATCTGCAAGTCGCTGCAGGGAAGAAATGGCAAGCAGTCCCACAAAAACCCAGCGTGCGGCCAACCCAAAGAAGAATTGGGCTCCAGGATGCATCGCGACAAAGGCTGCAAAGACGGCGAAGTTCACCTCCTGGGCTCCGCTGAATGTCTGTGGAATTCCGGCATATCCAAAAGCCTGAAGCAGCAATGGGCCAAGTAGTATCAGTCCCGTATAGAGCAGCGCAAAGCGCCGCCATCCCAAGCCGTTCTCCACCTCGCGTCCAAAATAGTAGAGCATTAGCATCTCGAGGAGAAACCAGATCGAAGGACCTGTTACGAAGGCATAGGTGACCATCCGCCAAATCTGGCCGCGAGCCACCTCCGTGCTGCTATAGGTAAGTGCATCTAACCATCCGGCATGCTGCCCGGTGGCCAGCAGCAAAGACACCGTCACCATCGCAGTGCTGTGCAGTGCTACCAGCAATGTGATCAAACGGACGGGAAACTCTCCGATACAAAACAGGGGCTCGTTTTCTCCCGGGCGAAAGACAGCGGACATAACTGCAAACTAAACTGGACCCTGGACGACGACAAGGTGTTATGCCGGGAACCATCGAAAACAAACTCCGAACTCGCAAGACCGTCTGCAGAATGGATATCCTGACTCCAGCCACAGTGCCAGCTATGAACACTACCAGAGAGACAACTCATCCAGCCGATCTCCTCACCTCGGCGATGGAGCGGATCTACAATTACCGGATGACAACAACTTCCGGGGGTAATCTTTCGGTTCTCGATGAAGAGGGTTCGATTTGGATTACTCCAGCACGGGTTGACAAGGGGGGTTTGAAGCGTGAGGACATCGTGGAGATCCGCCCCGACGGGGAAACACTCGGCCGCCACAAACCATCGTCGGAATTTCCATTTCACCATAAGATATATCAGGCAAGGCATGACATCCGTGCCATTATCCACGCTCATCCGGTGGCGCTGGTAGCCTTCAGCATCTGCGGCAAACGACCGGACACCCGCCTCTTTCCTAAGGCGCGCTTAATCTGCGGCGAAGTGGGCTTTGCTCCCTATGCACTGCCCGGCAGCGAGGTGCTTGGGGAAAATGTCGCGAAGGAGTTTGCCCGGGGCGTCTCCTGCGTGTTGCTAGAAAACCACGGCATCGTTGTTGGTGGGGCAAGCTTCCATGAGGCATTCAGGAGATTCGAGACACTAGAGTTCACGGCAAAGACAATCATCAAGGCGTCGATGCTCGGGGAGGTTCATTATTTAAACGATGCCGAACTTGGTGCAGAGAGAGATCATCACGCAGTCCCTGAAGAGTTTCTACCTCTGACGGCAAGCGCGTGCGAGCGCGCTCTCCGGCGCGACCTGAGTGATTTTGTGCGGAGGGGATACCGCCAGAGGCTGCTTATCAGTACCGAGGGGAGTTTCTCGGCGCGGGTCTCGGCGGAGCGATTTCTGATCACTCCGAGGGGTTGCGACCGGGCCGATTTGCATCCCACAGAACTGGTGCTCGTCGAAAACGGTCTCGTGGAACGTGGAAAGAGGGCGAGTTTCGCCTCGCGACTCCACTCCGCCATATACAGAAGACATCCAAGGGTGCAGGCCATTATCAACGCGACTCCTGTCAATGCTACGGCGTTTGCCGTGAGCCATGAGAATCTCGACACTCGCACCATTCCTGAGAGCTATGTTTTTCTGCGTGAAGTGGAAAAACTTCCCCTCTCAGTACTTTCGGAAGAACCGGACAGGGTGGCCTCACGGCTTTCACCGGACTTTCCCGTCAGCCTTATTGAGAACGACGGAGCGATGGTGCTCGGCAACTCACTTCTTGATGCATTCGACCGCCTCGAGGTTCTGGAGTCGACGTCAGAGGCTGTGATCAATTGTCGTCCACTTGGGGCCGTGCGGGCGATGGGCCAAGGCGTTATACGTGAACTCGACGTCGCTTTTCACCTTCCGCAGAGATAATCTGCAGAAGGAAACGTCTCATCAGCCGCATCGCAAACGAGACTCGACTTAACCTATGAGAAACCCACTGGCCAGCGTCCAACGAATCGGTGACAAACTCATTCGCGATACATCATTCGAGTACAGGCTGGAAGTTGCGCCAGTGAACCAGTCGTTTACAAACGAGACGTTTGGCGGAATGCAGTTTGTGGATTTCGGACGTACCTTCGGGCTGGGCAGGCCCGCTGTGGCCTATGCGTGGACTCGGTTGGTCGCACCCTCCGACATGGAGATTACTGTGCAGGTCGAGCACAATGACGGTTGCAAAATCTGGCTTAATGGAATCCTAGTTTACGAAAAGAAAGGAGATCGCGACATAAGTATTATATTTGACGAGCGCAGTCTGGAAATGTCGTGCTTTTGCCAACTGCCACTTCGCCGTGGGGTAAATACCTTGTTGGTGAAATCCGAGACGCGCGGCGACGAGTGGCGCTTCTATCTCCAGCCCCCGAGCCTCAGGGGAGCAGTCCTTGAAGAAGGAAATACCGCCCATCCCAGGATCGGCCTCGTGGATGTTGAGAATCTAGATCCAGGGATAGCGGGTTTGACCAACTGGCTTTTGATTGGCCCATTCGAAAACTCAACTCGCAATCTAGACAATGTCCACGCACCGGAGCGGGAGTTTGTTTTTGGCCGGATGTATTCAGGTCTCGACGGCCCGGTGACCTGGACGATCCCCAGAATCGAAGTTCATGGAGCAATCATCGGACGCCAGCCCTGGGGAAGTCATTACAACTGGACTTATTACAATGGGGGAACCGCCTGGGCCATGCAGCACCTAGCCGAAGCCAGCGGGCACGCCAAGTATCAGGAGTATTCAGACAGTTTCTGCGACTACCATCTGGAAGGCATCCCATTCGTAGAATATCAGGTCAGAACGCTCAACGCGATCGAATCAGCCAACCACTTCATCATCGACACACCCTTGCTAGACTTCACGCTCGCGCCGTCACTACCTTTCATTTACCGACTGCGCAGGCAGAGTCAGTTTAAAAACCGTGAGCTTTATGAAAAGTGGATCGGGCGGATGCTGGACTATGCGCGAACAGGTCAGATACGACTCCCTGGCCACGGAATCTATACGCGGGTGACTCCAGTGAAATACACCACCTGGGTGGATGACATGTTCATGGGCATCCCATTTCTTATCCAGGCCGCGCTTTATGCGAAGGACACAACGACAAGAAATGAATTTTTTGACGATGCCGCAGGCCAGACATTGGCGTTCAATAGTCAGGTCTGGGATGAAGAGGCCGCTCTCTACATGCATGCGCGCTATTCCGACAACCCGGTAAAACTGCCGCACTGGTCACGCTGCAACGGGTGGGCTATCCTGACCATGAGCGAGGTGCTACTACACCTACCGGAAGAACATCGCCGGTACGGTGCAATCTTGGAGCAGTTTCGCAGGCACGCTCGATCACTGGCAAAGCACCAGACTCCTGAGGGGTTTTGGCTGAATGTACTCGATCGTGCAGACTCACGGCCCGAGGTTTCTGGAACGGCGATCTTTACCCTTGCCTTGGCTCGCGGAGTTGACCGTGGCTGGCTTGACGCTGCGGAATTCACTCCGGTTGCCCTTAGAGGCTGGGAGGCGCTGGAAAGCCAGATCGAGCCCGATGGCACTGTTCATAACATTTGCGAGGGCACTATGTGTTCCGAGGATGTGAACTATTATATGCAGCGGCCATTTTACGACAACGACACACATGGCCTCTTTGCGATCATTTTCGCCGGCATCGAAATGCACCACTTGTTGGGGAGCAAGAGGAGTTAACCGTTCCTCTGTGGCGACCCCTTGTGATGCATCTGCGGATTCTCCTCTTGAGAGGAGCAATGAAGGCTATTCCAATGATCTGTTTTCACTCGGCAGGCGACCGTGCAGTCCTCTCTGGCGAGAGCGAGTTAGCGTGTCGAATTGGGGGTATTGAGCATATTAGGGTTCGCCAACTTCGTGTTGGCCATTTCTTCTGCTTCCTTCTTTGCGGAATTTATTCTGGCCTGTGATTGAGTGATGACATCGTCGAGTTCAGCGTGGATTTTTGCAGCAGCCGTCTCATCGCTCGCCTGTCGTGCAGCAGATCTGGATTGTTGAAGCTTTGCCTCCTCAAGCTGGCTTTTCGCCTCTTGTCTTTGCGCGTCCGCTAGCTGCGCCGCATAAATTCTGCTCTGCGCTTGGGTGTACTCGGCCTGTGTGGCTGCGCGGACCTGTGCGGCCAAAGCATCACTACGAGCCTGCCGTGCCAACGATTTAGCGTGTTCAAGCTCGGCTTCCATCGCCTCGCTTTGGGTCGCCTGTTTGCGTTGAGCTTGATAGATTTGCTCCTGTTGAGAAGCCTGTGTCTGCAAAGCTGCATCTTTGTCTTTCAATGCAGTATTCAACGCAGCCTGCCACGCAGCAGTTTGATCTCCTGCATACGCCATTCCCATCAGGAGAACCATCGCAAGAAGGGTCTTAATGGGATTGAAGTGGCTCATCAAATCTGCATGTGTTGCACGTTTATGCGTGTAATTGTAACCCATTCAGTAACTCAAATCAATGGGATCACTACACGCTTTCGGTGTTCTGAAGGCGAAGCGGCGGCAGACGGCAGGGGACACTATTTCTTGCCGTCTCTCTGGATCACGGGAAGGAGGATGCATGATGGATGAATCATGCTGCAATAAACAGAGTTAGTTTGTGTCAGCTTTGCTCCTGAGTCGGACCATGTCTGGCCGGTGCCGGGGTTCAGGTCAAAACGTGGGTAATTGCTGGAAGTGATGGCAACTCGGATACGATGACCTTTGTTGAAGACGATGCTGGTCGACCAGCAATCAACGGTAACACCCTCGATTTTTCCTGGTGTCAGCAATTCTGGTCTTTCAAATGAGTTGCGATATTTCATGCGAAGGATGCCCTCGGCGATGAGGTAACTTTTTCCATCGGGATACACATCGCACAATCGAACTGAGAGATCTGTGTCCACGGCCGAGGATGAGACAAAAACCTTCGCCTTGATGCGGCCGGTAACTTCCAGCGGATCAGCAAGTGGATCACTGGTGAATAGTAGGACATCACTGCGCATTTCAATATTGTGCTGGTCCATCGGGCCACGCTGGATATTGAGATTATTGCCGCCAATGGTTGGGCAGGGATTCGCGGGATCAAAAGCAAAGGAGACATGTGAGTCCTCAGTACAGGAAGGCTTCTCAAGGGTAAGTTTTCCATCGCTTGTGAAGTAATTCGAAGTTTCGGTAGCCGGAATCGGCCAGTCAGCGGCATGGCGCCATTCGTTACCCGGAGCTCCGAGCACACTCGTATCACCCATCACATAATAGATAACCGCAGGTTCTTTCTCAACGCCGTTATCAATGTTCTTGAGGTAGTGATCAAACCATCGGCCTGAGCTGTATTGGTTGGGAACCCTGTCAGCATGTGAAAAAGTCAGTTCGCCGACGGGCATTTTCCCGATGCCGTGCGTCCATGGTCCAATGATGAGTTTCTGGGTGCCGCGTGACCCCTCTCCTCCATTGTGCTGACGCCCGGTGAATTCGTTGATGGTAGCCTGTTGAAACATGTCGAACCACCCACCGATATGGACTGCAGGCACCTTCATCTGTGCAAACCTCAGTGTTGTGTCGGAATTTTTCCAGTAATCGTCGTAGTTCTGATGGAAATGGGTGAGATCTAGGGCATGAGGAGAGAATTTGTTATGAGTCAACCATCCGTCTGCGTCGGCCTTGCGGTACGCACCACCGATGTAGGAGGCGTCAGTATAAAGGTTCGCCGCGGCCACCGAGATGTATTGTGCCTTCAGTCCTTTCGGTGCTGCGCCGGCAAGCAGATTCTGTGTGATTCCGCCAGCAGAGCCTCCGATCGTACCGATACGACCGTCACACCATTTTTGTTTCAACATCCAGCCAATCGTATCCACCCCGTCCTGATGTCCATTCCAACCGCAGCCTATGAAAGGGAGGTTTTCCCCTTCGGAATCAAACCGTCCGCGCATATCCTGCACGATGGCGACATAGCCTGCCGCTGCAAAGTCGGCTGCTCCCTCGGTTGCTTTTACCCGACCGTACGGAGTACGCGAAAAGACAATTGGAAACGGTCCGTTGCCTTCTGGAAAATAAACGTCCGTAGCGAGATGGACGCCGTCCCTCATGGCGACTTGAAATGTTTGGGGCTTTGTGGGACTGGGGCGCGTTTTTGCCAGTCGTGTGACTTTAGCAACAGCACGAGTCCACTCCTGAAGATCTATGGTGCCGTCGTTATTGGCGTCGGCGACGCGGAAGAATCTTTTTAAGCGGTCGCCCCACTGTGTCCCAAAACTTTTGGTGACATAAGCCACCATAGCCTCCTGCTCTTGAGGGGAAAGTTCCTGATCGTGATTTACATCGAACTGTCGTGCCAGTTTATCGAGACGGCTCGCTGCTGGCACCATATCCCTAAATGCCAACTCTTGTTGATTAGAGGGGAGGCTGGCAGTTGATGGAGTGCGTCTGTGAACATGTAAGAACACCAAGCCAACAAGGAGGAGGGAACAAAGAACCACTGCGAACCGAATGGATGGTCGTAGTTTCATATCTCGCTGGAGTGGATGATATCTTGTTCTTGGGCGGAATCACCCTTTCGGCATGGGATGTAGTCGATAGTCAAGGCTACAACCAACGCTTTCTATCGAACGCGTTTAGGTAAAATGAAAAACTTAGAGGTAAAACGTGAGGGGAGTAGGGCTTCCATCGTTTTAACTTGGGGGGGAAGGAGGTTTAGTCCGGGTCTTTTTTGCCGCCGTAAGCCTTTGGATCATCCTTTTCCGGTTCCTTTAGTTTGATCCGCAATTCGGAGACCTTCTTCATCAAATCATTTTGAACGTTGGCATATACTGGATCGCCAAAGACACTTTTCATTTCAGCGGGATCTTTTTCACGGTCAAAGAGCTCCCAATAGTCAACATCTGGATAATAGAAGTGCGCCAATGTGTAGCGGTCGGTAATAACTCCGTAATGGGGCCGCACATGGTGGGATTTGGGATATTCGTAGTAATGATAATAGAAAGCATCGCGCCAATTGGGCGGGTTTTCCCCATGGAGGAGGGGAAGGAGGCTCATCCCCTGCATTCGTTCTGGAATAGGTTGACCGGCAGCATCCAAAAAAGTCTCAGCTAGGTCAGTGTTGGAAACCAAGTCTTTGTTTGTGCTGCCGTGTTTAACAATCCCAGGCCAGCGGATTAGCAGGGGGGTTCTCGCCGATTCCTGGAAAATCCAGCGTTTATCAAACCAGCCGTGTTCCCCTAGGAAGAAGCCCTGGTCTGAAGAGTAGACAACGATCGTATTGGAGGCCAGGCCCGTCTCATCGAGATACTTTAAGATGCGACCGACATTATCATCCACTCCTTTGACGCAGCCGAGGTAGTCATGCATGAAGCGGTTATACTTCCATGCCGTGAGGTCTCGGCCCGAGGGTTTCATTTTTTGGAACTCTTGATTGCGTGGGCTGTAATAGGCATCCCATTCTTTGCCTTGCTCCACCGTCAGATCCTTGGGCTTGGTGAGTTTGTTGTCGTTGCCCAACAACATCGTCTTCTCAATGGTCATATCCTGATCATGCTCGGCTAGACCACGTCCCGAGTAATCGTCGTACAAATTCTCGGGAAGGGGATAGATACGATCGTGGTCGAAGTTCAGGTCGCGCAAGGCGGGTTCCCAAATGCGGTGGGGGGCCTTTTCCCAACAGAGCAGCAAGAAAGGTTTCGTGGGATCGCGATGTTTCAGCCAGTCGAGTGAGAGATCGGTGATGATGTCGCTGACATAGCCGGTGTGTGTCACTGGCCGTCCGTCGCAAACCATCGGCGGGTTATAATAAATACCCTGCTCCGGAAGTATTTCCCAATGGTCGAAGCCAGTAGGATCGCTTACCAGATGCCACTTTCCGATTATGGCAGTCTGGTACCCGGCTTTTTGGAGTAGTTTGGGAAAGGTGATTTGGGATCCGTCAAAGCGGGAGTTAGTATTGTTGTAGAACCCGTTGATGTGATTGTAGGTGCCCGTGAGAATCGAGGCCCTGCTAGGCCCGCAAAGCGAATTATTTACCAGACAACGGTCGAACCGCATTCCCTCGTTTGCAAGGCGATCGATGTTTGGCGTCCGGATGAGGTTCCGTGAATCGCCGTACACACTCACAGCCTGCCAGGCATGGTCATCCGATAAGATGAATAAGATGTTCGGCTTGGTCTGGTTTGTCTCTGGGGTGCTTCGCAGCGTGGTCAACTGTGCCAACAAAATGGAGACGAGCAGAAAATGTTTCATGGGGTTATCATTAAATATTGTCATCCGCCTACGCTTCCTGGCACCCAAAATTTTTTTTGCTCTCTCCCAGCTCCTCAGGACGCTTCAAATCACTTGGTGTCTTCCCACGCCACAGCGTGAAGTGAAGGTTTTTAGTGAAAGGACAAGAAGTCCAGCACGACTAATCTGATTGTTCCTGCTGCCATGAAGGCAGCCCATTTATTTTTTCCTCCACGCATTTTTCGTGGAATGTAAGAAGGCGGAGTGCTTCTTCTTCGCTTATTCCCTTAACCCATTCATACCTATCGCGTAGGGGCAGCTTTCTAAGTTTATGGAATGGGCACTCAGGCGGGTTGCATTCGTCAACAGGACAGGCAACAGAGAGCGCTACAACTCTTCCTTGGAGTTTTTTTTGTGCCGGTGTCGATACAATCATCCTTGGAATTGATGGTGGATTGCAGGGTTACATTTTCCAACCGTCTGGATGAAACTTTGTGCCACTTGTTGGCTTCTGTCTACTTGACTAGTGGGATTTGCTCATCCTCTGTTGTCTTTATTTAGGCAAATCTTGGAGAATACCTGCGCTCTTGCCTGATGCCTAAAAAGTGTCCGACCCTGGGTAGAGCGTTTTTTAGGTGTCAGGAACAAGTGATGCATGACAGCCTTTCTGGAAGTCCCACCAATGAGAACTTTCGCCTTTGCAGCCCTGCAGTTGTTCTTTCTGACTGCGATGCCCGCTGCCGATGCGACCCATGCAATTCCCCCATCGTTACAAAAGTTTGCGCACCAACACCCACGACTTTTTCTAAACCAGAATGATGTTTTGAACCTTAGGCAAGAGATCAAGACAACCAAGGCTGATCTTTGGCAAGAGACCATCTCAACGGCGGATGGCTTAATGGCGAAAGGTCCGCCTCCCTATCATATCGCCAAGGATCGCAGCGACAATGAAAGTCTCTGGCAACGAAAAGTCGGTAACGCCATGCCGTTTTTGGCACTAGCCTATCTCATGACGGAAGACCGTCGTTATCTCGACAGCGCGCGGATTTGGGCCTTGGCCGCTTGCGCCTACCCTACATGGGGATATGACAGAGACGAGAATATCGACCTTGCAAGCGGACATCTTTTGTTCGGCCTGTCGATCGTTTACGACTGGTGTTACGATGGCCTTGGCGATGAGGCGCGCGCCACGATTCGAAGTATGCTCATTCGCCACGGCAGCATAATGTTTGACGCAGCCAACTCCGGACGGGTTTTTTGGTGGCAGTCCTTCCTTCAGAACCACATGTGGGTGAACATTACCGGTTTGGCGACCGCAGGTCTTGCAATCTTTGACGAGTATCCTGATGCAATGAAATGGGTGGATTTGGCGGCCGCCAAGTTCAAGCGCACAATGGAAACGCTGGGTCCGGACGGAGCGAGCCATGAGGGCATTGGTTATTGGGGGTACGGTGTCGAATACATGCTCAAGTATATGTGGCTCTCCCGGGAACTACTTGGTGTCAGCCTCTATGATTGCCAGTGGTGGCGGAACACGGCCTCCTACAGGATTTACCTTGGCTTACCTGAAAAAGCATGGTCTAGGACCAATAACATCGTGGATCTTGCCGACTGTGCGAGGTTCAGCTGGTATGGACCTGACTATTTGCTCCGAGGCCTTGCCCGGGAGTATGGCGACCGCAGAGCGCAGTGGTTGGCGGAAGAACTCGATGCGTCTAAGATCGGGGAAGACGGCAATGCTTCCTGGCTGAACCTCCTCTGGCAGGAACAGACAGTCAAACCGCTGGCTCCAGGAGAAATACCGGCGTTACCCACGCTTCATCAGTTTGCCGACATGGACATTGTCTCGGCGCGTTCGGATTGGAGTGGAAATGAATCACTAGTTGTCTTCAAGTGCGGTCCCTACATCGGGCACAAGGCAATTCGAGATTTCACATTTGATCCCGGCGGCGGACATGTCCATCCAGATGCCAATCATTTCGTCATCTTCGGAGCAGGGGACTGGCTCATCCGAAATGACGGTTACCGTTCGAAATGGACTGGTCAGGAAAACACCCTTCTCATCAACGGCATCGGTCAGATTGGAGAAGGCAAAGCGTGGTTTGATGGCAAGGCCTGCCTGACCGCTCATGCCGAGCCGCACATTTCGCGTGCGATTTTCTCCCCTGCCCTAGATGTGATGACCGGGGAAGCCGAGCGTGCCTATCCAGTCGCCTCCGGCCTCACCCGCTATCATAGGCATCTGTTATTCTTGAAGCCGGATGTGCTCATCGTCATTGACGATATTGCGCTAAAACAACAGGCGGCGCTCGAACTGCGTTTCCATCCTGAGCATGCCGCGCAGCAACGCGATGGATCAGCTTTCATGTCCCAGGGCAATGCTGCGATGTTACGGGTGGACTCCCTGACTTCAGATGGAGTATCGCTATCGTCGGAAACCATCGCAGGTCAAAGCCGTTCTGTTGATACAAAGGCCTTTTCCATGGACACAATCCGTATGACTCGTGTTGGAAGCGAGTGGAGGAACGCCGTGGCCTTTTCTTGGTGCAAGGCTGCAGGAATCCCGCCGATCGTACATCTCAAGGAGGAGGGGACCCGTTGGATATTCAATGTGGGATCGAGAACAGTAATATTCGATTGGCGAGACGAGTCAGTCCATTGATGCACCACAGCTTCTGCCTCTGTAGGCAAGCAGGGGTGGGTGCATGCCCTTCCCGTGCGGGCATTTTTGTTGATGCCAGTGCTGGGTAAGGATGACACGATTCGGCAGAAGATATCCCCCATGAAACCCTGCCTCCTCCCCATCCTTCTGCTGGCCGCACTGTCGACGACGCTCCCGTCTGCCAACTCCGCTGCATCATCGGCCGAGGCCACGCCCGCGCAACATTCGGTGTCCGTAACGGAGTTCACCATTGCCCCAAGCGGGAACGATAAAAACCCTGGTATGAAGGATCAGCCTTTCGCCACTCTAGAGCGGGCACGTGATGCCATCAGACAGCTGAAATCAGGCGGCCGCTTTCCATCCGGAGGAGTGACTGTCTGGCTGCGAAGCGGTATTTACCCTCTCTCCAGAACTTTCAAGCTGGACTCACTGGACTCCGGTTATGCCGGATCGCCGATTGTCTATCGAGCTTGCGATCAGGAGAAGCCGATCCTGACCGGGGGGCGTATCATTAAGGGGTTTGTTTCCTACAAGGACAAGATCCTCAAGTCTGATGTGAGCAAGCAGGGATTCAAAGGCATCTATTTTCGCCAACTCTATCTGGATGACCACCCGCAGCCACTGGCCCGTTATCCCAACGCTGATCCAAGGAACCCCTATTCAGGCGGTTGGGCATACGTGGACGGGAAACTTTGCCCGATGGGTGATGATATTCCGGGTGAAGACAAGCACACCTTGCATCCCAAAGCATCAGATCTGCATCACTGGAGCCATCCGGAAGAGGGGCAGGTCTTTATTTTTCCACGTTTTAACTGGTTGAACAACATTATGAGCATCAAATCAGTCGATGAAAAAAGCAGGACCATCGTACTGGCAAATGATTGTTCCTACGCGATCCGGCCCAACGACCGTTATTTCGTGCAAAACCTCTTTGAGGAGCTCGACTCGCCGGGGGAGTGGTATCTGGACAAGAAGGACTCCAGTCTCTATTTCTGGCCACCTTGGCCACTAGAGGGGAAAAAACTCGTCGCTCCGACGATCAATACCCTTCTCCAGCTCGATCCAGGAACATCCCATGTCACATTCCGGGGGCTCACCTTCGAGTGTTGTGCCGACACCGCGATCACGCTGACAGACACAACTAACTGCCTTGTCGCTGGGAGTACTCTCCGCAATATTGCTGGTTCTGGAATCACGATCAAAGGAGGATTCCAGAATGGAGCAGTCGGAAACGACATCTCGAGGATTGGTTCTAGTGGCATTCAAATTGACGGCGGAGATCGCATCACCCTCAAGCCCGGGGAGAACTATGCCGACAACAACTACATCCACCATTACGGCGTTTATAGCAGGAAACAACCTGGAGTTGAACTAAATGGCTGCGGCAACCGGGCTTCACACAATCTCATCCACGACGCCGCCCGGTTTGGGATATTATTTTCCGGCAACAATCTCATCATCGAATACAATCACATTCACGATGTTTGTATCGAGACGGAAGATACCGGCGCGATTTATACTGGGGGCCGCGATTGGATCAGTTCACGTGGGTCGGTCATCAGATACAACTATGTTCACGACATTCATGGCTTCGGCCAGAAGAATGGCAAATGGATTGCACCTTACTTTGCTTGGGGGATTTATCTTGATGACAACACTGGAGGAGTGGATGTCATTGGCAATATCATAGCCCGATGCTCACGGGCCTGCATCCATCTCAACAATGGGCGGGACAATCTGATTCAAAACAATGTTTTCATCGCTGGAGGCGAGCACCAGATTGATTTCAATGGGTGGCTGGCGGACGGCGCGCCGTGGAGGCAGCATTACCCGACGATGGTTAAGGGATATGATTCGGTGAAGGATCAACCTGCATGGAAAGGGATGCGTAACATGCAAATGTCACCCGCTCAGGCAATTCTTCCCGATGGTCTCCTGATGGCAGGCAACCAAGTTTTCTGTAACATCGTCTATTATCAAAATCCCTCGCAATATTTGGGAGGGAAAAGGGTGCCGCTCGACCACAATGCCTTTGACTGGAATCTCGTGTTTCACAACGGGCAACCGCTGATGAACGACCTGTTGAAGAACAAGAAAGAAATCCCCCAGAAGGACCAGTGGGATGCTTGGAAGGCACTCGGAGAGGATCAGCATTCCGTTGTTGCCGATCCTCTCTTTGTAGATGCCTCCAAGGACGACTACCAATTGCGGGCGGATTCCCCCGCATATGCATTAGGCTTCAAGGCGATTCCCATGGAAAAGATCGGCCCCTACGCAGATGAACTCCGCGCCAGCTGGCCAATCGTAGAGGCCGAAGGGGTGCGTCAGCATCCTGTTCACTAGGCTAGTGTTTTCCTGTCTATAGCTGTATCAGTCAATAGCTTGCTTAATCTCTGCCTTGCGGGCTATTCGGATGCGACCGGTCGAGTCTCCCGCCCCTGACTAGTTTGGACGAGAATGGGTTTAATTACCTAGCGTAGACAATACTTAGTTATTCGCGAGGCAGGGCACGTGTTCTGAATAGTCATATAGTGATGGGAGTACTTACCAGAAAATGTTCTAATGTATTTAGTGGAGACTGGCCTGAAAGAAAACCTTCGAAGAGAAATCCCCTACAACTACACCTCTGCGGAGGACGAGCAGGTGGTTCGTATGCTGTTCGGATCAAACGTCTGGGACAGACTTGAGAGACTGAGGAGTCGCCGGGTCACAGGCCGCTCCGCCCGCCTTCTGATGCGCTTCATCGGAGACATGTTCATTCTGCGCCGCAATCCATTCCTCTATCAGGAGATGGTAGATTCAGAGCGCTCACGTCGCGACTATCTCAACGCCTACCAGTCCGATCTGGACGTGCTTGATAAATCAAGCGGAGGCGACCCCGATGTGCTCCTGATGCTGGAACAATGCCGGAACTACCTGATCCGCTTGACGAAAGAGCTTGTGGTTTTGAAGGAGCGCAGGAGGCGCATCCGGCGGGTCTTAGGTGACGTTATTGGTGTAGAGAACGTGCTTTTTGACCCATTCAGCTTGGTCAGCCATGTTACGGATGCTACCGATTGGCGACTTTTCTTGCCGGTGGCGGTGGCCCTGCCTTCCGAGGAGAGCCAGTTGCCCCCATTGCTCTCTGCTGTGGAAAAACTCGGTTTGAAAGCCATCCCGCGGGGTGCAGGAACAGGCCTAACGGGAGGCGCTGTTCCCGTGGCCGAAAACTGCGTCATGATCAACTTGGAAAAGCTCAATCGCATCCGAGGGATTAAGGACAAAATGTTCACGGTGCTGGGCGGGCACTCCCGATCGTCCAAGATCATTGATGTCGAGGCAGGGGTGGTTACCGAGGATGCCATGCAGGCTGCAGCAAGGGTTGGCTGGGTCTTTGCTACTGACCCTACGAGCGCTTGGGCGTCGACAATCGGCGGAAATCTTGCCGAAAATGCCGGCGGAAAAACTGCCGTGCTCTGGGGTACCGCCATTGACAACGTTCTGTCTTTCCGCATGGCCCTGCCGGGGGGACGAACGATACGGGTGATGAGAGAAGGCCACCCACTCCGGAAGATTCTGCACTCGGACAGGATTGCCTTTTCCGTGTGCGATGGTGTGACCGGCGGGTTGTTACGCACCGTGGAGTTGACGGGCGGCGAGATCCGCAAAAAGGGTCTTTGGAAGGACATTACAAATAAGGCCCTCAAGGGGCTGCCGGGGCTTCAGAAAGAAGGCACTGACGGGGTGATCACCTCAGCAGAGTTCGTCCTCCACCCCGCCTACGAGCATCTGCGGACAGCCTGTCTGGAGTTTTTCGGTGAGAACATGGACGAGGCGGGCAGGGTCATCATGGACCTATCACGGGAGTTCGAGAACCATGGGAGGGAAACCCTTATGGCCTTGGAGCATTTCGATGAGGAATATGTGCAGGCTATCGGCTACAAGGTCAAGGCCGCCCGGGGAGACCGCCCTAAGGCGGTTCTCTTGATCGATTTGGTGGCGCGCGAGGAGGAAGATATGACGAAGGGCTTGAATCGGCTTCAGGTACTGGTGGACCGCTACCCCGACACGGAGCTCTTTTTGGCTCGGAACAGCCAGGAGCGAGAGATTTTCTGGGCAGATCGCAAGCGTCTTGGTGCCATCAGCAAGCACACCAACGCTTTCAAACTAAACGAGGACGTTGTTCTTCCCCTTAATGCCTTGGCCGGGTTCACGCGATACATAGATGACTTCAACGTAGCCGAAGCACGGCATAACCAGATCCAGTTCGTAAAAACCATTAATGAATGGCTTGATGAGTCCGGCAATGGTGAGGACGCTGAACGATTGGCCGCCAAGGGCTCCGCCGCGCGGGATCTCTGCGAAACGACACTTGCTGCAATCCGATGCGCAGAGGCCAAGGATGCTAGGGAGGGATCCGGTGCCCTCAAACTAAAGCAGGTTTTGCTTGAACTCTTTCGTGGCTATGCCGGGGCCGAAGTCGCTGTGGAACGACAATACCAGAAGAACCGCGCGCGTCTGATAGTCATCGCTACCCACATGCATGCGGGTGATGGCAACGTACATGTCAACATCCCGGTTTTCTCCAACGATCGTGAAATGCTCCGGAGGGCCTTCGAGACGGCTGATGCGATCATGCGACATGTGGTGGAACTCGGAGGGGTAGTATCAGGTGAGCACGGCATCGGTATCACTAAACTGAAGCACCTAGGCAAAGACCGACTGGCCGAATTGGCCGCATACCGATCTGAGGTGGATCCTACGGATCTGATGAACCCCGGCAAACTGTCCGATCTCTCGGTTCCGGATCGGGTCTATACTCCCTCATTCAACCTTCTGGAACTGGAGGCCAGAATCCTTCAGAACGACTCACTTTACGAGTTGGCCGAGAAAATCTCCAAGTGCGTGCGATGCGGCAAGTGCAAGCCCGACTGCTGCGTATTTCATCCGGCCAAAAATATGTTTTACCATCCCCGCAACAAAAACTTGGCCATCGGGGCCATCATTGAGGCGCTTCTTTACGACGCCCAGAGGGCGCGGTCGACGCGATTCGAGTTTTTGAAAGAACTCGAGGAGATCGCCGACCATTGCACCATCTGCCACAAGTGCCTCAAGCCCTGCCCCGTCGACATAGATACAGGGGAAATTTCCATTCTGGAACGACGTATCCTCGCCGCCAGAAAATTCAAACACACGGCCATAGCCACTCGGTTGTCCTTGGGGTACCTCAAAAGCCGAAGTCGGATCTATAATGCCATTTTCCGACAAGTGGTTCTAGTCATGGGGCTCTTTCTACAGCGCCAAGGAGCTTGGTTGCTCAGTTGGTTTCCTGATGTAAAGGGATGGAAGGTTGTCTGGCCTTTTTCCCTGTTGGGTAGTCCCCTGCCTGCACCTGATAAAGGTACGCTCCATGCCATCCTGCCGAGATTGGAGCAGCATCAGGCCTTGGTAGTCGATCCCGACGAGGGAGACAGCTTAAAAACGGTCTTTTATTTTCCAGGTTGCGGCTCGGAAAGGCTGTATTCTGACGTGGGGAAGGCTTCGGTCTACATCTTGCTTAAGGCTGGAATCAGGGTGGTCCTGCCCCCCCCGTTCCTATGTTGCGGATTTCCTATCAATGCCAACGCTCAGGTGGCTGAGAACAACCGGAGAGTTTTGGGCGACACAATCATTTTTAGCCAAATCCGAGCAATGCTTCGCCATCTTTCATTCGATGCATGCGTGGTTTCCTGCGGGACCTGCAAGGAGGCCCTGCACTCCATGGGGTTGGAGAAAATTTTTCAGGCTCCGCTGGAAGATGTGAGCCGCTTCTCCCTGTCGAACGGCCTCAAGATGGAATCCGGCGGTAATTACTTCTACCACAAGCCCTGTCATGACTCCCTCGGCGGGACGGCAGAAGATTTCTTCCTGCAGTCGGCAGGGGTAGGACTGACTAATGTAAACCACTGCTGTTCCGAAGCAGGCACACTGGCCCTCAGCAGACCCGACATTGCATGCAACATGCTGGATAAAAAGACGCAGGCTGTGAAGGAAGCTCTCAGAGGACGGAAGGGAAACTGTATCATGCTTACCAACTGCCCGAGTTGCCTACAGGGTCTGGGGCGCAATGCCGCCTTGGGAATGAAACCCCGCCATATGGCAGTGGAAATGGCACGTCGGTCGGGAGGAAGTGAGTGGGAGAGGGAGTTGAAGGTGATGCTTAAGGGTGCTGAGAGGGTAAATTTCTGAAACCAGTCCTGTCGTTGATATTGGTGCATTTGGTTTCTACCGAAAACATTGAGTCAATGACTACGGCTTCTCTAAAGTTAATGGGTCAATTCAGGCGGTACTAAACAGGGCTGGGCTTGAATACCATCGGTTTGGAATCAACAATACTGAAATGCCCCTCTGGCCGATGATCTGCAAAACAAACGGGGTCTCTCAGTTAAGATGCAATTATGATTAGTTTACTCATGCAGCAGAACGCATTGCTTCGTTTCACCAAGCGGTGTCAGATAGTTGCATTGTTCATTGCTCTGGCCGGTCATTTATCGGCCGACACAAGTGTTCGTTCTATACGCGAATGGGTGAAGGGAGATGGACAGACGGACGATACCGCCGGAGTTACCAGAGCATTCGCTGCCTGTAGAGGCAACGCATTCACGCTGCGGGTGGACTGCCCCGTCTTCATCCACGTTGGAACGGACATCTCAAAGCCCATTTTTGTGGATAGCAAGACCCATGTACTATTTACCAATGCCGGCCTTTTCATCACCGACAATGTCATGATCCCCACCTTTGTCATCACCGATAGTTCGGACATCAGTTTTACCGACATGAAGCTTGAATACCGGGGAGGACTGCCGGTCAACCGGGATGTGGGGGGATATTACAGCGGAGGGGTATTCGTCCCTCGGCCCAATGGCTACGCGCAGCCATCGTTTGCTTTCAGCGATCAAACCCTGACATCCTGGCTGAAGGCCAATCGTAATATCGCATTCGGAAAAACAAAAGGCGCAGCAAGAAGCACGCCTTGGGCTGGTCCGACCAACCTGTCATCGATTTTCATATTCGTTGGGGATGTCCATGATGTCACCTTTACGGGAACCAGAATGTTTGTTTCCCCATCGACGGGTGGTGATAAGTTCATCCCGATGGCTTTTTCGTTTACAATTGGTTATGATGCCAACCAAGAGCCCGTGCTCCTAGATGAAAAGGCTGGATGGGCTGTTGTCCCGAACGTCTCTGTGCCCCACAAGATATATTTTACAGATATGGTTCTGGATGGTTATTACATGGGTTTTCAGGGGGTGCTGCAAAACGCAACGTTCTCTGAGATTGTGGGGAAAAGATGTGGCGATCTTCAGGATGCAGCTGGTAACAATGTCGGCGGAATCGGAAAATGGTTTGCTCCGCCCCATCTGTTTTACATCAACTATTATAAAAACCTCTGGGACGACAGGAGGCTCGCCTCAAAGAATCTTTCTATCCTGAATGTGAAGGATATCGGCCCTCGCGTTGGGACAGCGAGGGATGTCAGCGCAACCATGAAAAGGTCGGGTTATGCCAATTCTCTTAAGATCGGAGCTATTGACAGCAGTGTCTCGAATTACACCTCCACCCGCCCCGACGGGTTGGCCGACATCCTTTCGTGCGACAACCTGACGCTGGCAAATATTTCCGGCACCTACGATTCATCTTTCATTCATGACATATATCCCGGGGTTCGATTTCCAGCAGATGGCGGGTACAAGCACCTTACCCTGAATAATGTGGTGCTGACAGATGAAGCAGAGAATCCTTACAAAACGTCCACAAACGGCCTTCCATTTGGTGGCAATTCGCGCCCAGGGAACGAGGCGATCAAGTTTAACCAAGTTGCAGTTAATTTAAATAGCTGGCCGTTTTTGAATGCTCCCAACCTTTTC
>Ga0364922_10008_pt1 | contig 96557 bp, 82 predicted proteins | sample ExccelJu500001D4_2_FD_206955 | JGI IMG/M metagenome (GOLD analysis project Ga0364922, IMG submission 206955) | Enriched cells from Trout Bog Lake Hypolimnion, Wisconsin, USA - BchlTB.June20.5000.01.D4 | ecosystem: Environmental > Aquatic > Freshwater > Lake > Hypolimnion/Profundal zone | place...
TTGACCGCGCCACAGGAGGCATCAGTCGTAATCGTGGCGAAGAGCGCGGAGTTGAAGATCCCGAAGCGGACCTCCTTGCCTTCCATGTTGCCATCCGCGGGATCTACACCGAGAGAGGAGAGTTGGGGATTCCCCGCCGCTTCATAGTGGGCGCAAACCAGGACACCCGCAAAAAACAGGACGAACATCGCGGCCCAGACCGCCCAGCCGTGCCCTTGATTCTTCACCTTGCGACCGAGGAAATACGTCAGCCCGCTCGGAATCGCAAAGATCGAGAGAATCTGGAGGAAATTCGAGAGCGGGGTCGGGTTCTCGTAGGGATGTGCCGCGTTGGCGTTGGTGAATCCGCCGCCGTTGGTACCGAGCATTTTGATTGCGACCTGCGAAGCCATCGGGCCTTGCACAATGCTTTGCGTATCGACCTTCTGATCGACCAGAACCGGCTTGCCATCGGGGCTGTTCACGGCGTTCCCCTTGTCATCGACTTTCGAAACCTGGGCGGTGAACGGCTCGACCAGCGCGGCGGTGTCATAGGGTTTGAAATTCTGGATCATGCCCTGCGACACGAGGACGAGTGCGAAGACCGCGCAGATCGGGAGAAGCAGGTAGTAGGTGACGCGGGTGAGATCGACCCAGAAATTGCCGATCGTCTTCGCGCTGTGGCGTGCGATGCCTCGCACCAGGGCGGCGGCGATGCTGATGCCGACCGCGGCCGAACCAAAGTTATGGATGGTCAGGGCGACCATCTGCGAAAGATAGCTCATGGTGCTTTCGCCGCTGTAACTCTGCCAGTTGGTATTCGTGGTGAAGCTGGCCGCAGTATTGAAAGCGAGATGTTCGCTCAACGCCGGAAAATGCTGGGGGTTGAGTGGCAAAAACCCCTGCAGCCGGAGGATGGCATAGGTGAAGAGCATCGAGACAAGGCTGAAAAGCAGCATCGCGATGGTGTAGCCTTTCCAGTCCTGCTCCTTCTTGGAGTCGACACCGGTCAGCTTGTAGGTCAGCCGTTCCAAGGGCTTGAAGACGGGATCGAGGAATGTTTTGCCCTCCACATCCAGCACCTTGCAAAGGTAGAGGCCGAGCGGTTTGGTGATCGCCAGCAAAATGCCGACGTAAAGAATGAATTGAAGCCAAGCTGAAGTATTCATGAGTGATATAAGTTAAAATTTCTCCGGGCGGATGATCGTGAAGATGAGGTAGGCGATCAGCCCGAGTGCAATGATTCCGACGATGATGTTTTCCATAGGGATCGGATGGTTAGATTTTTTCGCAGCCCGCGATGAAGGCGAGCATCAGGGCGAAGAAGCCGATGGCGGCGAGGGTGTAGAGGATGTCAGTCATGGTGGTTTGGTTTTGGTGGTTGATGGGTGGTGGTTGAGAGATCAGAAGCGCAGCGGGGATCATCGGCCGCGCTATTCTATTCATCTCCCATATGGAAAGGTTCCTTGCTGGAGCCGAAATGGAACAGCTCGTAGATCCGGCGCATGTTTTGCTGGGCGGCCTCGTGGTTTCTGTCCAGGCGGATGGCCTGGCCGTAGTAGCGCTTGGCGCGGTCGTAATCTTCCTGCATCTCGAAGAGCACGCCGCCGAGATTGAAAACGTCCGGCGAATCGTTGCGGATTTCGAGCGCCTTCGCGATGTGTTCGCGGGCGTGGGGAAAATCCCGCAGGTTGATGAACCGCTTGGCCGCCTCCAGATGAACCTCGAAGCTCGATTTGTTCGTCGGGCGGGAGGGCTCCGGTCCGGCATGCCTCGCGAGGATGTCCCAGACAATCTGACGAAGGGTTTCGGGAGTCAGCGGCTTTTGCAGAAAGTCGATCGCGCCGAGCTTCATGGCCTTCACCGCGTGGGGGACATCCCCATAAGCGGTGATGATGACGACCGGGGTCCCGATGCCCCGCTGACGGATTTTCTCCAGCAGGTCGAGCCCGTCCATCTCTGGCATCCTCATGTCGAGAATCACCAGGGAAAACTCGGACACCGCCAGCTCCGAGAGAGCGGCCGCCGCCCCGCCGGCTTCCCGGACTTCGAGCCCGGCGGTTTCCAGGGTGACCCGGTAGCTGAGCCTCACATGGGGCTCGTCATCCACAATAAGAATTGGCTTGTTCATAACAGGGATTGTTGCGCCGCCGGAAGGTCGAAATAAAATTCGCACCCCTGCCCGGGCTTGCTGTTGAGACCGATGATGCCGCCGTGTGCCGTGACGATTTCCCTGGCGATCGCGAGTCCGAGGCCCGCGCCGCCCGCACTGTCGCCCGGCACCCGGAAAAACCGCTCGAAGATCCGGGCCTGGAACTCCTCGGGAATGCCCGGCCCCTGATCGGTGACAGAAAACCGGACCATGCCATCCCGGCTTCGGGCGGCAAGTGCGACCGCCTCTCCACGCCGGCTGTGCTTCACGGCATTGGAAATCAGATTGGTGAACACATGCGAAATCTGGCGCAGATCGACGCGGACCCCGGGCAGCCCGGGCTCGATGGTTTTGGACAGCCTGGTGCCGTGCGATTCGGCGAGCGCTTCCAGCTCCGCGGAGATGGTTTGCACAAGGTTCCCGGCCCCGATGTCCTCGCGGTTGAGGGTAACTTTGCCCGATTCCAGCTTGGCCAGATCGAGCAGGTCGTTGATCATTCCGAGCAGACGTTCCGAGTCCTCGCGTGCGGCCATAAGGAGTTCGGTCTGCTTGGAATTCAACGGGCCGATCCGTTCCTCGAGCAGGAGATAAAGCCCCATGCGGACGCTGGTGAGCGGCGTTTTCAGCTCGTGGCTCACCGTGGAAACGAGGTTGGATTTGACCTCGTCGAGAAGGCGCAAGCGCGTCACGTCCTGCAGGATCACCGCCGCGCCGTAAACGTTGCCCGCCTCGTCGCGCATGCCGATGACGCGAGGGAGCAGGAACACTTCCTTGTCATCCACCCGGACCACCACGGTTTTTTCAAAACTGGTCGGCAAGTAATCCGGGGCGCCTTTGAGAACCTTCTCCGCGCGTATCTGCACATCGCCCGGAAGGGTTCCCTCCGAGCCGATTTTGTGGAAGAGGGAGATGGCGGCCGGGTTCGTGAAGTTGATCACCCCCTCGGGTGACAGGGCGACAATCGGGTCGGGAAATGCCGAAAATGTCGTTTCGGTCATCTGTCGTGCCTGAAGGATCTGGTCGCTGGTGATCTGCCGGTAGGCGCGCAGTTTGCTCGCCAGCTTGTTGAACGCATCCGCGAGTTCCCCGAGCTCGTCCCTTGATTCCACCGGAATGACCTGGTCGAGATTGCCCTCGCCCAGCTCCTTCGAGACAGCCGTCAGAGTTTGGATGGGCTGGAGAATGGACTTTTGTAGTCGCGCGGCAAAAAAGCTGGCCGCCGCAATTCCGACAAGGCTGGCAAAAGCCATGTAGCGGGTGGATCTCGCGCTCAGTTCCCGCGCCTCGCGATCCGCTTTCAGCATGTTGTCCTGATTCAGGGTAATGACCGCCTGTGCCGTGTCTTTGATGTTGGTGAAGACCGGCAGTAGTTCTCGGAAATACATGTCCCGCCGCGCCGGCAGGTCAGCGGTTTTCCAGAAGGCGTCCGCCTGGCGGGAATACTGTTCATGCAGAGTCTGAACCGAGTGGGCGAGGCGGTCCTCACCGGGCACGGTGATGTTGCCCAACTCCGTTTGAAGGCCCTTCTCAAACTTCGGCAGGTAGTCGGAATAGAGCTGGCGCCCACGTTGCTCCTCCCCCACAAGCGAGAAGAAAAGCGCGGAATCCATGCGCTCGGCGGCTTCTTTCATTTTCTGTCCGGCAACCACGCTCCGGTAGTTTTCGCGCAGGACGACATCCACCTGCGAGCCGAGCTTGGCGAAAAGAAGAATGGCATATCCCCCCATGGCCACGATCAGCACGAAGATAGGTGCCAGCCCGATGATGATCCGCTTTTTCATTCGTCACGGTTTGACCGACTGGCGCTCACCGCTCCGGTGCTCCTCCGATCGCGAGCACACCGCTTCATTTCGTATGAGAGCGCATGAGTTGCCATGAGTTCTCTTTAGCTGCCGCCGTGCCAGCATTTTGTGAAATGCATTATATTATGAACAACAATATGTTATATATTCGGTCGAGAGGAGCGGCGGAGCAGCCATCATGCAAAAATACACGAACTGCCGCCCGTGATCATGCAAGTCTGCAAGGTGAAACTCCGGGGTGCGCCCGCGCCTTGGCGCGCCGTCTTCGGCGACCCGCCGAAGGCTCAATCCGGATCCAGCGATTGAAGGATTTTGACAGGAAAGAGTTATGAGGGTTGCTGCGTGCATCAAAGTATCCCGCTTCGGGTAGACGTAAGTCCCTGCTTTTCTTTCTGCTTTTCTTTCCGCCTTTTCCCAATACAACAAACTCATGGCGTGGATTTACCTCGTTTTGGCGGGCTTGTTTGAAATCGGCTGGCCGATCGGCCTCAAACTGGGCTGGACGCCAACCGGTGCGCGACCGCTCTGGATCTGTTTCGCCATTCTGTGCATAGCGGTCAGCGGTGTCCTGCTGCTGCTGGCCCAGCGCGTCATCCCCATGGGCACGGCTTACGCGGTCTGGACCGGCATCGGCGCCGTGGGCACGTTCGCCGTCGGCATCATCGCGTTTGGAGATGCCGCCACGACCATGCGCATGGTTTCAGCCGGCCTGATTATTGCCGGGGTGGTCGGACTCAAATTTGCCTGAAGGTCACAAAGCAGATCGGAAAACTATGAACAAAAAAACCATCATGTTGTTGGCCGTCGGTGCATCCCTGCTGGCCATGTCGGATGCGAACGCTTGCTCGTATTTCTTTTTGAAAGCGCAAGACGGCAGCGTTGTTACAGGCCGGTCACAGGAATTTTACACGGACTTGGAATCCGTGATAGAAACCGTCCCCCGAGGGATTGCTTTCACATCCACGGTGCCGGAGGGCGGAAAGGCAGTTTCCTGGAAGACAAAATACGGCTTTGTCGGGATATCACATTACGGGCGGAGCCTGTTCTCGGATGGGCTCAATGAAGCGGGTCTCGCCGCCGGTCTCCTATGGTTCGGAGATACGGAAAACCCGAAGGTCAAGCCCGGCGAGTCGGCCGTTGATGTGTCTGAAGCCGTCGGTTGGATCCTCGGGAACTTTAAGACGGTTGCGGAAGTCAAGGAGGCGCTGCAGACGGTCAAAATCTCGGCCACCTTCTTCCCGCAGCTCAAGATGATTTTGCCGATGCACCTCTATGTGACCGACGCCAGCGGCCACTCCATTGTTATCGAGCATGTCGGGGAAGAGGTGGTGGTCTCCGACAACGAGGCCAACGGTGTCATGACCAATGAACCGGAGTTGAGGTGGCACCTGATGAACATGCGTTTTTATGCGAACATGAATCCGGTAACCACGCCCGCTCTCAACTCTACTATTCCCGGCATGAAAGATGTGGATTGGGCGCTCGGCACCGGCTTGCTGGGGCTGCCGGGTGATTACACCGCCGCCAGCAGGTTTGTCCGGCTCTCCATCCTCAAAAAATTTGCGGCTCCCGTGGAAGATGCCGACAAGGGGGTCAATCTGGCAGTGCATTTGCTCAATGTCGTGGACATTCCTTTTGGGCCGCAGCTTTGGATCCAAGGCGGGAAAGGATTTGTCCAATACACACCCTGGGTGGTTATCTACGATCAAAAGAACCGGTATTTTTATTACCGCACCTATGAGAACCCGACCCTTCGCCGCATCGATCTGAACAAATTGTCCCTGGACAAGGGCACCCAGCTCCACCGCTTCAAACTCTACGGCGGCGACGGTTATGTGGACGATACGGCCCGGTTTCTATCGGACAGCAAATAACCTGAACTTGCGATACGATATATGACGATCAACAGGCCAGTAATCTTGTGCCAAAAGACATCAGCGCGACCAAAGTGCAGATGACCATGATGAATGGCCGAATTACCTGCCGGGAGGCATGGCTTGGTCAGAAAGGAAGCCGCTTTCTCTTCCGGTAGAGCGTGGCGGGATCGACGTCGAGGATCTTGGCGGCTTCTTCGAGCGTGCTGGTGGCGGCCACGAGCCGGCGGATGTGTTCGGCTTCGATCTGCTCGAACGTAAAGCGTCCGCCGAGCCGGATTTCCGTGGCCGGGTGGATGCACTCCGAGAGGTCGCCGGGCCCGATGACCTCGTCCTCGGAAAGAATGACCGCCCGCTCGATGACGTTGCGCAGCTCGCGCAGGTTACCCGGCCAGGCATAGGTTTGCATGGCGGCGAGCGCCTCGGGGGAAACCGACCGCGCTTTTTTTCCGGCGTGGGAGGCGATGAAATTGAGGTGCAGCAGGGCGAGACGGCTGATGTCCTGCACCCGTTCGCGCAAGGCGGGAAGGCGCAGGGAAATCACATTCAGGCGGTAATACAGATCCTCGCGGAACTTCCCTTCCTGGACCGCGGCGGCAAGGTTTCTGTTCGTTGCGGAAATGACGCGCACATTGGCGCGGCGGGGTTTGGCTTCTCCGACCCGCTCGTATTCGCGCTCCTGGAGAAGCCGGAGCAGCTTGGCCTGAATTTCCATGGGCAGGTCGCCGATCTCGTCGAGGAACAAAGTCCCTCCATCCGCGGCAGCGACTTTTCCTTTCGTGTCCGAATGGGCGCCGGTGAACGCGCCTTTGACATGGCCGAAAAGCTCGCTCTCGAGAAGTTCGCGGGAGAGGCTGGGGCAGCTCACGGTGACAAACGCCCCGTTGGCCCGCGGGCTGCGCCAGTGGAGCGCCCTGGCCAGCAGGCTTTTTCCCGTTCCGCTCTCGCCCAAAAGCAGGACCGTCGCGTCGCTGTTCGCGGCCTTGAACGCAACATCGAGGGTCTTCTGCATGGCTTCGCTTTCCGTCTCGAGATCGATGTCCGGCCCTTCCGTCGCAACCCGCGACTCCAGCTCTGCCACGCGGATTTCCAGCTTTCGCGTTCGTTCGACATGCGCCAGCGCGTGCCGGATTTGATCCGGCGTAAACGGCTTGGGAAGATAGTCGAAAGCCCCGCGCCGCATGGCCTCGACAGCCGTGTCGATCGAGGCGAAGGCCGTGAACATAATCACGGCGGTCCCGGGCGAGACCCGTAATATTTCCTGAAGAACATCGAGTCCGCTTTCCTGGCTGAGCTTCAGATCGAGAAAGACCACGTCATATTTCTCCGCTTTCAACTCCTCGATCGCGATGACTCCATTTTGAGCGGCCGCCCCGTCGTGCCCCATCGACTCCAGCGCCAGCATCATCGTGCGCTGGATGTTCTTTTCGTCGTCAACAACAAGAATGTGCATGGGACAATCTCTTCTAAGAGAGTGCAGAATACAGCAGGGCACGATGGTGTCCAATGTCAGATTCACCCGTTCGAAAAGCAGGGATGGGTTCCTGCCGGCTCCCTTCCAGAGGCCAGTTGCGGAGCGCATGTGCTCCAGCATGACGAACGGAAATCATTTTCCGCTTTGATTAAAAGCGATCTGGTTGGATTAAGCGCGATAAGGCGCGATTTCATAAAGGCTTAAACTCACGTTATCAGTGGTTTGCGATGACTGATTGGCCTGCCACAAAAAATAAGCCGTCGCGAAATCATTTTCCGCTGTTTGCGCCAATTTCGCGAAATTGCCTCATGGCTGCCGATAATGGTTCCTCCACTTTCCAGAGTAGTGTGACAAATTTTTACACAGAAGCGGAAAATGATTTCGCGCAATCTGGAGGAAGTTGGAACCCCTTTTTGCCAATCTGGACCCTGATTTTGGACTCTCCGGCAGGGAGACGAATGGTGGCCGCGTGGCATTCGCGGAGGTGTCGCAAGCATCTCGCGCCAGGCAATTTTCTCCGGTTCCCGCGGTCAGAAGTTGTGCTTGGCGAAGACTTCCGTTGTGAGGCCGAGTTTGCGGTTGACCTCGCCCTGGATCGGATCAGCCGCGAGGATTTTTTTCACCTTGTCTTCGATGGTCGTGATCCTGGCGGAGAGGGATTTAACGGCTTTCAGGCTGGCAACTTTTTCAGCGGCGGCTTGAATTTCCTGATCGGTGGATTTTTCTGGATCTAGATCGAGGATTGCACAGAGGAGTTTTTTAACGTGATTGGCGTTGGAAAGTTGGCTGTGGTCATGAATGGTTGCAGTTCTGGCTGCACCAGCGATGGAATTGCGCGGCATGGGGAGCACAATGCCTCATGATGAAATGGTCGGCCAAGGGTGATGGGCGCTCTGGGGACAGCGGCAAGGAAATGCTTACTGGAGAATGCCCAGGCGCGGGGAAATGTTTCGATCGGAAGGCGGAGCCCTGCGCTCATTTTGGCGGGCGCTCGTAGATCAGACGTGCCGGCGGAGCCTCGCGATGGATGAGGCCGACCTCCTCGCGGATGATCCTCACCAGTTCCTCCGCTTGGGCTCCAGTGAGCAGGGAGCACATCCCGTTCGGGATATTGCGCTCGCGGCGCACCGTTTCTTTCGCGGCTTCAAAGTCCTGTGCGTTCATCGTAATGTCTCCAGGCGCGGAGAGATGTTGTCGATGGCGATGTGGATCGAGGCGCTCATTTTTCCTCCGGCTCGTCGGCGAGATCGATGACATCGCCAAAGTTGAGCAAAGCCGTGCAAACGCCCGCTTTCTCCATAATCTCCCTGGCAGCATCATCCGATGGAGCCTCTTTAATCAGCTTCATGACTTCTTTTTCTTTGTCTGTCATAGCCAGACTTTCTCCTGTTGCTGTGGAATGCAATCGTTGTGAGCGATTTCCTCGCCCTCGGAAGCAACAGAGGTGGAGTGATTGTTGCTCTGGGCGCAGAGCCGGATGCTGGTCACAAGAGGCTGTTCTCCGTTCAGTTGTCGATCTGGCCAAAAATCACTCGCGACAAGCCAGGGAGCCTCTCCCTCCAGCGTCACGCTGCTCGCGATCTCTGACATCTCATAGATGGCTGTGACGGTGGCACAAACGGCCCTAGTTTTATCGGCAATGGCGATCGTGACTTTTCTCATGGCCTCATCTCCCCAATGATATCGTCCTGGCTGTATTCCGTCCACTCGCCGGTCGTCGTTACCAGTGCCTCCCATTTGTGATGGCCGGCAATCCCAAGCATGGCATCCTGAAAAGTCTCCGCGTAGTGGTCGATTGGCAGCGGCGCTTTATAGGGAGCGGAAAGATGCCGTTCGATTTCATCTTTCCCGGTCCATGTGAGCCGGCCGGGACCAGGGAGGCTTTCAAACTCGCCTATTGCAGAGCCGATCTCTCGGCCTGCCTGGGTAAATGTGATGGTAATCTTCTTCACTCTTTGGATGGGTCTTTGTTCATTAGGCGCCAGCGATTTCCCCATGCATGAGAAAAGGCCGGCTGGGGTAGAGTGTCAATCCCAGCCGGCCTCTATTTCCTGAACGATCAGATTTCCTGCAAGGCAGCCAAGGCATTGCTCAGGAGATTGTCGGCTTCGACCATCTTATCGATAGCCTCTCGGAGAAACGCCATTCTGGGATTGTCGGAAATCAACTCCGACAAGCTGTAGAGCTTTGCAAGGGCGTCATCATACTTCCATTCTCTGGCGGCTTCGAATGCGTCGTGAAATGCCATCATTTCAAAGCTACGCGGGCTGTTTCCACTGAAGGAAAATCCCCGCTTTTTAAGAACGCCTGCCAGCCGTTCGTTATCGTTGTAGTGCGGTGTGGAATTTTTTTCCGGTTGTGCCGGAATGACTGCGGGGTTACGGTTTCTTTGGCCTTGGGATTTTTTCATTTGAATGATGTTTTCTTCTCAGGGTCACTGGTCCGGTGGGTGTTTGCGCACCTGCCGGGCCTTCGTTTTTCTGTGCTTCCGTCTCTTGGACCCATTGCAAAAGCCGGAGAGCTTTTTCTGCACTGGGGGCACTTGCCTCAGTGAGGTAGGCGTTAAGAGCTTGCTTCGTGATTCCAAGATGACGCGCAAGGGTCGCCTTAGCTCCGCGATGGGAGAGAAGAGCGTTCGCGCGTGCGATCCAATGTGACAATAGCGAGCTTTCCACGTTGGAAGGAATGTAAACGGTGGTTTTACCATTTGACAACATTTTATTTTTCCCAATGGAACGATTTTTGAAGCTTCTCCGCTTTCTGGTTTTTCCTGTCCGGCGCAATTCAAGCTCCCGTTTGGCAGCAAGAGCAATGGTGCGATGCCCTCCAGACAGGCTTTCCTGATCGCTTTTGATCTTCTGTGAATGCTCCTGAAGTTTCTCTTCCAGCTCTCGAATTGAGGCTTTTCGAGCCCATCCCTCAACTCCTTCACGCCCTCTTGCGAAAATGATTTCCTCGATCGAGTGGGACTCTGCCCACTGAGTGAGCTTCGCCTTCAGAAGTCGCTCATATCCTTCTTCAAAACTCAGTCCATGCTCCATTACAAAAGCATCAGCGGGCGGTAACCCCAACTCTGAAAGCTCAACGAATGGAGCCTCCATCCCCTCACCTTCCACCACCCATCTCGGATTGAGATCCAGGCGCCGGCACAAGGCCAAACCTACGGCGAAAGGCATGGCAACTCTTCCGGCTTCGTATGAAGCCAGCGCGGAACGAGTGATGCATATCTCTTCGGCAAGCTCGGATTGACTCCATCTTTGAACGCCGCGCCGATATCGCAGCCTGTCGACAAATTGGACGCTCTCAGCCATCCATGCAGAATAATCATTGGTTTCATGCCCTCCGATTTATTTTTATGAATTTCTGTTGACACTGTTGTTACTATTGGTATCTCTTGTGTATTCGCACGAAATGAGCCCAACCGATAAGACAATTTACGTAGCTGCCAAGAGGCTCCTGCTTCTGCGCGGAATGAGTGTCTCTGAGCTTGCTCTTGCGATCGGAATCCCCCCTCGTTCAACCTCAAATGTGCTCAATGGGAATCATCATTCCCGCGCTCGTAGAATTTCGATCGAAAATGAGCTGAAGACATCTTTCTGGAGTTCCGAAGAAGAATTTGAGGCACGGCAGGTCAGGCTTGGTTTTTACGGGTGCGAGGTCGAACGGCGCAATATCAAGGAATTGAGATCATTCATCCAGGCAGTCGGCGCGGCCACCCCACAGGAGAGCAAAAAATTCAGCCGTTCCCAGCTCATCGGAGCGCTTTCAGAATACGCCATCAAGGAAATCGCTGCCGGCCGCCTCCATCTCGGGGCTTCCGTCCGGCCTGCCTCCACTCGCCATCAACCAGTCAAAAAAAATCCAAAAAAACAATGAAACCGAATCCAGAACCTCTGAAAAAAGCGCTCCGTGCGCTCAAAAAGTGCCACGACGAAGTTGCGGGCGGGCAGCGTGATTTGCCTGTAATGCTGGCCCAGCTTGAATCCGAACGCGAAAAAACCGATCCCTCCGATCTGATCCGGGGTTCGGAATCTTGGCGAACTGCAAATCCGCTGCGACTTGATGCCCAAGTTTATCGGCCAGTCGATGGCGAAAACCAAAAAGCTCAGCGACGCTCTGCGCGCTGAAATTGAGTCGCTCTGGGGGCAACTGGAGAAATCCCTCGAAGCTGCCCAAGAGAGTTTCAAGGATCAGCACGAGAAGGCGCTCCGCCCTCTCTTTGGGGATCGGGCTCGTGACATTCTGAACCACTGCCCGCTCATTCCCTGCCCGAATTGGTCGCCCGAAGACCGGCAGGCGCTCGCCCTGGTTTATGTGCCACAGGAAACCAGTCAGAATCCGGCCGATAATTATCCGAAAAACGCTGCCTACGATCGCCAGTTGATCGCGCACGCGGAGCGTCTTCTGGAAATCTGCGAAACTTTTCTCGCCTCGTCCTCCAAGTAACAGGGAGAGCAAAACGATGTCAGGGATTTTTGAGATGGCATGGGAAAAAGGTGCCGCTCCGGAGAGTCAGGCCTCCGGGGCGGTCATCTTTCCATGTTTTCAAAAATTTGAATCAGTGCCCGCCCCTCAACACGTAGCGGTTTCCATTCTTTCATTCCAATGGATCTGAAATTCGTCTTCGGTCTCGACCACAAGCCGCTCACCACGGGCATCGAGTATTGCAAGGGAGCGATCGGCGACTTTAAGCATTCCGCATCCCAGCTCGGCGAGCTCACAAAAGTCGGCGACGCGCTCAAGCTCCTGGGCGTTTCCTTTGCCGCATTCAAGTCCATCGAGGGGATCGGAGAGGGGCTCAAGTCGGTATTTGAAAGCGGGAAAACTCTCCGTGCAGAATCCAAGGCCACCTCGGAATCCATCACCTCTCTCGTCGCGCTCAAAAAAGCCTACCAGGAGGTCGGCATGGACGCTGGTGGTCTGCAGGGCAACCTCGCCATGCTCCAGAGCGCCCTGGGCGGAGTGAACGCTGAAGGCGAGCCCACCAAGCACATCTTCGACCAGCTCGGCCTCTCGGTGGAAAATCTCAAGGGCCAGTCCGCCGTCGATCAGTTCCGCGCCATCGGCACCGCGATCTCCGGGCTCGCCACCCAGGCGGACAAGATGGCGGCCGTCAAGGCCATCTTCGGCCGACAGGGCGCCCCCATGCTCAACATCCTCGCGGACCCCAAGGCCATCGACGAAGCATCGAAGTCCACCGCCGAGAAGGCCGCCATCCTCGAACGCGACGCCGCCCTCTTCACCCGGGTCACCAACCAGTTCGAGGCCATCGGCGTCAAGACACAGGGGATCTTCCTCGGCATGGCCGGACCGATCGCCTCCTCGCTGGAGCCGCTCCTGGACTCGATCAAGAAAATTGATGCGATCGACATCGGGAAAAAGATCGGCTCCCAGGTCACCGTCCTCACCGCTGCCATCGGCCAGGGGAAATTCTCCGACCTCATGCAGAAGGAGCTCGATGTCGTCGGAATGTATGGCTCAAACGTCATGACCGGCATCGTCAACTCGTTCGTGGACGGCTTCGCCGCCGCTGGAAAAAACATCACGGCCACTTTGCTTGATGCGTTCAAATCTCCCATCGCCTGGTTTCAGGCGAGGGTCGAGGCAACAGCTTCGCTGATGGATCCTAAATCTCCTGAGCAACTCTCGGCCGTAGCCGCTCGCCCGCTTCTGGAAAGTCAGCAGGATGCTTACGAAGATCAGTTGAAAGAAGCATCCTCCAAAGGGGATAACGCGGGAGTGTTGTCCGCACAGGCAAAACTCAAGCCTGTCATGGAGGCGCTGAATAATATCGCGAAAGTGCTCACCGGTGGATCTGTAGAAGAGCGCTACCAGAGGATTCTCAAGGATGGAGTCAAAATAGCGACAGCCAGTGGAATAGAAAGCAGCGATGACCTTCGTGCGGCAGCAAGAGATCAATCCGCGAAGGCCTCGCAGACATTCGGCGATACCGTCGCCGGAGGCAAGGATGCACCTTACTCTGCCGATAAGATCGCCAATGCAAAATCTGACCGGGATAGTTTTGCTAAATCCATCACGGACGCCATCAAGCCGGTTATGTCCGGAGAGGAAAAGGAAACCCCAGGAACCAAGTCCCTCGAAGGATGGAAGGCCGAGAAGCAGGCAGCTATCAAACCCATGGACTCCGACCGTCTCGCCAAGATCGGCGGCTTCGTCGGCGGATCCGGCCCCGCCAACGATCACGCCAGGCGCACGGCTGATGCTGCCGGAGCGATTTTGACCTGGGCGCAGCAGGTTTCTCAGCAGGGAATCAAAATCATGACCCAGCCAACACTCGGTAGCCAGGGAGGAGAAGCGTATGCCTAGCATTCCTCGCTGGCGTGGCTCCTCTGACCTCACCGAAAGCCCGGAGTCCCCGGTCATCACCTACAACAAGGATGGCCTGGTCTACGTGAAGACATTCTCCGGCCCACACGCCGCCTGTGTCGCGGCGATGCCTAACCGGTTCTCCATGGCAGCCGGAGTTCCTTCGTCGCTGAAAGTCGACACCATCGAGGTAAAAAAACTCCCCGGCGGAAAAGGCGTGCTCACGATCACATTCAACCCTTCCCCGATTCCGGACCCCAACATGTCGGAGAACAGCTCCATTCACGAGATTGAATGGAGTGAGGTCCAGCGCCCTCTCGCCCAGCACGCACGCTACAACACAGGGGGATCAAAGGCTCTCAGCGATACAGACTGGACGCGCATCAAAGGCTGGCAGGCGGAGACGAGCGAATATTACCGGAGCGATTTCAAATTTTGGGACGAAAAAAGCAATTCAGTGCTTCAACTCAGCGATGATGCGAAGGAATACTGCCAGAAGCTCCTCCGCGGACAGGAGAGCTATAACGAATATACACCGATTGCCCGGCTGACAACGTCCTCCATCGCCAAGCCCACTACCGGGGCCTGTGGAACCATCGCTACATCGCCTCCCGTGGATGGAATCCCGAGCGGATACAAATGGCTCAAAACCGCCGACCGTGCCTGCAAGCGCTCCTACAAATGGGAACGCGTCCAGGAATGGACGGGAACCTGGTGGTGGGACACCGATCTTTATGCAGAATTATAAAAATGGCCAGGAATCGATTTTGAATGGAAAACCGAAGCCTGATAGCGGAACGGCCCAACAGAGGACACGTAGGCCACGGCGAGGCGCGGCGGCGGGCCGTCCACATCGGATGCCAAAAGGAATTTTAAGCAAGTATTTCCGGAGATCCCTCGTTCTTCAGTGCGGAGACGACTCTAGGTTTTGGGAAACACTGCGGAGAGCCGATATCGTTTTTCGAGCAATTTCCCTTCAATACACAGGGGAGGCCAAGAGTGAATGGCTCGCCGCCAAGCTCCTTCAAACAAGCTCCTCAACTCTCAACCGATTCCACAATGCTTTTCTCAAGCATGGGATCGCTGGGCTTATCCATAAAGAGATGGGCTCCCCCGCAGTTTGCAAGAGGCTGAATATTTCTGATTCGCAACTCGCGGACATGGTTGCCGCAAGCGCGGATCGCTCGGGGCTGCGGAGAATCCGTGCATTTCTGGCATCTTCGGACTGTCCTCCAGAACTGCGCGAAAAACTCAAAGGCAAAAATCTCGCCCCGATTGCCAAGCGGGTAAATAGGATCATCCAGGCGCAAAAACTTCTATCGTCGGGATTGTCGATTGTCCCCACGCCTGCCGCAAACTTTTCCTGAGATGCTTCCTTCCGTCGCGACATTCACCGCTTTTGAGCTTTCCAATGCTCTCGGAACCTATCCGCAGGCGGTCCGCAATGCGCTCGCGAAGGTTCCGCATCAACTCCGCCTTGTTCGCGGAAAGGAATCGGCATCTTGGGCCCTGGATAGTCTGCCCTCCGCGATGAAGGCGAAGCTTGCGCGTTCCGCTTCCGATATGACGGGCTACCGTGGAATCCATCACTTCATTCTGATTTGCCAGGCCAAGGAGAAATTTGCCCCCTCTATTCCTGTTGCGAATATGCCGGCTCCGGCGATTGAAAAAGCCGCGCATCTCAGATCGTGCCTTGCACCGATCCTGAAACGGGCGGAGGAATTTTCCATCCGCGAGATGGCGAGGCAGGCCAATCTTCTCTTGGCCAATGACGGGCTTTTTTCTTTGGAGAGCAACCGAACCACGCGCCGTAGAATAGAGCGGATTCTTGCCCGCGACGGCGGCCATGCCGACTTTGACCGGCTCGAACTCTATGCGGAGGAGTTTTGCCAGCACCGCCAGGAGCGAAGTGTTCCCGAAAAATCCGACATTCATTGCCCGGCCGTGGAAATCACGCTTCAAACGCTCGACCCGAAAGACCCCAGTTTCAAAACGCGGGTGTTTGCCGCCGCTGTTGAGGATGTCAAATTGCTCGCCCAGACTCATGGCTCCCGCAAAGCAAAAGCGGCAGTCATGGATGCGCTTGAATCCAGCGGGATCAGACTTGCAGCAAGCCGCGATTGCCTTCGGAAGAAAATGGATGGCATCGCCGCGCGTGTCGTTGCCGGCGCGAGCGGAGAGCACTTGCTCGCTCACCATGGCCAGGGCAGATCCGGACGAAAACCAAAATTTTCCCTGTCTGAAGAAGAGCGGACACGTCTGACTTTTCACCGGCTACAACGCGGCGGCAGCCTTGCCAGGGGAATCGAAGACTTCGCCCGCGATCCGATCTGCCGGCCAGAAACACGGATGTTGATCCATGCTGAGATGGATACAGCCGCACGGGAACGCCGCATCCCAAGGTGGCCAAAGAATCTTCACCACCTTACCAGGCCATCAAATGAATTGGCCGCCCATTTCTTTGGGCCAAAGCACCGGGCCAAGTTGGAAATGACTTCACGTCGGGGGATGTTCCATATCGATGATCGAGGCCAGGAGTGCCCAACTCGCCCAAACGACATTTGGGAGTCCGACGATATGAGCCTCAATGAGCCTTTCCGATACACAGATCCGGAAACTGGAGAGTTCCGACCTGGCCGCCAGATATTGGCGACGCTCGACGTGGCCAGCGCGGCCTGGCTAGCCGCTCATCCTATCGGAAGAGATCGGGATGCATACCGGGCAGAGGACATCGCCGACCATATCAGGAACACCGTAATTCAACACGGCTTGCCGCTGTGCTGGAGGATAGAGCGCGGACGGTGGGACAATGACTTTATTTCAGGAACCAAACTGAAAGACGGTTCCCGGTGGGGCGGGTTGGATGAGATCATCAACATCCTATCCATGAGCACGTCAAATGGAAAGGCGACGATCGAGACTCGCTTCAATCCCTTGCAGCGTGAAATCTCCACAATGAGCCTTTCGATTGGGCGGCATCGCGGCGAACGCGAGGCCGCAACGAAGCTTTTGACTTCTGCCCAAAATGGAAATTCTGATTCACAGAGAAAATTCTGGACAATCAAGGAAGCCGCAGAGGGCACAGCAAAAGCTATGGAGCGTCAGAACCAGCGGCCGGCCATGCGACGTGCTTGCGGGCGTCAGGCTCAGGTTCCCGCCGAGTTGTATCGGAACGCCGGGAAGCGTGAATGCCCGAAAGACCAACGCTGGAGGTTTCTGCCAATTAAGCGGGACGCTACCGTCCGAGGGGATTGCGTCGAGGTATCTGTGAAAAACTACCCCAGGAGTTTTCGTTTCCGCGTGAACGGGGTGAAAAATTCGATTTATCTGCATCGCGGGGAAACCGTGCTGATCGCATTTCACCCGGCCCGCCCAGAGGAGGGATGTTGGATTTTTGACGGAGAGCGAACACAAAGCCCGGCGAGGAATTTTGATTCCAAGTTTGGCCAATTTCTCCTCATGGCAGAATATGAGCCTGATGTTCCTCAGTTCAGCATGGATCGTGGCGCGGCAAGGCCCGAGGGAAGCTACGGCAAAAAGAAAGCCCGTGCTGCCATGGTTTCGCAGTTCCGGGGCATTACCCCAGCGGGAACCAGGTCTGTTTCAATTTCAGAATCGCGGGATGGTTTGGGTTCGTCGTTCCGCCATGCGGAAAATTCAGATCCGGCTTTTGAGGTCACAGGCACTGAACGCCACCGCAGAGAGAGAGATGCCGACAGGTTGATTCAGAAGGCCAGGAGAGAACGCGAAGAATCTGCATTTGAGGGCATTGACGAAATGGAGCGCGAGTTTTTCAGAAACAATCCTTCGATGGCGATCCCAAGATGAGTGCCACCCGCAGAGCATCCAAGGGCGGCGCACTTCGCCAGGAGAAGTTTGCAAGCAGCGTGGAACTGCGCGGCGATTACCTTTTGGGAAACCTGGTGGCAAAGCGGTGTAGCGTCTTGCGCGATCCGATTCTGAGAAAACTTGCCTGGATGATCCAGGATCTGAGCACGCGGGCCGGCCTCTTCACCCATCCGACATGCAATCAGTTCCCGAGCTGGTCGCTCCCGGTTGAGGCTGGGGACAATGCCACAGGGCTTGATCGTCTCTGCATTGAAATGCTGAAAAGAGGAGGGCAGATCCAAGGAGCCACACAGATCCGGACGGTGAAGGATTTTCTTCTGCGGTTCGCACTCGACCCTGCTTTTGATTGCGCTGTCCAGGCTCAGGCGATCCTGCCTGGAGCTTTCAACATTCTCCTAGAGATCCATACAGATTTGACCATTGCGCCGATGGCACGTGTGGCCGCCACATCAACACAGAAAGCCATTTTCGACATGTTGGATTTCGGCCTTGCCTGCCGGGGCCTGACGCTCGCAGAGGGAACCTACAGAGTGGGAAAATCGTTTTCCTCGCAGGCTTGGGTTCAATCCCGGATTGGTGAGGCGCGTTATGTGCAGCTCGGATCTGCCAAGGATGACGAGTCTTTTTACCGGCACTTGTCCAAGGCGCTGGGATTGGCGGCATCCTCATGCCGGAGAACTCACGAGATGAGATCCCGGATTGAGGGGATGCTCAGGGAGCAGCAAATCATGCTCGTGATCGATGAAGCCCAGTATATTTTGAGCCAGGCCGTTCAGCCAAGGGAAGTGCCTCAGCGGCTTTCTTGGATTCTGACTTCCCTGGTGAACTACGGCGTTCCGGTTGCCTTGATCGCCTCGCGGGACTTTACCCGGCTTGTGGAAAACATGAAGCGGAAGCTCCCGCTTTTCGGCTGGGAGCCTTTCTATGGCCGCCTTCGGCTCCGGATCGATCTTCCTGATGCCCTCTCTGAAAACGATCTGATTGCCGTTGCCAGAACGCTTGCCCCCGAGGCTGACGAGGCAACGGTTTTATTGCTCGCCGGCCTGGCCATGAAGAAGACCGGATTCATTTCCACAATCGAGGCGGCTGCATCGCGTGCCCGATTCCTTGCCAACAAGGCCGGGCAGGCTCTCGCATTCGAGCACGTCGAATCGGCCGTCTGTGAGATTGACCCGGCGTATCGCAAGGCGGCTCCAGGCGGCCGGCCCGCAGACTACTCGCGGAGATCCGGCGGCATCACCGCTGAACGTCCGCAGACCCATTTCAACCGAACAGGCCAACCAAAGGCAGAAGCACTCGTTCTTTCTCGGTCCTGACGGTTCTCAAATCCGACATTGCAAGGCTGCCCGCAAAAAGGTTGCGGGAACGGCCCGTAATCTCATGCCCACCTGTCGTGTGACAAATGACAAGCGGAATAGCGGAAAAAGATTTCGCGTTGTTACGAGAGTAAAAACGAGTGGCAGCGCGTACGGGATTCGAACCCGTGCACCAGCCTTGAGAGGGCTGTGTCCTAACCCCTAGACGAACGCGCCAGTTGAACGGAGAATAATATCACTTGGCGGGAGGCTGGCAAGGGTGGAAAGTCAGGTGTGCTTTCTGAAATCCTGCTGGTCTTGGGCGTGGGGGTGTTGTCGGCCGCGCTGCGTTCGTTCCGGCATCCGGCGGTTTTCCGCGCGGGGACGCTCGGCTTTGTGCTGGCGTCATTTCTCGCCGGGTGGCTGATCGGCGGCAGTGTTTGGACCGGCGGGTGCTTCGCGTCCACCTGGTTTTTGCTGCCTTGGCTGGAAATCCTGACGCGGGTCCGCAAACTGCGACTGCCGCTGGACCGGCGGCTGGAATCCTGCGCTCCCCCGCCCCGGGCGGCGTTCCCCTCGTTCCCGGAGCTTTCCGACGAAATGGAATCCGGAGGGTTCGAGCATGTCGAGGATGCGGACTGGCGGCATGGGGACACCCGGCACTTCTATCGGTTGTTCCGGAGCGCGGACCGGGCGACAGCCGGTGCCATCTGCCTGGTCGAACAGGCGGAGTTCGCGTTTTATTACATCGCGCTGCGATCGCGGGCGGTCGATGGCCGGCTCCTGATCACGTGGAATTATCCGTTCTCCTACGGTTTGCACCAGATGCCGGGCACGGTCCTCAACCGGGCCACGGGGGAAAAATCCATCCTGGAGATGATCCGGCTGCACCTGGCGTTTTTGGAGCGGGAAGCGGGGTCGGGGCTTCGTCCGATGGAGGAATCCTTGTTGCGGGCCGAAATCCAAGACGACCTGCGCGGGCAGTTCGACCACAACCTCGCGTGCGGGATTTTGAAAAAGGCGGGGAACTCGACGATCTGCTACACGGTTCGAGGAATGTTTTTCTTGTGGTTCCAGTTCCTGAGGGATTTTGTTCGCTTCTCATGAATGTTGCCCGGGCAATCGATCACACGCTTCTCAAGCCGGATGCCACCTGCTCGGACATTCTCAGGCTTTGCGCCGAAGCGCGGGAATTCGGCTTTTTCAGCGCCTGCGTCAACAGCACATGGGTTGCGGTTGCGGCGGAGGCATTGAAGGGTTCGGAGGTTCGCGTCGTGGCGGTGACGGGATTTCCGCTGGGTGCGATGGACAGCAAAGCCAAGGCCTTCGAGACCCGCCGGGCCATTGACAGCGGCGCGGGCGAGATCGACACGGTCCTTGCGGTCGGCCGGCTCAAGGGCGGCGAAGAGAGTTATGTGCTCGATGATCTGGCCGGGGTGGTCGAAGCCGCAGGTGCCGCCCGGGTCAAAGTCATTTTGGAGGCATGCCTGCTGAATCATGAGGAGAAGCTGGCCGCCTGCCGGATCGCGTGCGAAGCGGGAGTTGCGTTCGTCAAGACTTCCACGGGTTTCAGCACCGGGGGTGCAACAATCGAGGATGTCAGGCTCATGGCCGCCGCTGTGGCGGGCAGATGCCAGGTGAAAGCCTCCGGCGGAATCCGCGATGCGGCATCCGCGCGGGCCATGTTGGACGCCGGCGCCGTGCGCCTCGGCACATCCAACGGCATCGCGATTGTGCGGGGCTCAGTCGCCGCGCAAGGTTATGAGGTTCACGGTTTACCATAGAACGCTTGACAAGCATACACTTCGCATATACTTTCTGCCCCATGCACACCGAACAGAGAAAACGGGCCAAAATCGCGGATCTACCCAAGGGGATCAGCATCTACCGCCAGAAATCAGGCGCGGATTCCAAGGGGCACCGAAAAGTTGGCTACACGGTGCGGGTCGGGAAGAAATTTTCTGGCATGGCGCCCAGCCTCAAATTTGTTGAGAATTTGGACGCGGCCAGAAAGTTCATCGACGGGCTGAAGCCTCATCAGGGAACCATCAAGCACAGCGAACTTTCCCCAGAGGAGGTTTCGCAGACGATTTTGTGTTTGCGGTTGTTGAAGGAAAAAGATGCGGGATTGTCGTTGTTGCAGGCCGTGGAATTGGCCCTGCAATATCACGACCCATCGGGAGGGAGGAAGAGCATTTCAGATGTTGCCGCAGAAATGATTTTGTCCGCTGAGAGGAACGGCGCAAAAACGACATCCATTGCCCAATTGAAATCGCTCTTGAAGTGCATTGAATCCAGCTTTGGCTCACGGTTGGTGACAACGATCACGAGCCCTGAAATCACCGAATGGGCGGAGGATGAAGATTGGTCGCCAAGAACCAAGAGAAATTACATCAAGCAGTTTTCGCAGCTCTTTGGGTTCGCCATTCGCAAGCAATACACCACCAAGAACCCATGTGATCCAGTGGACCGGCCGCACATAACGGATCACGAACGGGGGATCCTCAGCGTTGCAGACACAAAAAAACTCCTCGAAACAGCCCGTGAACATTTTCCAGAGCTGATTCGTTTTGTGGCCACAAGCGCATTTGGATGGGTGCGGCGGTCAGAAATCGTGAAGCTTGAAAACGCGCATTTTCGCTCAGATGGATCAATCCTGATCCCCGCAGAGATTGCAAAAAACCGGAACCACCGGATCATTCCGATCAACGACACGCTGAAAGCTTGGCTGGCCATTGCTCCCGAGAGCGACCGCCCATGCAAATCTCCCAACGTGGATGTCATGGGGGAACGGTTGAAAGTGCTTGCCGAAAAAGCGGAGGTGACAATCCCCCATAATGGCTTGCGTCACTCCGCTATTTCTTACGCGCTGGCAAGTGCGCCAATGAGAAAAGGGAAAAAAATGGAGAATGGGGCGGGCGCAATCGCCAAGTATGCAGGTAATTCCGAAACCGTTATTTACTCCAATTATCGCCAGCTTGTTGAAGAAAAAAACGGTAAGGCGTATTGGAATATTTTGCCGTCATAGGTCCATTTCCGGCCCCTGAAGCTTGGGTTCACTTGGCAAACGGGGCGGACGCTCCCCCTGCAAGATGCGGTCGAGAGCCTTGTAAGCGTCATCACGGGCAAAATACGATTCCCGTGATCCCAGATCGGGAAGGGGCTTGATCCAGCCTGCGTTCTGCATGCGTTGGACCAGTTTTGTTGCCCTGAAAATGCGGTCAATCAATTCCTGGCGGGTGAGCAATGGAGGCAAGCCCATTGGATCATGCAGCATGAGCATTGCGAGAGTGCCTTGAAAGGCTTCCCCCTTGTCGAAGTAATCCCAACTTCCAGACCAAACGGGATTGGACTGGTGCCATCCCAAGATGCGCCTTGCTCTCTGGGCTTCTGGTGATTCCTGCATTGCATGGATCGTGCCCGATGCCTATGCTTTCGGCAATGTTGAATGCCGAGGAGATCGACAAGCTTTTCGCCGAGTCGCCCGCAGCTGCCGACAAGAAATGGGCGCTTAAGATCGAGAAGAAAGGCTTGCCCCCGCAAGTGCTTCATTCCGACTCAGTCTTTGAACTCTGGACTGTGCTTCGTGCAATCTCTTCTCTTGGAATAACTTACTGTAGATTCGTGGAGATATTTGGGAGGAATGGGCACTATGGCAAAACGTTTGACGGGCAACTTACGATGCCGTTTTGTTCGAGCAAGCAATTCGGGGCCGAACTCAAATCAGCTATCGAAGCCGAAAAAGATGCGATGCGGGTCAAGGCAAGTGTGGCCATCACAGAGGAGGAAGACCACGACCTAGATATTTTTTGAAGCGGTCATTGCCGCTGCTCAGGCGGCAGGCAGGGGAGACCAACGAATGAGAAAACATCCGCTTCAGAGTTCACTGGCACGAACAAGCGATCAGAAAGTCTCGCGAAGCCCCCACCGGAGGATTTCCAAGTGTATCCCTTACGGCGGGCCGCCAGCGCGACGGCCATATTGGATTTCTTGCCGCCAGTGCGCATGGTAAAGATGTTCCACCATGTGGCGGAGGTGGCGGCAAAAAAATCCACGGGGATATCACTGCGGACATGGCGCATCAGCTTGATCTTAGGACCATACATGGTATGCCCCGTAGCGGACACTCGTCTTTCTAGGATCCCCTCGGCTTCCAGAACCCTGATGGCATCATCCATATAGACCGCTTTGACAAGGGCGAACATATCGAATGGGGAATTCACCATATCCACGTGCGGCACATAAACGATTTCAATGTCCGAAACCATCGCTTTCTTGCGACGAACGGAACCAGCGATTTCACACCGCTCGCAGAAGTCCCGCAGGTAGTGCAGGAGTTGGTCGGCTACTCTTTCAGCATGGGCCAGAGGAAATGGCATTTCGTCGATATATGACAACCAGCGAAAATGCGCAAGCTCATCGTTTCCGAAATTGACAAACGCGAGGGAGGGAGGGGAACCCGATGCCACATGGAAAAAATTATCCTCTGTGCTTGAAAATCAGAACGGGTTGGCCCGATCATGGCTTTCGCTCTTGAGCAGCAGAGGGCAAAATGGCATTTTCACAACTCAATTTCATTCCAGATTGAACAAGTAAATCCGGCTCTCCTAACCCTCTTGACAGGAAGTTATTATTAATAATTGTGAAAAAACTGGTCCCTAAGATTAGCTTTAATGATTTCCGATCTTGTGAGCTTCTGAATCAAGCTGTGGTTGAATTGGCCCAGCGAAATGGGGCTCATAGCGTAGCCATGCTAAGCCTTACCTTTCGCAGATCCAAGATCATTGGAGGGGGGTACTCGCCGAGAGAGGCACACCGACAGTATGTGCAGCTCGGCTATTATCTTCGGAAGCAGTTTTCCGATTTTATTCGTGTGACTCACGCATTTAAGAAAGGCCAGATTCATATTCATGTTGTGTGCGCCGTGAAATGCTTGTTAGACCCTGCTTTGCCAGAGCCCGAGCGGATAAAGCGTTTCGCAAAGGAAAGAAAAGTGTGGCGGGCCATCGTCAAAAAGCATTCTGTTTTTGGATTTCTGCATTTTGAAAGGTTAAAAAAATCTGTGTATGCCTTGGCCAATTACTTGGGGCATTGGCTAAAAGAGCAATATCGGCTTCCATCATACAATGCCCTTAAACGCCCTTTGCGATGGCGTGGCGTTAAAATGTGGGCTTGTAGCAAGGGTATGGGAGTGAATTGGAAAGCCTCATTAGCAAGCCAAGCTTTCAAACGCGATGCGTTAGCTCTTGCCCTGACTCAGGGATTCAAGGCAAGGGTGGTGAAGACCGACCCCGTCTCTGACGCTCTGTGGATGAAAATCACGGCCCATCTTAGCGGGGTGCTTGGTAAGCACTGGTCATCCCATGTTACCCAGTGGCAGTGGTGCCAGCTGCAAAGTGACGAGCAAGCGAAGCGGGATATGATTGCTAAAAACGAAATGGCTAAACTGGAGGCCCAGATAAGCAGCGAGCTTGCTAATGGTAAAAAGCTAATGCGCAGGTTCAAATCATCCTATGCGCCGAGGGGTAAAAGATAAAAAGGCTATGGCTTTTTAATCCGCTTTTTCGATGATGATTTAGCAGGCCCTGCAGAAGGTTTGAGTTCATCAGAAAGCGCATGAATGGCAGAACCCACTTCGCTGAAGCCCTCGTAAAGTTGGCTGGTTATGGCTTTCAGACTGCCATTTTTTATTTCGCTGTCCCCATTGCCGAGATATTGCAATTGGTCTGAAATACTCTCTAATTGTTTCGCAATAGTATTACTGCCCTCAATGGTAGCATTAGCAAGTCTGGTGATGGCGTCTGCTAGTTCTCTTGTATCGGATGACATAGTAGTTTAGCGCTGTTTAACTTCAACTTCGTAACGATTTTCGTTTGGAATGATCCGTCGATCAGGAGACTTACTTAAATCCTCCATTTGCTGCATTAGCTTCAGCATATCTGACTGTTGTGATACAGCTGTTGTGCCTGAGTTCCTCTGCTGCTGAGCTATGGCTGTAAGAATTTGCATTGCTTGGGCTTGTTCCTGCTTCAATTTAATGCAAAGCGCATCAAGTTGCTTAGCGTCGTTGAGTAGTTTAAAATAATGTTCTCGTCCGGTGTCAAACATCTCATATGCATGCGCACGGCCCTTAGCGAGTCCATCTGCCGCCTCGTCCAAGTTAACATTACGAGTGATTGACTTTGGAATCTCAAGTTTAACCCCCTTCGGCGAAAGAAGAATGTAATTTGGGCCGTTTTCTCCAATAACTTGTTCAATTTCACCCGCCACATCTGAGTATGTCGTGCCTTGGAAGGAGTAATTTTGCGTTGCCGCAATATAAAATGGAAAGGAGGGAATTGACTGGGCATGTCCAGACAGGCTAAGGAATACTATGGGTAGTAGAGGAATAAAATATGCGAGGGGCGTTTTCATGTTTGTTTTTGGTCGAGTTGCATCAATGTCCAATTGTCAATGGCTTCCTTGTTCTTTTGCGTAATGAGAATCATCAGACAGGCGCGCTCGCCTTTTTTCTTTAGTCCGAAAGGTTGGATATTTGTTGTGAATTCGTGAAAGGCCTTCTCGAAGCCATCTACGGTCCAAACAAGATCTTGATTTAGGTCTGTGCCCACGAAAGCGCTAATGCAGCCTTGAGCTTTCAGCGCTTCACACACCGATAGCACATTGTTTCTGATGCGATCCTGACGGGCCATATGATAGTGGTTTCGGTTTTTATTTCATTTTGGCGCAATTGAAAGATCAACTCGGTCGGCTGGCACCGATGCAAGTATCGCCTCCACGCTTACGGCAGGCGCAATTGCCCAACAAATGCCGAGATAACCATTGTCGTTAGCGTAGTGAAATATAAAACCCTTGGTGCCACTGTTATCTATCATGCCAACACGAATAGCTTCGGCTCCGAGTCTGGCAGCTAACCCTACTATTCCTGGCATCACGAATGGAACTGTGTTGGCGTGTTTGGCGGCACCCTGTGTCATTTTATCCTCAGTCGGGGCAATTTTTATCGCATCTTTTCCAAAAACAAAAAGCCGCTTTTCTTCGGCGTTATACGCCCCCATCAGCTTGGGAATTCCCCAAACAGCTTGCATCGCTGGCATTGCATCCTCAGTTTTTATAAAGTCATAATCCCCTTTAGCGATGAAAGGGCCTTGCTTGGGGTGAACTGACGCAAAAACCTTAATTTCTTTCATAAGGGAGAAATTATAGTCTGCGCCAAAATGACAATGGGTCAAGGCAATCTTACACGTTTCCAATGGAAATATTCTTGGTGAGCTCTTGCGGGATGTCCCTGCCATCACGAAGTAGGGCGAGGGCAGCAGCGCCTCCCCCCGTGGGAACCTCTATGTCGATTACGTGACCTGAATCAAGAAAGGCTTGGACCTTGCTGTATCCGGCGAGGTTTGCGATGAGGACGATCCGATCTTCCCGAACCGCCCACGAGTCTCCGAATTTGAGCCATTTGCCTGATGGTTGCGAGCCTGATGGGCCGGCCGTTGTAGTTGATAGATTTGGTCTCACCGTTTGGTGAACGGCGACCGCAGCTGATGATGTTTGCATGTTCATATGTTTCTAGTTGGTTGATGGTTGCTTCTGCCAATTTTACGGCATCAAGAAGAGCCAGCGGGTAAGGCAATCCCGTTCCTTCTCGCTGGGACAGTCCCTGTCCCCGCCCAGCTTCGATGGAAAATTGATTTTGCGTTTCAGGGGAAAGCCATTCCATCCCCTGCATGTATTTGAGTGTATCGCGGTCCCAATGGATCGCCGCCCCATCCGAGGCTTGCGTGTTCTGAAAGACCAGATGGGCGTGAGGGTGGCACCGATCATCATGGAGAATGGCGATGAAGGGTGTTCCTGGTGCGAATGTCCGAGCGAACTGCTCTGACATGTCGGCCAGCGCCTCGAATGCTGTGGCGCGTTCGGGCAGATTCATTGTCTCCTCACATGAAAGGATCACATGCCGGACGGGAGCGCGGCCTGATGGAGTATCGGCGCAAAGCGAGTGGGCATCTGTCGCCGCATCCTTCAAAACTGCTCCTTCATGCAGCCCATTGAGCAAGCCGCACACCCGATCTCCATCGGGCTGGAGGGCGGCGACTTCGCGGGGGGTCCGAGCAGTTGGCCGGTATGTATGCCGCAGCAGACCGTAGGCGGTGCCCCCTGCTCTCTTTATGACGACGACGACTTTCATTGCAGCAGCTTCCCAAGTTTTTGGTTGAGTGAACGCATCGCGGCGGCGTTCACGGTTTGGCCCCACGAGGTTTTCAGGCCTTGGTTGATGAGGGTTCCCAGCGAGACCAGCTCCCGCCTCACAGACAGCAGCTCATTCAGATCAACGCCGAGGTCAGAGGATGAGATCAGGAAGGAAACGACTTTTGAGCGAAGGCGAGGGGGCAAGGAAAGAAATTTGTCCGCGACGTTTTTGGAGAGGCGGATTCTGAGCTGTTTGGAGGGGAAGGATTTCATTTCAGAATTGGTGGGGGGTATGGGTGCCAGCTAGCGGGATTGTCTCAATCCCGTCAGGGGACAGGCTCAAATGATCCTGCCCCTGTTCACCCCCCACATTTTTTTCGGTCATCATGCTGACGAAGGCCCTCGCAATTGTAGTGGGCGTGATTTGCTTTCGCGCTATGCGTTTCATGGCGGGAGCTGCCGCCTCAGCGAGGGAGAAAAAAAGAAACTTCCTCACTGTGGACGGCAGCTTTTCGCATCCGATTTCCAAAAGCCTTTCCGACAAAATGCTGTCAATGTTCATAGGGGGTATTTACTAAATAATAGTAAAAACCAAGTCCGATGTCAAGAGAAAAATGGTGGATGAGACAAAAAATCTTTGGGGGATTTCACGAAGCGGAGAGGATCAGGATTGAGATGATCGGGCAGGAGCACCGCCAGCGGTGCGACGCCGCATAGAATCGCATAAAGTTCGCATATACTTTTAATCCCTTCCAGCCCCGTCCTATGGGGTCCAGTCCCGTGCAGGGCGTTTCCTCTATCTGGGCACGAAAAAGCCCGTAGAGGCTCTATTTATCGGCATCTACGGGCTTTAGAAGGGTTTAGAAATTGGTTGCGGGGGTAGGATTTGAACCTACGACCTTCAGGTTATTGACCTGGCGGTGAACGGATCAGTCCTTCAAGGCGCGCTCCAGAAGGAAGCGGGCGATGGCTCTGGAAGCGGAGGGTTTCTGCATGGCGGCAAGGTTCCTTCTCCACGCATGCCAGACGTTCCCCTCGTTCGCGAACGCCCCCTGCACGCGATGGAGAATATACTCGGGCGAACCGGCCGCGAGGGCTCCGATCCCCATCTGCTCGATAAATGCGATGTTTCCCTCCTCCTGCCCGGGAACAATGTGGCTGACAAGAAACGGGATTTGCGCGGCGATCGCCTCCTGCACCGTCGCCCCTCCCGCTTTTCCAACAAAAAGATGATGGGAGGCCATCAGTTCCGGCATTTGATCCGTCCATCCCGTCAGCGTGCCATCCTTTGGCAGGTTGGCTGCCGCGATGGCGTCGCGGGTGGCTTTGCGACGGCCAGAGACCACATCCACGGTGACATTCTCCAACCCGGAAAGGAGTTGGAGCGTGGCAACGGCACGGGCGGAGGTGCCGCCCGGAAAAAACAGCACCTTCCAAGGCAGCGATGCGGGCTGGGGTTTGAGCTTTTCAAACCTGAGCCCCACCGGGAAGCCCAGCACGTGGATCTTTTCCTCCGGCACCCCGTCGGCTCTCAGGACATCCGCCGTGTGCTCGTCGGCAACAATCGAGCCGTCGCACGGGCACCGGTACCACGCCGAGTTGATCTGCGTGGAATCCGTGATCACCGTGAAAAACGGGGTTTTCATCGACGGGTTGCGCTTCCGGAGTTTGGCGTTCAAGAAAGAAAAAACCGGGTATGTCGAGGCGATCACATGGGGCCGGAATTCCTGAACGAGCGACCGGACGGCGGCGGTGAGTTCGGCGAGCATCGGTCCCATGCCCTCGACGACCCCCCGGCGGCTGAGGAGTTCGAACACGACTTTCCACGCCTTGGGATACCGGTTGATCGCTATGGTGTAGCCGCTTTGCATCAGGCGGTTCACGATGGGATTTGTCCGGGTATACGGGTCCGCCACGAGGACTTCGGCACCCTCAGGACACTCGGCGAGAATGGCGTCGGAGATATTCCGTGCTGCGGTATTGTGGCCTTCCCCCATGCTGGCGGTGAGGAGAAGCACCCTGGATTTTTCGGCGGTTGGAGAGATCAAGCTAATCGGGGACTCTGCACGGAACGCGAGGCGAAATCAAGGATTCGGATACCCGATCCTCGCAACGCGCGAAAGAATTACTGGCACACGCAGGAAACGCGGCGTATAGAGAATCCTATGATTCATCCACTATTTGCGTTCGGCATGCCGAGCGGGCCGGATCTCATTGTCATTTTGGTGATCGTCCTTCTGGTCTTCGGGGCGAAAAAGCTTCCGGAGCTTGCGAGAGGCCTTGGGCAGAGCCTCGGGGAGTTCAAGAAGGCGCGCGACGAATTTGAGCGCGAGATCCACAAGTCCGCAGCCGACGTTCAAATCAAGGACGCTCCCGGCAAGGAGCCCCACGTCCCGTCCACGGCCGATACGGAAGTGAAATCAACGACCGACAAGGAACCGCCCAAGTCTGCCTGAGCGTCAGCCGCCTGTTCTTCCTTGAAACGGATATTTTTCAGGTTGTGCCCGGTGCTGCTGGGTTTGTTGCTGGCAGGCAACCTCTCCGCGAGCAATGTCGTGGTGGCTTCCTACAACGTTGAAAATTATCTCAAGATGGAGCGCAGGGTGGATGGCAAAACCGTCCCGGATGCCCCCAAGCCCGAGCAGGAAATCGCCGCGGTGATCGACGTCATCAAGGAAATCAACCCGGACATTCTGGGCATCATCGAGATGGGCGACGCGCAGACGCTCGAGGAATTTCGCGCGAGGCTGAAAGCCGCCAGGCTCGATTATCCGCACAAAGAATGGGTCAAGGGAACCGACGCCGCGAGGCACATCGCGCTGCTGAGCCGTTTTCCCATCGTTGCCCGGAACTCGAGGGACGAGGTTCCCTTCGAACTGAACGGCAAGCAAACGCGCATCGGCCGGGGGATTCTGGATGTCACGGTAAAGCTTGCGGACAACTACCTGCTTCATTTGGTGGGGGCGCATTTGAAATCCCGCCGGGAGGTTCCGGATTTCGACCAGGTGGCGATGCGGGCGAAGGAGGCATTGCATCTCCGCGAACACCTCGACAAAATTCTCCGGGCGAACCCGGAGGAAAAACTCCTGCTCTTCGGCGACATGAACGACACGAAAAACGAGTATCCGATCAAGGAGCTGCTGGGCGCGGCGCGGGATCCGCTCCGGATGAAGGACCTCTTCCTCACCGATTATTACGGCTACCGCTGGACACACTACTGGTCGTCAGCCGACATTTATTCCCGCATCGATTACCTGATGGTCAGCCAGGCGCTCTGGCCGGATATCAACATGGACAAAAGCGGGATCAGCAGCTCGCGGATCTGGCATCAGGCCAGCGATCACCGCGCGATATTCACCACGATCAAGGTCCCGGAAAAATGAGATTTCATTTGATTGCGGCCTGCCTGGTTTGCGCGTCCAGCGCGCTTGCGACGCCGGACACCGATTGGACGGTGATCGTGGCGATGGACGCCGGGCCGTCGAAGAAGCCGGCGACCCGCGACGAGGCCCAGATCCTGGCAAGAACCCATCTGGCAAAGCAGAAAACCCTGATCGAGAGTTTCCTCGCCCAGTATCCCTCCGACCCTCGGGCTTTTGACGCCCGGCTCCGGCTGGCCGCGATCCTGGCGGCGACCGGAAAGATGGACGGTGTCCCGCAGCAAACCGACGAGGCGACGCGCATTCTTGCGGCCCTCGAAAAGTCGCCCGACGCCCCCTTGGAGAAGCGGGCGGACGCCGGGTTCCGGCGGGTCTCGCTTTTTCTCCAAGGAACGATCGGACGCGAAGCGGAAACGCGGGATTCCATCGTCGAAGCCGCGAGGAACTTTGTGGAAAAATATCCCGGCGACAAGCGTGGCCCCCGCCTGCTGGTCGAGGCCGCGACGGTTTGCGACAACGATCCGGCGCTCAAACGGAAGCTTTTGAACGATGCCTCTTCACTTTCCAAGGAGGATGCGCTCAACCACCGGATCGCCGATGATCTTGTCCGCCTCAACCATCTCGACAAACCCCTGGAGTTGAAGTTTTCCACCGTGCAAGGAGCCGATTTCAACACCGGCGAGCAGAAGGGAAATGTCGTCGTCATTGTGTTCTGGTCCGCGGAGTCCCCCCACAGCCTGATGTGGCTGCAGAGTTTCCGGAGCACGCTTCAAAAACTCCCGAAAGCCAATGTGCGGGTCGTCACGGTCAGCCTCGATACCGACAAAAAAGCTCTTTCCCAGCGGCTCAAGGAATTTCAGATCGAAGATTGGCCGACGAATTTTGATGGGAGGGGCTGGGACAACGCCATCGCTCGACCGCTCGGGATCAACGCGCTCCCGACCGTTTTCATCCTCGACAAATCCGGCGTCCTCCGGGCTCTCAACGCCCGCGACAACTACGGCTTCTGGATCGCAAAACTGCTCAAGGCGTGACCGCGGATGTTTGGACGCTTCCCTTTTCGATCCGCCCCATTAGAATCGCCGGCACCAGTTAATTTTATGAAACAAGCTCCCGCAGCAATGATCGTTCTCCTGTTGATGGCACTCGGCGTGGCCGGCGTCGTCTTTCTCTCGAATTCCCAGAACGTCCGGGCATCGGCCGGATACGCGAGCTACGTTTACTCGAAACCGATTTTCGGACGGAGCGTGTTCAAGAGCGTGCTGATCGGGCCGGCCTCGACCGGCCTGCGCTGGCGGTTGAGCGGGCAAAGCGTCTCGATCACGCCCTACACCTACAGCGAGAAATTCGAGGGCAACACCGCGATCTTGGCCATGGACAAACTGCCGCTCAACAGCCAGGCGCACATCGTTTGGAGGCTCAGGCCCGACGAGGCATCGGTGAAGAAGTTCATGGAGGAATTTGGCGGCTGGGAGACCTCCAGCAACCCGGACGAGATCGCCAAGCAGGCTTACACGCAATTCATCCAAGAGCCGTTTCGCACGGTCACCCGGTCGGTCGTCGCCAAATACGGCGGGCTCTCGGTCAATGAATACCTGCCCGAGATTTCCTCGGCCATCAGTGACATTATGAAGGAAATGCTGAACAAAACCCCGTTCGAGATCATTTCCGTCGTGATGGGCAACGCCTCGCCACCGCAGCAGGTCATCGACGCCATCGCCACCAAAGTCGCTTTGAACCAGACGCTCGAGCAGAAGGCCATCGAAGAGCAGATCGCCGCCAAAATGATCGAAATCGAGCGCAAGAACGGCGAGGCCGCCGGCGCGAAGTCAGCGGCCGAGGCGGTGGAGCGGGCGAAGGCGATCAGTTCGATCAGCGCCGTCCTCACGCCCGCCTATATCCAGTATCTCGGCATGGAAAACATCCGCGGCGCGGAGCGCGTCTATGTGCCGCTGGGAGGATCATCTCCTCAGCTCGTACTGCCGGTGAAATAAAGAACGCTGGCGAGCAAAAATCTTCAACGAAACTGCCAGGTGTAGGTCGCCGCAGAATTATGTAATCCGTTGCCCTCGCGCCCCGGAACGAGATCCGGGGGATCCGCGAGCAGGAGCTTCCGCGGCGTGGTGGCGTTCTCCCCGAGCGAGCGCGGAGCGATCGCCTGAACATCCAGGCTGTCCAGCGCCACCCCGGCCCCCACGCCCGGCCAACCAAATTTCCCGGCAACAGAGAATTCCGGGAAGAGCGCGTCCTGACGCGCGGCGGTCCCGGATGTCCGGTCCCCGGCGGCCGCGATTTCTCCCGCAAGAAGCCGGACAAGCGACGCTTGGGAAAGCGGTGGTTCGGAACGCAGGATCAGTTTCTTTTCGTTCAACGGCCCGAATGCGTAGGCCTGAACTTCAACGCCGGCCGTCTTCGCCGTGGCCCGCACATCGAGCAGCGGGATCCAGGGCGAGTCCGGCAGAAAGTCCACGCGCCCCTCGGAAATGTCCATCGTTGTGGCGGGAAGAAAAGCCTGGACGTTTTTGAGGGTGAGGCGTCCCACGGGCACCGGCTGGCCGAGTGTTCCCCGCAGGCTGATGTCCGGGACGATTTCTCCGGAACCAATTTTTCCCGGGATCAGGAAGGGGGTCAGGTTTTCGATTTTCAGATCCAGCGCCCAACGCGCAAAGGGCTCAGGAACCGTGCCCGGCGCCATCGGCGGCTGAACAGCCGCATCTGGAGGCTCCTCGGGGGCGACGAGCGACAGCGGGGTGATCCCGAGATGCTTGTGAATCCGGCAGTCCACGAATCGGACGTCACCGCTGACCGTTCCCGCGGAATTGTCTCCCTTCAACGTGGCGTCCAAATTGGCGCCAAGCCTCATCTTCTCATCGCTCGTCAGAAGAACTTTTTCTCCGTGCAATTGGAGGTTCCACGACGGGTTTGCAGGGTTTGTGAGACCGATGCCGCCGGAGATCCGGAACGCCCCTTCTCCGAGTTCGCCGGTGAGGTGGTCGATCTGCAAGCTGCGCCCATCAAATGTCAGCGCCGCTTCTGTTTTAGCGATGGCGGGCATTCCGGAAGCCCATTCAAACCCACCTCCTTTCAAATCGATCCGCCCGTTTGTCTTCGGGGCCCCGATTGTTCCCGAAAACGCCAGTTTTCCAGAAACCGCTCCGGTCAACCGCCGGAGCCTGGGAAAGAACGGCCGGAAAACCGCCAGGTCGGTTCGCGGAAAATCCAGCGATGCGTCGAATGCCCCGTCCGGATTCGTCCACTGCCAGTCGCCGGATTCCGTCCGGACCAAGCCGAACGGCATGCGGGCCGAGAGGGTCACGGGCGGGAGTTTCTTTGTTTCCAGGAGCCCTTCCAGCGAAGCGGCTCCGTCACGCGCCGCAAATTTCATGTTCAGCGATGAAAGCGGGACATCGATGCCCGGCAGCTTCCAGAGCAGATCGCGGGCGGAAAGATCACCGGTGACAGAAAGCCGCGCCGGCGGCCCGCCGGCCTCCGCATTCAGCCGCACCTGCCCTTCCAGCGGAATATCCTGGCCGGCCAAATGGAGAAGCGAGCGCAGGTTGAGGTCTTTGGGAGTGGACAGACGGAGGTAGGCCTCGCGCCCCGGATCAATGGCCGCCCGCCAATCCTTGCCGCCGAGGACGGCGAAGAGATCCATGGGAACAAATGCCGCCCCCTCGAACAGGGACGTTTTGCCGGTTTTCAATTCCACGTCCTTCAAAGTGATTCCGGACCCCGCCACCGTGGCTCGCGAATCCAGCTTGAGCGGGCCGTTCTCGATTTCCAGCTTGGAAAAATAGAGGTTCTGGGGGGAATAGGTGCCGATAAATTCGCCCGTGAGCCCGTCGGGAGTGAACCCGGAAACAAACTCGTGGAGTTTCACGTCGAATGCTCCCGAGTGGGATTTGAAATTTCCGTCGCCCTGCCACCGCACATCGAGAGTTCCCGAATAGATATGCTCTGCGACGGGAGCGTGGAAGGGCGCGAGATAAACGGCCAGATCCGCGATGCGCGCGTCCAGTTCGGCCGCATACTGATGCGGGGCCGCGATGCCGATCGTGCCCCGCAGGGAGGCCGTGTCTTTGCGGGAATACAGGTCGCAGACCACGACGTCGATCTCGTCTTTCCGGAAGACGGATTCCATGCGGAGCGAGCTGGGCGGCAGGGAGCGGAACGCCAGATCCGATGCCTCGATATTCAAATACCCGTCCAGCTCCCCGGGGTGACCGGCCATCGAGCCGGAGGCGGTCATCCGTCCAGCGGCCTCGTCGAGCGGACCTCCGAGCAAGCCGGCCAAGGCCCCGAGTTCTCGGATGTCCGCGCGGAAGTTGACGAGGAAGGGGGATTGCGCGATTTGCGACCACCCTTCCGCAAGCGAAATTTCCCCGTTGAAACTCGCGCTGTTCTCTTTTTGGCGCAGATCGAAATTCGTGACGACCAGCCTGCGGTGGATCAGGCTGGCTCCGACCTCGAGCGACTCCCACCCGCGATTGTTCCACCGGAACCCATCCGCCATCAGCCGGAGCGAGGCTTCCGCATCGGCCGGGCGGTCGGTGTGCCCTCGATACGTGAATCTTCCTTCGGCAAGTTTGCCCCCGATCTCGCCGGGAACCCCGAGAAGCGCCGCCATCTGGTCGAGCGGGATGTTGGAAGCCCAGGCAGCCATGTCCAGCAGGCCGCCCGGTCCCTGGAACATCAGGTCGCTCCGGAGCGACCCGCCGAAGCACGCTGCGGCCAGAGAGATCGCTGGACCATCGGCATGAAGAAAATCCAGCGAGAGATTTTCGACGGTGATCCCCGGGGCCAGTTCCATGCCGGCAATCCAAAGGGTGCCATTTTTCCATGCGGTGCGGGCGCGCAACGGGCCGAGGGTCTTCGAGAAGCCCCCGAGGGAAAGAGAGAATGACCCTGCCTCCATCTGTCCCACCGCGCTCTCGCTCAAGTTCAATGCAAAATCGCGCAGCAGCCATTTTGCATTTTTCCCCAGCAGCTCGAGCGCGGGCGCTTCCACGAAGATTTCCCGCGGCAGCCACCGCTGCGGGGAGAATCCCGGGGCCTGGTCACGGGGCGGCTCGCCCGCGGAAAAATCCCAGATCCCCGAAAGACCCTTCACCGTCAAATCACGGACATATCCTTCCTTGTCAGAGAAAAGACTGGAGAGCCCACCCCAGCGCCATTCGAAATACGGGATATCCAGCGCCGTGGCCAGCCCGCTCCCCGGCAGCGAGCGGAACTTCACCCCACGCAGAAGAACCGGACCGTCGAAGCGGGCGTCAATTTTTTCCGCGGAGAAGGACAAATGATTGGCGGAGGACCATGTCTCCAGAACCCTCGTGAGAGCCCATGAGAGGATCAGGGGATGCAGGAACCAGAGGAGCAGAAGCGCCCCGACCGAGGAGGGAATCCACACTTTGCGGAACATCCGCCGGACAGGTGCTGAATTGGGATTCTCCTCTGGCATCCCTTGCAGCATACACAGGTTCCCGCATTTCAATCCAGTTCTGCCTTGATGCAATGACTCTCCCGGCCTAGACATCGCGGGATATGGAGGTTTCGAGGCATTGAAAAAGAGAGCGTCCGATGCGTGGATCGCGGTTTCGGTGATTGCCAGCAGCATCGTGCTGTTCGCCGCACTGGCCCTCGGGCTGAGCGGCAGAGTCCTCGTGCATGACGGGCATGCCGTCCGCGTCAGGTTCCACGATATCACCGGCATCAAAGTCAGCTCCCACGTCAAATTCGCCGGCGCGCCGGCGGGTTCGGTCTCGGGTGCCCGCATGCTCACCGCCGCCGAGCGCAAGACGGATCCGGATCACCTTGTCGAGGTCACCCTCAACCTTTTCCGGGACGTGCCCCCGCTGACAAAAAACGCGCGGGTGAGCATCGCGGCGGACACGCTGTTGAGCGACAAATTTGTTCTGGTGCAGGACGAAGGCGCGGGGGCCCCGCTTCTCGCGGATGGTGAGGCGCTCAACGGCATCACCCCGACAACGTTCGACAAGCTCGCCAGAAATGTCGATGACGCGATCGAAGGGCTCCGGAAGGCGATGGGCGGGGACGCGTCCGCAAACGCCAAGGATTTGTTCGCGAAAATCGACCGGATCGTGGAAGACACGCAGAGCCTCCTCACCGAGCTCAAGCCGGTGGTGAAGGACGCCGGGCTCGTCGTGTCCGATGCCAAAGCCACGATGGCCGATGCCCGGTCGATCCTCTCGGACAACAAAGAACGCGTCGGGCAAGCCATCACACGCCTCGACAACGCCGCCGCCTCGATGGAATCCCTCGCAAAAAAAGGCGAGTCGTTCATCCAGGACAACACGAAAAACCTCTCCGCTACGATCTCGGGATTCCGTGTGACATCGGACAACCTGAAAGTGACCTCGACCTACTCGAAGTTTCTGCTCAAGGATCTCGCCGAGCGGCCCAGCCGGCTGATCTGGGGCGGAGGCAAGCCCCCCGCGCTCCCCAGCCAGCAGGAAATCCTGCAATCCCGTCAACCGATCCCGGACCGTTGAGGGAGCTCATGGAATATCGATCCCGCCCGCGTCGAGCGGCAGGATGTCGTCGAGGCCAGAAATAGAAAACTCCTCCACAAACGAGCCGTTGCCCTGGAGGAGGCGGAGGCTGTCGGGGTTGTCGCCGCCGTGGATGGCTGTGCGGCGGATATCGTTCCGGGTGCTGACCTCCACCAGCGGGAGCCTGTCCGGCGAGACGAGCCGCGAGCCGGAGGCGTCGAACTCCACGCGAACAGTGAGGAAGTCGTGCTTCCCGGTCAGCGGGTTTTCCTTGAGCCGGACCCGGATTTCTTTTTCCTGCGCCGCGCCTCCGGCATCGGCGGCAGGCTTTCCATCGACGAAGCCGAAATTCGCGGACTCGCGGAGCGTCCGCTCCCACTCGATCGTCCACCCGCCGCTCTCCGCGCGCGCCATCACCCGCAGGCGCTGGAGCCCGGGAAGCGACTCGATCACCGCAAATTTTTCCGCCGTCTGCGATGCCCGGATTTTTTCCGGTTTCGGGTCCTCCGCCGCCGGGCGGAGGGTGCGGAGGATCTCGCCGCTGAACGATGCTTGGCTGACGAACGGCACATCCTTCTCGACGCCGACAAACCAAAATGTCCCGGGCATACCGAGCGCCACGCTCTTGACAGGAACCGGCAGGGGAACATGAGCGAACGAGTCTTGCCGGATAAAAACGTCGTCCTTAGACAAACCGATAAGCGTGGAAGCATCGGCATCCATCGACGTGAATTTGAATTCTCGTAATGTGATTTTTTCTTGTGAGAGATCAGGCAGGGTGGCCTCGGTCACCCCATCTCTGGAACTGATGAACACCCTGGATTCGTTTGCCGCAACAGCCGTTGGCGCGAGTTGAGATCCTCGGGGGATCCGATCCCCAGTTTTCCCATCGTCGAGCGCGAAGAGGTTCATCCCTTCTTCGGTGATGACAAACGCATTTGAAGAGTTTGCCGCAAGCAGCAGCGAGTGCTGAGGATGAAACGGCATAGGCCCTAAAATAATCCGACGCTCCAATGGACGCCCAACGGGGTCGGTTCCCGGGCGAGTTGGCACAGCCGCTGTTGGCCTGATCTCGCTAGACCAAGCAAAACCTTTGTCCGGAGAGAACCTCGCCAGCACATGGCCGGATGGGACATCCCTGAATGGCGCTGCCTTATCGGGATTTTGGGTGGGCACCCCATCGGCGTCGTCTGGAGGGCGCTGCGCCGTCAGCGCCCATTTGTTCTCGGCGCGATCCGAAATATGGGACGGCACGGCGGCCATCCCTCCAGTGCTCGTGCCATTGGGGCCAGCACCCGCGAGCAGGACGACATCCCCGTTTTCGAGCAGGGAATAATCTTTGATGCTATTGAAACCGGGGAATGCATTATCCGCCGCCCAGTCGTTGAAGAGGAAATTTTCGCCCGAGACGCGCACGCCGTCGCCGACCAGGTAGCCGCGCATGTGATAATGGCCGGACGTCACGTGTTCCCCGGCGTCATTTTTTCCATCCCACGAGGTGATGAGCCCGTTGAGGCCGGCGCGGAAATCTTCCTCCTTGGCGAGCCGGTGCAACAGGCGCACGAGCTTTCCGGAACCGTCAAAAACCCCGAGCGTGATCCGCCCCTCGTCCGGCACCGCGAATTCGAATTCATCACTCGCCCGCAGAGAGGACGCCACGAGAAGCACCACGACGAGAAGAATCCATGCCGTTCTCACGTGCGGTCAGATGTAATATTTCCAGTTGATGTCCGGGAAGAGGTTGTCGCGGGCTTCGCAGGCGAGCAGGAACGCCTCGTCTTTGTTATCCTGCTCGAGCGTTTCGTGGAGCCGGGTGAAGCGCAGCAGGTGGTCCTTCGTGCGCTGCGTCGCATACTCGGCCGCGGTCCCGGTTTTCATGAGGAAAGCCCAGTCGCTCGACTGCGCGAGGAGAAGCTCGCGGGCCATCTGCTTGAGCGCACGGCCGACGAATTTCGAGCGGGTCTTCGCGTGCTTCCGCGCATCCGCGGTCATGCGGGCCGCGGCGGCATGGAGGTGCGGGTAGATCCACGAATTGCAGCGGTCGAGCCAAACCTCCCAGTAACCCTTGTTTCCCCAGCTCGACGGCGAGGGGGAGACCATCTGGAGCGTCGGATTTTCCGACAGATAGATGCTCGGCGTGGTGAGCCGGAAGACGCTCTGGTCGAAGGCCGCCTTCCGCAGGAACAGGTTGAGAAACTCAGGCCCCTCGAACCACCAGTGGCCGAACAGCTCGGCATCAAACGGGCTGAGGACGAGCGGTTCGACCGGCAGGATCGAGCGGAGGTGTTCGATCTGGCGCTCGCGGTTGCGCATGAAGTCGCCGGCATGGGAATCCGCGGCCCCCATCGCCCAGCCGCGGTTGTAGATCTCCTTGTGTTCGGACCCGGTGATCCGGTGATATTTGATCCCGGTGTTTCTTCGGTGCCCGACATTCGGGAAAACCTGATGCAGGTAGTCCTCGGGAAGCTCGTTCCCGATGTCGCGGTAGAAATCGCGATAAGCGGGATCTCCGGGATAACCGTCGCGGGCGCTCCAGACCTGTTTGCTCGACTCGCGGTCGCGCGCGATCACCGCCGGCCCGGCCGGCGTGAAGTAGGGCGAATAGATCGCAAACCGCGGACGCGGCTCGCCATACATGAGCCCGTGGGCATCGACGACGAACCACCGCAGGTTCGCCTCCTGCAGGATCCGGTCGATCCCCGGCACATACCCGCATTCGGGCAGCCAGATCCCGGCGGGGTCGCGCCCGAAGCAATCGCGGTGGTAATCCCTCCCGATAAATATCTGCGCGCGCATCGCCTCGGGAAAAGACTCCATGAGCGGGAGAAACCCGTGCGTGGCGGCGCAGGTAATGATCTCGATCATCCCGTCTTCCTGCAACTGCGCGAATGCCCCGACCACATCGCGGGAGATTTCCTTCGTATAGAAGTCCAGCGCATCGGCGAGCGACGCGTGGTAGAGGCGCGCCAAGTCGTTGATGGCGGCGTTGTCGGCGGTGCGGTCGATCTCCCTCCGGGCCAGTTCGACTACCCGCTGCAAATACCTCTCCGCCCGGTCCTGCAACAGCCGGTCCCGAAGCATCGCGCAGAGAGTCGGCGTTATCGTGAACGTGACTTTCACCGACACCTTTTCAAACGCCAGCCGACGGAGGATTTTCAGCAGCGGGATGTAGGTTTCTGTGATCGCCTCGTAGAGCCAGTCCTCTTCAAAAAATTCGTCGTGCTCCGGATGGCGGACCCACGGCAAATGGGCGTGGAGAAGGAGAGCAAGTGAGCCTTTGTGCATGGACGTTTGTTAGGATACCCGCGGAGGGATGAGGCGACAAGAACGGAAAACCAGCACGCGAGCGCTTGGGTGTGATCAAAAGTGGGTGCGGTTCTTCGCTGGGAGCGTGGGCATCTTGCCCGCTCAGGGAAGCGGGCAAGATGTCCGCGCTCCTGTCTGCCAGCCTGAATGGCGGGGACTTTTCTACCGCACCCACTCTTGATCACACCCCGAGCGCTTCGTAAAGAGCCGAAATATATGGGTTCGGGCGGAGCCTCACCCTCCCGGATCTACCAGTCGGCGTTCGAGCCGCGGGTATCCACGTGGGTAAAGCCGGGGTATTGGCCCACCCCGCCTTTGAAGAGGCCGGCTTTGCGCATGTCGCGGGCCGTTGCGGCCACCTTGCGCGGCGAGGCGTTGAAGCGCATATCGACGGCATTGTTGCGGAGATGGAAGGAATGGCTCTTCGCTCCCGGGCATGTCGCGTTGTAGGCGGGGCAGCGATAAACCGAGACCACCTCGTGGACCGGCTCGCCGAGACGGGCCGAAACTTTGTCCACCGCAAGAAGCGTGCTGCGGATGTTTCCCCAGAGTTGGCGGGGGGGAAGCGTGTTGTGAATCCGTCCGTGCGCCTTCGCGTGAGAATCCATGATCTGCTGGATCGAGATTCTATGCAGGCCCATCCGGTCGAGAAATTTTCTGTAAACCTCGCCGTTGTATCCCAGCACCCCGCGCAACGAGGGCGGGACTGCGCCCGTGTCGGGAGTCTCCCCGGACTCGCCTTTGAGAACATCGAGCACGCTCCACATCGCGTCCGCTTTGCCCGCGCCCACGAGCATTCCTGCTCCCGCGCACAGGATCAGGCCCATCAGGCGCCGGCGTGGAATGGTAATCAGATTCGGATCCATGGTGTTCAAGATACAGAACAAAGCACAATTCTTCGAAGCGCAAAGTGCTTTTTTCAATAAAATTTCAGCAGGTCCCATGCCAAGGCGGGCGCGTCACAGCCAGTTGATGACCCGGATCACCGGAGACTCGCGCATTGACGGCCTCGCCATGCGGGATTTACGGAAACCGGAACAAGGAGGTGCAATTCCCGACAATCCGGGAAAGAAACTGTTGACGCAGAATACCACCCGGTGTAATGGTGCCCATCAACTAATCCCCGTCCGACTTGCCGAAAGGCCCGGACGGGGTTATTTTTTGCCGCATGCTCGCAGAACCCGCATTGAAACGTGCCGTTGTATTTGTGGACGGCCAGAATCTCTTTTACGCCGCCCGCAGCGCGTTGTTAAGGAAGAACAATATACGTGGTTGTTACGATTGCCATCCAAGTTATCACCACAAGGAATAGTGTTGAGCAACAGCAATTTATTGGACGCGGTTTTTTCCCGAACCGGAACTATACCGGAGTATGCTAAACAGGCATTTACTCATGAAGTAATTTGACCCATCTCAAAAAAGGCGTGGCACTTTTCAAAGTTTTCGTCTAGTTCGATGAAGGCCATGCTTCCGGGATCAAAGAGAATTTTCAACCATGCCTGCCGACGGCTCCTGGGTGCCACCCCATTCCTGATTCTTTTTTTCCTTTTGTCCACGCCGGCGTATCCGCAGGCCGGAGGCGTCATGCGCCCGGTGTCGGACATGTTCGATCCGTTATCGCGCCCGGCGGAGATGATCCACAACTCGTCGCTGCTCGTGCTCGCGATCACCGCGGGAATTTTTGTCGTGGTCACGGCGCTGCTTGTTTATGTGGTGTGGAAATTCCGCCGCAAGGGACCGGAGGACGACCTCCGGGAGCCGCCGCAGATCTACGGCAGCACGCACATCGAGCTCGCATGGACGGTCGTTCCGATCATCATCACCTTTGTTCTGATCCTCGTGACCAGCCGGACGATCGGGGAAATCCAGAACAGGAAGATGCCGGCAAATGCGGTGCAAATCCGGCTCGTCGGCCACCAGTGGTGGTGGGAGGTCCAGTATCCGAAGGAGGGAATCGTGACCGCGAATGAGATCCACGTGCCGGTGAGCCGCCGCAACGGCCCGGGCGAACGTCCGACCGAATTGACCCTGGAGTCCGCGGATGTCATCCACAGCTTCTGGGTTCCCCAGCTTGCTGGAAAGACGGATCTGATTCCGAACAGGAAAAACCACGCGTGGATCGAGCCGTTTGCCACGGGGACATTTTTTGGGAGCTGCGCGGCGTTCTGCGGCACCCAGCACGCCAACATGCTCCTGCGGGTGATCGTGCATGAACCGGAGGATTACGACCGGTGGGTGAAGGAGATGAAACAGCCTGTGGTGGCGGCACAGCCCGGACTGGCAGGCAAGGGCCACGATGCCTTTTTCTCCCACTCCTGCGTCAATTGCCACAAGGTGGACGGGACGGTGGCGGCGGGCGTCTTTGGCCCGAACCTCACCAAGCTCATGACGCGGCAGACCATCGGTGCCGGCGTCGCGCCGCTCACCCCCGAGACCCTGCGCGCATGGGTGAGGGATCCCCAGAGCATCAAAACCGGATGCCTCATGCCCGACATGCAGCTCCCCGACAACGAAGTGGACTCGATCACCGCCTACCTCCTCACGTTGAAATGAACCACGACACGCCCGACGAAAACTTTCAAATCCCGCCGCCTGAACGCATCGGGGAGGAGCGGGGATCGCTCACCCGAATCGTTCAGGAAATGGTTTTCACCGTGGACCACAAAAAACTCGGCCTCATGTATATCGCGTCCGGGCTCCTGTTCTTCGTGGTGTCCGGGCTCATGGCGGTCGTGATCCGCATCCAGCTTTCCGGCCCGCGCAACCACTTTGTGGATCCGGACACGTTCAACCGGCTGTTCACCATGCACGGCACGGCGATGGTTTTTCTGGTCGGCATGCCGATCATTTTCGGGTTCGCCAATTATCTCGTGCCCCTGATGATCGGCGCCCGCGACATGGCGTTCCCGAGAATGAACGCCTTCGGGTTCTGGGTGTTCTTTTTCAGTGGCGTCCTGCTCTACTTCAGCTACCTGGGCGCCCCCGGCCTTTATGCGGCGGGCTCGGCACCGGACATCGGGTGGTTTGCCTACTCGCCACTCACCGCCAAGGCCTTCTCGCGCGGGCACAGCACGGACTACTGGACGCTCTCGCTGCTGCTGGGAGGCATCGGGAGCATCGCGACCTCGATCAACATCATCGTGACTGTCGCTTGCCTGCGGTGCAAAGGGATGATTCTCGGCCGGATGCCGCTCTTCGTCTGGCTCTTTTTGGTGGTGGCGTTTATGGTGATCATCGCCATGCCGCCGCTCTCTGCATGCCAGATCATGCTGATCCTCGACCGGTATTGCGGGGCGCATTTCTTCGACACCCAAGCAGGGGGCTCGGCGGTCCTCTGGCAGCACTTCTTCTGGATTTTCGGGCATCCGGAAGTTTACATCCTGATCCTCCCGGGATTCGCGATCACCTCCGAGGTGATCCCGGTTTTTTCGCGCAAGCCGATTTTCGGGTATCCGGTGATGGTCGCGGCCAGCGTGATGATCGCGTTCATCAGCTTAGGGGTCTGGGCGCACCACATGTTCACCGTCGGGATGTCCTCGATCACCAACACGTTCTTCGCGATCTCGACCCTCCTTGTGGCGATTCCGACCGGCATCAAGATCTTCAACTGGCTCGGCACGATGTATGGCGGGAAACTGCGCTTCGAGCTGCCCATGCTCTTCTGCATCGGCTTTCTTTTCCAGTTCTTGATCGCCGGCCTCACGGGCGTGATGCTGGCGATCGCGCCGTTCGACTGGCAGCTCAACAACTCGTATTTCGTGGTCGCGCATTTCCACTACGTCCTGATCGGCGGGCTCCTCTACACGATCTTTGCCGGGATCTACTACTGGTATCCGAAGGCCCTCGGGAAGATGCCGGATTTCAAGCTGGGGATCTGGCATCTCGTCCTCTTCACCGTCGGGTTCCACCTCACGTTTCTTCCCCAGCATGTTTCCGGGGCTTTGGGGATGCCTCGCCGGATCTACACCTACGATGCCGGGCGGGGCTGGGATCTGTGGAACCTCCTCTCGAGCATCGGCGTGATCTTCCAGGTGGCCGGCATTCTTTTCTTTGTCTTCAACCTGATCTACTCCTACGTCAAAGGCAAAAAGGCCGGGGACGACCCGTGGGATGCCTGGTCGCTCGAATGGGCGACCTCGTCGCCTCCGCCGAGCTACAATTTCGAAACGATCCCGGAGGTTCGCAGCCGGCGTCCGCTTTGGGATTTGAAACACCCGGATGACCCGGATTGGAAATACGAATGACATGACCGCCGCGCCCGCCCAATCCCTGGAATGGAAAATGCCTTCGACCCGCAAGGTCGCGGTGATTTCGCTCATCCTCACCGAGTCGGCGCTGTTCACGATTTTCCTCGCAGCCTATTGTTTCTACATGGGGAAAAGCCTGAACGGGCCCTTCCCGTCGCAGGTTCTGAAGTTCCCTCTTCTGGCTACTGCCGCGCTCCTCTCCAGCAGCGCGACGGTCGTCTTGTCCGAAATGGCGTTGCACCGCGGAAATAAAGGCGCGTTTCACCTGTGGTGGGCGGTCACGATCGCCCTCGGCACCTACTTCCTCTGGTTCACCGGGACGGAATGGAACCATCTCATCTTCACCGACCATCTCACCCTGGCGACGAACGTCTTCGGCACCACGTTCTACTCGCTCGTCGGGCTCCATGCGAGCCATGTGGTCATCGGGCTTTTTCTCCTGACCCTCGTCCTCGTCCTCAGCCTGCTGGGCAAGATCCCCGCAGACCACACCGAGCACATCGAGATGATTTCCTGGTATTGGCATTTCGTGGACGCGATCTGGGTTGTTGTCGTCACCGCCGTTTACATCATCAGCACCCGATTCTGACATGTCCGAAGATCCCAACAAAATCGAACTTCCCGCGCCGACCTGCTGGCCGATCGTCGCCGCCTTCGGGCTCTGCCTGGTATTTGCCGGTCTCGTCACCAGCCTGATCGTCTCCGCCGTGGGCTTCCTCACCGGATTGATCGGTGCCATCGGTTGGTTCCGTGATGTTTTCCCGCATCCGAAGCACGAATATGTCGAGATCGTTCCTCTCCAGGACAGAGCCGTTGCCACCAAACGCTCCGAGCGCCATGTCGAACATCTGCATTTCGGGGACCACGGGCACAGGCTCCATCTCCCGGTGGCCGTCCATCCTTATCTCTCGGGAGTAAAAGGAGGGTTGGCCGGGGGCTTTGCGATGGCTGTCTTAGCGTGCGCCTGGGGCTTCTGCAAATACCACAGCATCTGGTATCCGATCAACTTGCTTGCGGCCGCGGGAGTGCCAAGTCTGGCCATTGCAGGAGTGCAGTCGCTCCACGAGTTCAGCGCCCTGGGCCTGTTGGTCGCGACCGTAACCCATCTGACCATGGCCATCCTCATCGGGCTTCTCTATGTCGTCCTGCTCCCGATGCTTCCGGCGCGCTTCGAGTGGTTTTGGGGAGGGATCGTGCCCCCGATCATTTGGACCGCGCTCGTGGCGGCTTCGTTGCGCATGATCAATCCCATGCTCGCCGAGTATGTTGACTGGCCGTGGTTCGTCGTCTGCCAGGTCGCGTTCGGCATGGTCGGCGGCTACGTTGTCTTCAAGTCGGAGAAAGTGGAAACCATCCAGAGCCTCCCGCTCGCGGCAAAACTTGGCGTCGAAGCCCAGCGAAAGGAACCATGACCCGCCTTCTCCTCGTTTCCCTGCTTGCGCTCGGCGGCTGTCACTTGACCGGAAAACCGAAACCGGATTCCAAGTGGAAACCGGCTTCAGATACGATCGGTTTTGCAACCCTCTACCGCCAGAACTGCATCGGCTGCCATGGCCTCGGCCAGGTTGTCTCCGGATCGATCGCCATGGACACTCCGGCTTTCCTTACGGTCGTGCCCCGGGGAACTCTGCTGGACGTGATTTCCAATGGGGTCCCCGCGACCGCGATGCCCGGGTTCTCGGCGGCGGCAGGCGGCACCCTGACGGGCGATCAGATCGAAATCCTGGCCAACGGCATCGTCGCGAAAAAGTCCGCGAAGCACCAGGGGCCGCTTCCGCCCTATGCTGCAGACATCGGTGATCCCGTGCGCGGGGCCGTGGTCTTCGCCGCCTCCTGCGCCTCCTGTCATGGCAAAAGCGGCAACGGGAGCGAAAAAGCCGGATCGGTCGTCAGTCCCGCCTACCTCGGGCTGGTCAGCAACCAATACCTCCGCACGATCATTATCGCGGGCCGCCCGGAACTCGGCTGCCCGGACTTTGCAAACAGGACGCCCGGCCACCCGATGACGAACGAGGACATCGCCGACGTAACCGCCTGGCTGGTCTCGAACCGGAAAAACGAATTCGGCAAGCCGTTCGCGCCGGCCAAGCCACCACTGCCATGAACGAAGATCCCCAAACCACCTGCGCCTGCCAGGACGCGCCGAAAAAAACCTCCCGCCGCGATTTTCTTCTCGCCGCCGGATTCGGGCTCAACGCCATCGCGGGCGCCATGATCGGGCTCCCGCTGATCGGCTATCTCCTCACCCCGTTTTTCAAGAAGAACAAACTGGCGAGGATCCCGCTCGGGCCGGTCGAGAATTTCCCCGAGGGCAAAACCCGGTTTGCCAGCTACAAAAATCCGATGCACCGCGAATGGGATGGCCAGACCGCCGACATCCCGTGCTGGGTCCGCCGCATCAAAGGAAACGAATTTCAGGTCTTCGCCATCAACTGCACCCACCTCGGCTGCCCGGTGCGCTGGTTCGAGGAATCCAAACTCTTCATGTGCCCGTGCCACGGCGGGGCGTTCTACGAGGATGGCAGCCATGCGGCGGGGCCGCCTCCGCGCGGGCTCTACACCTACGAGGTGAAAGTCGAAAACGGAGAACTCTTCATCATGGGCGGTGTCATCCCGAACCTCTCGAACCAGACCGCATGAACCTGAAGAATCTCACCAACGCGGCGCGGGGAGTCTTCCTGTGGGTGGACGACCGCTTGCATCTCACGAAGCTGTATGAGTCCACGGCCGGACACCATGTCCCGCAGAGCTCGGGAAGCTGGTTCTATGTCTTCGGCAGCGCGACCCTGCTCTGCTTCATGATCCAGCTCGCGACCGGCATCATGCTGGCCATGGTCTATGTGCCGTCCGCCGCCGAGGCCTACACGACGCTCGAATACCTGACATTCCAGCAGCACCTCGGATGGTTCCTGCGCGGCGTCCATTACTGGGGGTCGAATTTCATGGTCGGCATCATGCTCTTGCACATGACGCAGGTTTTTCTTTTCGGCGCCTACAAATACCCGCGCGAAATCACCTGGATCTCCGGAATCGTCCTCATGGTCCTCACCCTCGGACTCGCTTTCACCGGGCAGGTGATGCGGTTCGACGAGGACGCCTACTGGGGCTTGGGAATCGGGGTCGCGATCATGGGGCGGGTCCCGTTTCTCGGCGAGCATCTGGTGAACATGATGCTCGGCGGCCCGATCATCGCTTCCGAGACATTGTCCCGGTTCTTTGCCCTGCACGTCTTCGTGCTGCCGGGCGGAATTCTCGCCCTCGTCAGCATCCACCTGCGGATGGTCCTCACCAAAGGCATCAACGAATATCCCCAACCGGGCATGCTCGTCCGCCGAGAAACCTACGACAAAGAATATGCGGCCATCCTGAAAAAAGAAGGTGTCCCGTTTTTCCCGAAAGCTATCAGCAAGGACCTCGTCGCCGCCTCGATTGTCATCTTCGGGATCGTGGCCTGCGCGTGTTTCTTCGGCCCCAAAGGCCCGCTCGGCCCGCCCAATCCCATCCAGATTGACACCCTCCCTCGCCCGGATTTCTTCTTTCTCTGGATCTTCGCCATCGCGGCCCTGATGCCTGACTGGATGGAGACCGCCGTCCTGCTGGGGGGACCGGCGGTCATCGGCCTCGTGCTTTTTGCCTTGCCGTTCTTCAACGGGACCGGCGAGAAGAGCTGGCGCCGCCGCCCGGTCGCTGTGATGACCGTCATCCTCACGTATGTCTCGCTGGGCCTGCTGACCTACCTCGGCCACACCTCGCCTTGGTCGCCCGACATGAACGCGTGGAAAACCGCCCATACGCCGAAACAATTTCTCGTTGGACGCGCGCCGCTCGAACTCCAAGGCTCGGTCGTCATCCAGTCGATGCAGTGCCGCAATTGCCACGCCATTGACGGGATCGGCGGCCAGCGCGGCCCCGACCTCGCCGATGTCGGAGCGAGGCTGACCAAGGACCAGCTCGTCCGGCAGGTGATCCAGGGCGGCGGCAACATGCCCGCCTACGGAAAAAACCTCTCTCCCGACCAGGTCGATGCCGTGGTCGCCTACATGGTCTCCCTGCGTTCCGCAGGTGTTCCTGCCGCGCGCGATTCCTCGCAGCCGGGACTCCCTCCGATGGAATAGCAGCATTCGCCGCTCATAATTAGCCCCTCTGAAAACCGAAGTTCTATGAACTTACAAATAGTTAAAATCCCTATGAAACTCCTCACAATTCTCGTCATGGCTCTTGCAGCATCAACCGCTCTCTGCGCTCCTCTCTTGCCACCAGTCAATCCGGAAGGCTGGAGCACTTCCAAAGCTGAACTTGTCAAAGGCCTGCAGGGAGAGCTCTTTGTCAGACTGCAACTGGAAGTGGATCGGGGCAATGCGTCTCTGAACAATACGGTCAAGCTGGAGCCGGAGCATACCTATGAGATGAAAGTCGAATATCAGTCCAGCGATGAGGTCTCTGCCAGGGACAACGGGTCGTGGATCTATCTCGCTTTTAGAGATGCCAAGGACAAGGGGGTCGGCGAGGAGTTCAAACTTCTCGAAAAGACAGATTCTTGGGCGATCAAGTCCTTTCCCCTCAAGCCTCCGACCGGAGCAGAAAAGGTGTTCTTGAGCATCCGCCAACAGAACCGCAAAGGAACATTGGACATCAAATCGGTCGAGTTGAAGTCGAACGATGGGAACACGGCATTAACGCTCTCCCCCTCTGCCCTGGCAGCCCTGGAATACATCTCGACGCCTGGCGAAAAGCTGAGCCCGGAGGGCGAACGCTCGCCGCTGGATGGCAATATTTTCTCTCTTTACCTGAAAGGAATCGCGCCAAAAATCGTGAAAGACCTAGGCACGGAGACAGTTGATGGAGTACAGGTGCACAAGGTGGTCTTCCGCTCGATGACGGTGGGCGGCGAAACTCAGGATGTCTATGCGGTCATCGCGCGGCCTCCCGGCGACGGCCCATTTCCTGGCGTGCTTTGGCTGCATGGCGGCCAGGGATGTGCAGAAGCCAGCAAAGCAATCCTCTTTGCCAAGGCCGGATATGTGGCAATTTCCCCCGACCTCCCGGGAATTGCCGACCCAAAAAAATGCCCCAATTCCGTTGGTCCTTGGGCCCACTTTGTTGGCGGCACTGGGTCATCAAAGCACGATCCTACGGCCGATGGGACGTTTGATCCTGTGGTAGCCGCACTGCAATCGTTTGACCTGCTCGCCGCACAGCCCGGTGTGATGAAGGATCGCATCGGGGTGTCCGGCATCTCTATGGGCGGCTACTCCACGACCATGATCACTGGTCTGCTCGGCAAGCGGGTGCGCGCGGCCTATTCCATATTCGGCTGCGGGTTTTATGATCGCGGGAGCGAGTGGAGCACATCTCTCAAGGATCTTCCTGATGACCAGCGCGAAGCCTGGCTCCATCACTTCGATGCCGGCCGCCGGGCCCCAGGAATCCAGGCACCGTATTTTATCGCAGCCGCCGCCAGCGATCGCTTTTTTTGGCCGCCGGCTGTCAATTCAACCCTCTGTGCGATACCGGGAGCCCGCAATCAAGCGTTCGCCCCGGCAAACCACAGCCTGAAAGGGATCCCCGAGGCGGATAACCTCTCCCTGCTCTACTTTGCTTATTGGCTGAAGGGCGAAGGCGAACCTTTCCCCAACGTCACCGTCGAGAGCTGCGAGAACCTGCCCGATGGAGCGAAGAAAATCTCGTTTTCCGTGCAATCCGCCTTGCCGATTGCGACGGCCACAGCGTTTGTCACCCCTGGCGGCGAGAGTTGGGTGAAAAGCCCCTGGGAGCCGATTGCTGCCCAACCTGCTGGAGAAAAGAAGTTCGCCGTGACAATCCCAGCCGACAAAATCACAAAAACCGGCGCATGGTATGTCAACGTCTCGGACGCGAGGCCAGCCACCGCAGGCAGCCTGGTTTACGGAATGGACGTCTCCGGGGCTGGCTCGACATTGCCTCCGTTGGGCGTTGCGCATTGACCGCCACTAACAAAATACCCGATAAAGGACCAGCATGTTTAAGATCACTTCCCTAATATTCGCTGTTCTATGTGCCGGATGCCTGCTGCACGCAGAATCGAACTCCCCCACGACAGCGAATCCGCAACCGGCTTCCGGTGCCGGCCCGGCGCTGCACCCTGTGGGAGTGGCGCCATCCGCACGCAACCTGATCCGGAACGGCGACTTCGAGCTGGATGCCGACGAGTCCAGCAGCATCCCCTGCTGGGGGGGGAATGACGGGAAATGCGACATCAAGCGCCACGCCGACGGCACCGCTTACCTCGCCATCGCCAACGCCGTTCCGACCGAGTCGGCGGCATGTGGCCAAATCCTCGAATTGCGGCCGGAGTGGAAGCAACTCAAGGTGAGTGTCCGTGCGAAGATCGACGCCGTCACTCCGGGCAAGGAGGGCTGGCACGACTGCCGGGTGGCGCTGGCCTTTCCTATCGACAAGGGGGCGACAGTCTATGGCACGCCATTTGTGTGGAAGACGGCGGCGCCGGAATGGACGACTTACACGAAAATCGTGGACATCCCCGCAGGGGCCAAAACGGCGAATTTCAGCATCGCCCTCTTTTGCGCTGTCGGCTCCGCGGCCTTTGACGATTTCACCGTCGAGGCCCTGCCTGCCACTGCCGACGTGCCTGCCGCCCCCTCCGCCACGCCCCCGGAGCAGCTCCCGGTGGCAGGGACGACGCCCAACGCCGCCGAGCTCGGCTGGGGTCAGGAGCCCGTGGAACGTGAGTCCGCTGTCCGGGCGACAATCTGCTTGAACGGCCTCTGGCGCTTCTCCCCGGAGAAGGCGGCGGAAAAACCCGACTACTGGGGCGTGATCCAGGTGCCGGGCAGTTGGATAAGCTGGGGGGGGATGCCGGGCATCCGAGCCAATGGGCAAGGCTGGCCCGCCAAATGGTCGGAATCCTTCCACGCCTGGTATGAACGCGAGATCAGCGTCCCCGCCGAATGGGCGGGTCGGCGGGTTGTCCTGGATTGTAAACGCATTTCCACCGACGCCTTGGTCTATGTGGACGGCAAGCGGGCGGGGCAACTCAAATGGCCCGGCGGCGAGCTGGACATCACCGCGTTTTGCACCCCCGGCAAGACCGCACGCCTGACAATGCTGGTGGAGGCCAAGCTGCTCAACACGGAGGTCGTCAACTACATGGGCCCCGCCCCTGAGCAGATCACCAAAGGCAGCGCCAGCCTCAACTCCAAGGGGATCATCGGGGACGTCCTGCTGCGCTCCCTGCCAGCGAATGGCCACGTCGCCAGCCTGAAAATCCAGACCTCGACCCGGAAAAAAACCATCACGCTGGACCTGACCCTGAATGGGGTTGCCCCCGGCGCGGAATTGGCAGTGACGGCGGACCTGCGCAATGCCACGGGCGTGCTGGAAAAGTCGTTCACGGCAAACGTGAAAGTCGGCCCCGGCGGCAAGGCGCAGGCGTCCTGGCCATGGGCCGACCCGACACTCTGGGACATCGATCAGCCTTATCTCTACCACATGGACTTGCGCGTCTCCGGCGCAGGAATCGCGGACCAACTCAGCCAGAGCTTCGGCTTCCGCGAGTTCTGGGTCGAGGGCAAGGGATTTTTCTTGAACGGCGTGCCCATCCGGCTCCGGCCCGGCGTCCCGAACAGCGGTTGGGTCTGCGGCAGCGTGAATGAGATCAAAGCCGAGCTGCAAGCCCTGAAGGCCCAAGGCTACAACCTCGCCGAGCTCCCCTGGAACGACAAGCATGCGCGGGGAACCTTCGAGTTCGACGAGATCTGGGCGACCGAGGCCGACCGTGTCGGCATCCTGCTGGCCGCCTCCGCCCTGGACGCTAACGAACTCATCACCGACAAGCTTGTCACCCCCCGCATGACCCAGGTCTGGAAAGATCTGGTCAGCCAGCGTCTCAACGGGCTGGTCAACCATCCGTCCATCGTCCTGTGGATTTTTGCAGGGAACCACTTTGGTCTGGGCGAAGACCAGAACCCGGAGCTGATCGGCAACCGCGCCGCGCTCGGCAAGCTGGGCGGCGAGACATGGCTGCGCTCGCTCCGCAGCCCCTTTGCGGCGCTGGCCGCCCTCAAGGATCTCGATCCCACCCGGCCGGCCTTTTCACACGCAGGCAGCTTCGTCGGCGACCTCTACACCGCGAACAACTACCTCTGCCTCACTCCCCTCCAGGAGCGCGAGGACTGGCTCAGCGCCTGGGCCGAGCACGGGGACATGCCGTACATGGCCTGCGAGTTCGGCCTGCCGTTCTCCGGCACCTTCTTCCGCGGCCGCAGGGGGTTCCCCGAGTCCGAGCCCTTGGCCACAGAATACGCCGCCATCTATTTCGGCCCGCAGGCCTACCGCCTGGAGGACCAGACTTACCGCGACTTCCTCCGCGACAGCTTCATCAAAGACTTCCAGTATCAGGGCACTCACTTCTATACGCCGCTAGGCTGCCGAACCCCAACTCTGTCGGCCTTGACGGAGCTATTCAATCGCAACACCTGGCGCAGTTGGCGCACCTACGGAATCTCCGGCGGCATGGTGCCCTGGGGCACGGGCGAAGTTCCCAGGCTCACGGTGGAGACCACCACCCAGCCCTGGCAAAACTTTTACCTGATGGAGAAAAACCCCGCGCCATTCCGTCCGGGGCAGCGTGGCACCTACCACAGCGTCCTGCCGCGTCAGATTCTCTACCCACGCCAGAGCGCCAGCACAGTGACCAGCCCAGCCGCCCAGACGCTGTTGGCCAACAACCAGGAGACGCTCGCCTGGATCGCCGGGGCGGGCGAATCTTTCACCGACAAGGCCCACCTCTTCTCGCCCGGCGAAAAGGTCGTCAAGCAGGTCGCTCTCCTCAACGACACCCGCCATCCCCAGGCCTATAGCTGGAAGGCGAAAATCCTCTGCGGCGGCGAAGTGACCGACACCGCCAGCGAGACCGGAACGATCGAGCCCGCCCAGACATTGCTCCAAAAATTCTCCTTCGACGCCAAAGCCTCCGGCGAGATCGTCCTCGAGGCCCACATCGCCGGGAACAGCCACACCGACACCTTCCGTTTCGACGTCGTCAAGCCAGTCGCGCCAGCGAAGGGCGAGTTGTGGGTCGCCGACCCGGCGGGCGAGACCAGCGCCATGCTATCCGACGCCGGCTGGAAATTGCGCCCGTGGCGTGACGAAGCTGGCCTGGTGGTGGTTGGCCGCCGGGCACTGGAGCAAGATCCGGCCTTGTCGCAGCGGCTGGAAAAACATGTGCGCAACGGCGGCCGGGCGCTGCTGATGGCGCAAGACCCGCAGTGGTTGCGCGACAACATCGGCTGGCGGGCGGCCCTGCACATGGCGCGGAGGGTCTTCCCGCTCGCCTCCGCCGCGCCGGCCTGGGGCGGTTTCGACGCGGAATCGCTCCGCGACTGGCGCGGCGACAGCAAGCTGCTCCCGCCCACCGACACCGCGATCAAGAATGTGGATCAGATGCTGCACGCCCGCAAGTTTGGCTGGCGCTGGGGCGGCCGAGGGGCGGTGAGCAGCTGCGCCGTCGAGAAGCCGCATTATGGCGGCTGGACCCCTCTGCTGGAATGCGAGTTTGACCTGGCCTACTCCCCGCTCATGCAGTTGGCCTACGGCAAAGGCCTGCTGGTCTTCTGCGGCCTCGACCTGGAGGATCACTCCAAACTTGACCCGGCGGCGAAACAGGCTCTCGCCCAAGTGATCCAATACACCCGCGACACCGCGATCGAACCACGGCGGGCAACCACGTTCATCGGCAATGCGGCCGACGAAGCTCTGCTGAAAAAGTCCGGCCTGCTCTATCAAAAGGCGACGGCTCTCCCTGCCGGCAAGTCGTTGGGGGTCCTCTCCGCCGACGCGGCGGTGACCCCGGAGGCGCTGGACAACTTCGCGCGGAGCGGCGGACGGGTGCTGGTCATGGCGGCCCGCCAGGAAGGCCAGACCGCCCAAGGAGTGACTCTGCGAAAGAACGACAAGTTTACCGGTTCACTGGAAGTCCCGGATTGGCCGGTCTGCCGCGGACTGAGCGCCTCCGACCTGCGCTGGCGGACTACTGGCTTGGCCTATCTGCTCACCGGCGGCTGCGACACCGCTGCCGGCGGCCTGCTCGGCCGCAAGCAGGTCGGCAAAGGCGAGATCGTCTATTGCCAGCTCGACCCGTCGTTGCTGGATGCGGACGTGAAGACTTATATGCGTTTCACCCGCTGGCGGGAAACCAGGGCACTTTCCCAATTGCTGGCCAACCTCGGCGCGACCTTCCAGTCGGACAGCGGCATCTTCCATGTCGCCGCCGCCCAAGGGGAGCGCGTCCCGCTGGCAGGCGAATGGCGGGCGCGGCTGACCATGCGGCTCGACCCCTTGCCTGATGGCGGCCAACATCCCGATCCCGGGATCAGCGCCACCGCAATGCCGCTCCTGGCGGCGGAGGCCCCGGAAACCGGATTCGATAAAGTGGTCGTGCCCGGTATTTGGGAATTGTATGGCGGTGCCTGGGAGAATGCGGACGGGGAGGCGGTCTTCCGGAAGACAGTGAACATCCCGGAGGCCTGGAGCGGCAAGGCGGTGACCTTGAACCTCGGCCCGGTGGACGACTTCGACTCGACCTATTTCAACGGGGTCAAGGTCGGCTCCATGGACATCACCACCCCGGAGGTCTCGAGCAAGCCGAGGCTCTACACCATTCCGGCGGAGCTGGTGAAGGCAGGCAAGGCGGTAATCGCGGTGCGGGTCTTCGACCATATGGGCACCGGCGGACTGAAAGGCCAAGATTCGCAGCTTTTCCTGGAACTGTCCGGCCAAAAACATGAGCAACCCCCGGACATCTTCTATTACCCGGATTATCGAAGCGACTTCCCGTTGGGCGATGACCCATACCGTTACTACCGCTGGTGAAAAAGCTCCTGGAAAAACGATCCTCTTTGCCTGCTAGAGCAGTTTCCGTTTTACTGTAGCCGCCCCGCTGTGCCGGGGCGCCGGGAGAACGCCTTGACACAGCAAGGCGGCTACAATTCCCAGCGGCCACGACATTTTTTAAACTGCTCTAAATCAACCCGTGGCATGGGCATCCTGCCCATACGTAACCTCCAGCAAGACATGGGCAGGATGCCCATGCCACGGGGAAACCTCACTGCGGGATCTTCGAAGTAACGATTACTGCTGCGAAGGGGCGTTCTTTTTCGTCGGGCAGGCCGCCGAGGAGGACGAGCAACAGCAGTTTTTGTCGCCAACACATTTTTTTGTCATCATCGGGCAGGGCTTCTTCGGGCACTGCTTGGCGGTTGTGGTGCATCCGGTGAACCCGATGGTTGCAAGGCAGGCGACGGTCAGGAGGGTGGAGAGCGATTTCATGATATCCGCAACCTAGCAAAGAAATCTGTTTGCGCAAGCCGCCAGAAACGGTTCTCTTGGGTCGCCTTGCCGCCATGTCGGAGAACCGGATCATCGCCCCCACCCTCACGAAAATTTTTGCCGGAGCCGCGGAACGTTTCGGCGATCTTCCCGCCTTCGCCAGAAAGGACGCCTCGGGAAAATTTCTCCCGTTCAGCTTCCGGGAGCTTTACGAAACCGGGCTCGACCTCGCCACGGCGCTGGCCTCGCTCGGCGTCCAGGCAGGGGACCATGTCGGGCTCATCGCCGACAACCGCTTGGAGTGGATCATTTGCGATTATGGGGTGCTGCTCGCGGGAGCAGCGGATGTTCCCAGAGGGACCGACATCACGGATGACGAGCTAGTTTACATCCTGACCCACGCCGACGCGCGCGTGGTTTTCGTCGAGAACCTGACCGCGCTCGAGAAACTCCAGCGATGCCAGCACCGCCTGAAGCGGCACGAGAAAGTCATCCTGATGTCTGCCGGCGGCGAGGCCCCGCGCGGCGTGCTGCGCCTCGAGGACCTCATTCTGGAGGGTGCGCACCGCAGAAAGGAAGGCGACCGTTCCGCGGCCGCCCGGGCTGCCGCCGTGAAGCCGGACGACCTCTTCACGATCATCTACACATCCGGCACGACGGGAACGCCGAAGGGAGTCGAGCTCACCCACGCGAACATGTGCTCGCAGATCGCCAACCTGCCGTTCGACCTCGAGCCGGGAGACCGGACGCTGTCGATCCTGCCCGTGTGGCACAGCTACGAAAGGATCTTTGAAATGGTGGCCATCGCGATGGGTGCCTGCACGTATTACACAAGCCTTCGAGCCATCGGGGAGGACCTCAAGGTCGTCCGCCCGACCCTGATGGCCTCGGCTCCCCGGCTCTGGGAAAGCCTCTACCAAAAAATCCTCGCAAACGTAAAATCCGCGCCGTTCCCGCGGCGGATCCTGTTCCACGCGGCCTACGCCTGCGCCCGGAATGTCCACCGCGCCGAACGTTTTTTTCTCGGCCAGGAACTCGACATGGCCGGACGCTCCCTGCCCGAGAGCATCGGCCTTGCGGTGTCGCGTGCCGCAGGCTGGCTGGTGTCGGTCGTGCCGCACCGGATTCTTGACAGACTCGTGCTCTCGAAGCTTCGCGGCATCGTCGGGGGGAGGTTCCGCGGAACGATCTCAGGCGGAGGAGCACTGCAACCGCACGTGGATGAGTTTTTCAATTTCATCGGGATCCCGGTCCTCGAGGGATATGGTTTGACCGAGACCTCACCGGTCCTCGCCGTCCGCACCTGGAAGAACCTCGTCATCGGAACCGTCGGCCACCCCTATCCCGGCACGGAAGTCCGGATCGTGGATTTGCATACGGGAGACATCCTTTACCCGAATACTTGGAAGCGCGGGCACGGGCACGGTCTTCGGGGCGAGATCCATGTGCGCGGCCCGCAAATCATGAGCGGCTACCACAAGGATCCGGCGGGGACCGACCACGTCCTGCGGGACGGCTGGTTCAACACGGGCGACATCGGGATGGTCACGTTCAACAAATGCCTGAAGATTCTTGGCCGCTCAAAAGACACGATCGTGCTTCTGAGCGGGGAAAACGTGGAGCCGGTTCCTATCGAGGCCCGGCTGGTCGGCTCCCCGCTCATCGAGCAATGCATGGTCGTCGGACAGGATCAGAAAAACCTCGGCGCCCTGGTTGTGCCGGCCGTGGACGGGTTTCGTGCCGCCGGCCTGAAGGTGGCACGCCTCGCGGACATCCTTCCGCGCGAAGACGCCCACCGGCTCATGGATGCCGAAATCCGCAGGCTCGTGAGCGCCGAGACCGGGTTCAAGGCGTTCGAGAGGATTGCGGACTGGCGTTTCGTGCCGAGGCCGTTCGAGGTGGGCGATGAACTGACGAACACCTACAAGCTCAAACGGCACGTCATCACTGAGCGGTATCCGGAGCTGCTGGCGGAGATGTTTGCGCAGAAGCCGGCTTGACCAGCTCGCGGATCCTCGCCACCCAAATGCCAAAATCCGGGTGCCACGGATTTTGCCGCACCAGGGCGATCATCGCGGTGAGCCCCCGGTTGGGCTGGCCGATGAGGATCATATCCTGCGCCTGCTTGAATTGCAGCCTCGGGCGGTTCACCGTGTTGAACTGGTCCGCCTTGTGTTCCGAATGTCCGGCGGTGATCCGTGCGGCCTCGACATTCATCTCCAGATCCCATGTCTGGATGAGCTGGGGGTCTTTCTTCTCCCGCATGACCGAACGGATATTTTTTTCCAGGATCCCCGGGACGTTCCCCGGCTGGGATTCCCAGGTGGCATCGGCGGGCAGCCATTCCCCGAGCGGCAGCCACTGCGCAATCACCGACTGGCCGACCGGTTTGTCCAAGAGGCTTCTCGTTTCGTCCGTGGGCGGCTTTTGGTTCGCGAAAAGGTCGTCGTATGAAACCAGCTCGTTGACATAAGCCATCACGGCGGGAGTCTGGGTTTCAGGTTTTTCCATGCCTTTCCGCTGAAGCGAAAGAAGGAGATATTTAAAATGCAGCAGCAGGGCTGCCTGCATTTCCCTTGATCGCAGAAGATCCGAGTGCGCTTTTTTCCATGCGATGAACGCCTCGACCTTGTCTTTCTTGCCCTTGAACTGCACGTCTTCAACCGCCTGGGTGTAAAAATTTGCTGCCGTCGGACCGCTCGCGGAGGCGCTTTGAATCTGTTTGATGATCGTGTTCTTCTCGGATGCTTTGCCTTGCTTCTGCTTTTGTTCCAAGCCATCGATCTCCTTCAAAACAGATTCTGTGTTCGGAGCGGCAACATCCTGCTGCTGCGCGCGCAGAAGGGAGATCGACAGAAAAACACCAATGCCAACAAGTCGGGGGAATTTCATGGATAACCATTCTGCCAGTTTCCGCCCCCCCCAGTCCAGCGTGTTCTGGTTGACAAGAACCGCAGATGGCCCCACGTTTGCAGGAAGCGTGACCGGGATCAATGTTTTCCAGGAGCGCGCGCCGCGACCAATATGAAAACCTTCTGGAACCACATCCGCCTGACCAACTCGATATTCCTCATCGGAACATTATTGACGACCCTCGCCGCCGTGCCGCTCTACATCTGGCATGACGGGCTGAGCGGATTCCAGATCGCGCTTTTCTTTTTCTTCCTCATTTCGACCGGGCTGAGCATCACGCTCGGATACCACAGGCTCTTTTCCCACCTGACATTCCAGGCGGGCTGGCCGGTGAAGTTGTTCACCCTGCTGTTTGGGGCGGCGGCTTTTGAAGGGTCCGCCCTCGAATGGTCCGCCGACCACCGCCGCCACCACAAGTTTGTGGATCACGAGGAGGATCCCTACGATATTTCGAAAGGCCTCTTCCATGCCCACATCGGCTGGCTGCTTTTTCGCACCGGCCCCGACACCCCGCTCACCTGGGTGCGCGACCTTCAAAAAGACCGCCTGGCATGGTGGCAGCACAAGTATTACGTTCCGGTCGCGGTCACGACCGCTTTCGCGCTTCCGGCTGCCATCGGCTGGATCTGGGGAGGGCCGGTTGCGGCATTGGGGGCTTTCCTGATTGCCGGGGTGGCGCGCATCGTGGTCGTGCACCACATGACCTTTTGCATCAACTCCCTCTGCCATTGGATCGGCGACCGTCCCTATTCGAGCGACTGCACGGCAAGGGACAGCATCCTGATGGCGGTTTGCACATTCGGGGAAGGCTACCATAACTTTCATCACGAGTTTCAGCACGACTACCGCAACGGCGTGAAACCCTGGCAATTCGACCCGACAAAATGGACGATCTGGCTTCTCAGCAAGGTCGGTCTCGTCCGCGGCCTCCGCACCGTGCCGGAAGAGAAAATCCTGAAGGCCCAGATCGCAGAGCAGGAACGCCGGCTGCAGGCGCACATCGACCGGCACCCGCTGACCGACTCGATCCACGCCGTTTTGGAAAATGCCAGGACCCGCTTGAACACCGCCATGGAGAAATGGGAAACCCTCCTCGTCCAATACCGCGAAGCCGCAGACCGCAGAGGGGAGATGTCGCGTCGCGAAATGCGGGAACTGAAACGCGATGTCCGCGAGGCGGCCGACCAGTTGCGGGAGTCGATCCGGCATTGGGTGCGGACCCACCGGACTCTGCCGACCCCGACCGCCTAGTGCAGGCCGCCAAGCAGAACATAGATTTTTCAAGGAGATCAAAACTCCGCGCTTCCATCCGCGACGCGGAGCCGCTAGTCACAGGGAATGCAAATCGAGAAATCGGACGCGGGTGGCATTACGACGCTCAAGTTGTCGGGGGAAATCGATTTGCACGCCTCTCCCGCGCTGAGGAGCGAACTTCAGAAGTGCGCGCATTCCAAGACGTCCGCTCTGCTCCTGGATTTCAGTGCCGTGGACTACATCGATTCGAGCGGGCTCGCGACCCTGATCGAATACGTCCGCGAAAGCGCCGGGTTCAACGGCCGGCTCGCGCTGTTCGGCCTCCAGAAAAAAGTCCGGACAATCTTTGACCTGGTCCGGCTGAACGAACTCTTTGTGATCAGCGGGACGGCCGACGAAGCCGCCGCGGCGCTCGCGGCAAAAAAATGAGCCTGCCGGAGGAATTCCGCACGTTTTTTTCCCTGAACGGGAGCATCCTGTACTGGCTTTTCGTGGGCCCGCTCCACGGCCAGCCGATCCGGTTGTCGGCGGTGTTCCAGCAGATGGTCCGCATCGGCGTGCAGGCTTTCCCGATGACAACGCTCACCTCGCTGAGCATCGGGCTGACGCTCGCCATGCAGGGAGCCCAAGAACTCTCGCGGATGGGGGCCTCGTCCTACGTGCCCAACCTCGTTGCCGTGACGATCCTCCGCGAGCTCGGCCCTCTGCTTGTGGGCGTCGTGGTCATCGGGCGCAGCGGGTCGGCGGTGACGGCGGAACTCGGCACCATGAAGGTCGGCGAGGAGATCGAAGCGCTCGAGGTGATGGCGATCAACCCCGTCCGGTTCCTGGTGGTCCCGCGTTTCCTGGCGATGTTGATCATGCTGCCGGTCCTCACGGTTTTTGGAAATTACATCGGCATGGCCGGCGGGTGGACGATCTGCCATTTCACGCTCGACATGAACACGGCCGCTTACATCCAGCGCCTGCTCGAAGCCGGGCACCCCATGGACCTCTATTCGGGGATCATCAAGAGCTTCGTGTTCGCGTGGCTGATCATCCTGATCTCCTGCCAGGCCGGGCTCGGGGTCTCGGGCGGGGCCGAAGGTGTCGGGCAGGCCACCACCTCGTCGGTCGTCACCTCGATCTTGGCGATGCTCGTGGCCAACGCGATCCTCACGGCACTTTTCTTCTTCCTCTAAAATGTCCGGCCCCGTCATCGAAGTCCGCGATCTGGTCAGAAAATTCGGGCCGCGCACCGTGCTCGACGGGGTGAGTTTTTCCGTGAACAAAGGGGACACCATGATCATCATGGGTGGGTCGGGATGCGGGAAAAGCACGCTCCTTCGCCACATCATCGGAGCGATGAAACCCACCTCGGGATCGATCAAACTCTTCGGCGAGGAGATCACCACCATGCCGCAGACGAAACTCGAACAGCTGCGCCTCCGCTTCGGGATGAACTTTCAGTTCGGCGCCCTCCTCCAGTCGCTCACGGTCGGCGAAAACGTGGCGCTCCCGCTCGTCGAAAACAGCACGGTCGATCCCGAAATCGTGGACCTCATCGTCAAGATGAAACTCGAACTCGTCGGGCTCACCGGTTTCGAAAACCTCAAGCCCGCCGAGATCAGCGGCGGCATGCGCAAGCGCGTCGGCCTCGCCCGCGCGGTCGCGCTCGATCCCGAACTCCTCTTCAGCGACGAGCCGACCTCCGGGCTCGATCCCATCATGACCGCGGTCATCGACCGGCTCACCCTGGACCTGACGCGCAAGCTCGACATGACCGCCGTGGTCGTCACACACGACATGACGAGCGCGTTCCGCATCGGGACCACGATGATCATGCTCGGTGCCGGCAAACGAGCGGGCACGATCATCGCCCAGGGAACGCCGGACGAAATCCGCAACCACCGGGACCCGGAGGTCCAGCAATTCATCAAGGGAGAACCCGACGGGCCCGTGCCGTTGAAGCTCTCGCCCGAGGACTACATCGACCGCCTCCTCGGCCACCCGCGCCAGAAGGGCGTGGATTATTGAAATCCTTCACGCGCACCCGCCGGGAACTCGCAATCATCACGCCCTGCGGGCAATGAGGAGATTGCATTTTCGGGAGATGGGCATTTAACTGACCGGTTCATGCCGATTCGCTTCTTCAACACCTATTCCCGCCGGATCGAGGACTTCGTGCCGCTGGAACCGGGAATCGTCCGCCTCTACACGTGCGGTCCGACGGTCTATAATTTTGCCCATATCGGAAACTTCCGGGCCTACATCTTCGAGGACCTGCTCCAGAGGCATCTGGAGTTCCGGGGATTCCGCGTCATCCGCGTCATGAACCTGACCGATGTCGATGACAAAACCATCCGCGGGTGCCGGGCGGCGGGGCTTCCCCTCGCGGAATTCACCAGGCCGTTCAAGGACGCGTTCTTCGAGGATCTCGACGCCCTGCGCATCAAGCGCGCGCAGCATTTTCCCGAGGCCACCGCCGCCGACCACATCACCCGGATGGTTTCGATGATTTCGACACTCATCGAAAAAGGCCACGCCTACCGGGCGGATGACGGCTCGGTCTATTTTAGGATCCGATCATTCCCGGCCTACGGCCAACTCGCCCACATCGTGCTAGACGAGCTCCAGGCCGGTGTCCGCGTCCAGAGCGACGAATACGAAAAAGAAAACATCGGGGATTTCGCGCTTTGGAAAGCTTGGGACGAGGCCGATGGCGATGTCTGGTGGGAGAGCCCCTGGGGACGCGGGCGCCCAGGATGGCACATCGAATGCAGCGCCATGGCGACCGGAATCCTCGGACCCCAGATCGATATTCATTGCGGAGGAGAGGACAACATTTTTCCCCATCACGAAGCGGAAATCGCCCAAAGCGAGTGCGTCACCGGACTCCAGTTCTCCCGCTACTGGCTTCATTGCAAGCACCTGCAGGTCGAGGGATCGAAAATGGCCAAAAGCGCCGGCAACTTTTTCACCCTGCGCGACTTGACCATGGAAAAAGGCTGGACCGGACGCGAGGTCCGCTATGCCCTCCTTTCGGTCAAATACCGGGAACCGCTCAACTTCACCATCGATGGACTTTCCGCAGCCCGCAATGCCCTCGCTCGATTGGACGAATGGACTCGCAGGATTCGCGAACTGTCGGAGAATGCGAAGTGTGCAGATCAATTAAACCTCCTTGGACTTGAGGGGTTTGGATCTTCCTTGGATGATGATCTAAACATCTCTGCGGCATTGGCAGCAGTTTTTGATGTGATCCGAGAAACGAACCGAAGGATGGACCTCAGCGAGCTGACCCCGGAAGCAGCCAAAGGGTTGCTCGACTGGCTGCAAGGGGTTCAATCTGTCCTTGCCATGGAACCCGAACCCGAAGAGATTCCTCAAGCGGTCCACGCACTCGTCGAACAGCGCGCCCAAGCTCGTTTTGCCAAGGATTGGAAATCCAGCGACTCTCTTCGGGATCAAATCCAAGCCATTGGATGGACGGTCAAGGATGGCAAGAACGGCCAAAAAATCACCCGCACATAATCCCATGCACGCACCGACCGACTTTTTTGATCTCCAGCACACCGAACACCGGGTGATCTTTGAAAATGTGGAATACGTCTGGCAGGCCCTCTCGAAAATTGCCCCCTATCTTCAGTTCCGGCTAAAACCCGCAATATTGGGAAATACAATAGGTAAACCGTTTATCAGCAGTGCAGTATTTATAGGAAAAGGAACGGTCGTCGAACAGGGGGCGATGATCAAAGGCCCGGCATGGATCGGCGAGAACTGCGAGATTCGCAACGGTTGCTACATCCGCGAGAATGTGATCATTGGGAACGGGGTTGTCGCTGGAAATTCCTGTGAATTCAAGAATTGCTTGGTTTTCGACGGCGCGCAAGTCCCGCATTACAACTACGTGGGAGATTCGATCCTTGGCTACAAATCGCACCTGGGAGCCGGGGTGATCCTCTCGAATGTGAAGCTCGACAAATCGGATGTCACAGTCCCGTGGCCGGAAGGACTTCTCCCGACAGGCCTGAGGAAATTCGGGGCGATCGTGGGCGACCACGCCGAGGTTGGCTGCAACAGCGTCCTGAGTCCCGGGTCTCTGATCGGGAAGAATTCGATTTTGTATCCCGGCTCCCAGTGGCGGGGCTTCCTGCCGGCCAATCACATCGCGAAGCTCCGGCAGGAGTTCTCCCTCGTCGAGCGCAGGCAATGACCAGGCCGGTTACTGTCAAAGCGCCGGACGAATTGCTCGCCTTTCTGTTCTCGACCTGGCCGGAGACGAAGAAAACCAAGATCCGCAGCCTGCTGAAGCACCAGTCGGTGACGGTGAACGGGGAACCGGTCACGCAATTCAACCATCCCCTGCAGCCCGGGGATGTTGTCGGGGTCCGGCCCGTCCGCTACGCGGCTCCGAAGACCTCGATTTCCGCGGGGATCAAAGTGTGGTTCGAGGACGAGCACCTGATGGTGATCGACAAGCCGTCGGGCCTGTTGAGCATCGCCAGCAATGCCGAGGAGGAAAAAACCGCCTATTTCCTGCTCACGAACTACCTTCGTGGCAACAATCAGAGAGGTCGCGAGCGGGTCTGGATCGTCCACCGGCTGGACAAGGAAACCTCCGGGCTCATGGTCTTCGCAAAAACACCGGAGGCCAAAGAATTTCTCCAAAGCCACTGGGAGGAGAATGAAAAGCACTACGAGGCGGTGATCGAGGGCCGGCTCCAGAACAAAGATGGCGTCATGTCGTGCGATCTCGACGAGAGCAACAAGTTCAAGGTCCGCATCGCCAGAGCCTCCGCGCTGACCCGCCACGCGATCACCCATTTCAAAGTCCTCTCGGAAGATTCGAAGGTCTCGCTCGTCCACCTCCGCTTGGAAACCGGGAGGCGACACCAAATCCGCGTCCAACTCGCCGCCGAGGGATGCCCGATCATCGGGGACGAAAAATACGGTGCGGCCACCGATCCCGCCGGACGCCTCGGCCTCCACGCCACGTTTCTGAAATTTTCCCATCCCGCCACGCGCGAAGAAATGCGGTTTTCCTCGCCATTGCCTAAGGTGCTGGGTGCCCATGCGCCGGGTGTATGACGGGAAAGGTGCGCACCCCATTCCGTTCGCTTCTTCCAAGGGAGTCGGGTCGCCCCCGGCCCGATCAGGCAGCCGTTCGCGGTCCCGCAGCCCCCAGGGGACGAGGGCCCTCTCCATGTCCGCATTTTGGGATTTGATTTATTCGCGGGGGCGTAGAGGTTTTGGAATGCTCAATAAATCGATTCCCGCCGTCGTGGCCTGGATTCTTCTCGCGGCTCTCCCATCTCCTGCCTCCGGCGAGGTCGTGATACCGACATTCCAGCCCCGGCTGCCGTTCTCGACGGTCTTCAAGGGAAAAGACAAATTCGACCGGCTCGTCGCCAAGGCCGTGCGGCAAAACTGGCGGGAATTGCCGATCGGCGAACGGACCGCGCGGGTTGGTGCCGCATTGCTGGGGACGCCCTACGTCAACTACACCCTCGAACTCGACGACCGGATCGAATCGCCATCGGCAAACTTCAACGGGCTCGACTGCTGGACATTCTACGAGGTCTCGCTGGCGTTCGCCCGGATGCTCAGAGTCAAAGACGGAGACTACAGTCCGGAGGATCTTCTCGCGCTGATCGAACTCGAACGTTACAGGGGCGGGCATTGCACGGGCAGCTTCCTGTCGAGGATGCATTTTCTCGAGGAGGTGTTCGCCAACAACGGGGCCCGCGGGCTTTCGGTCAATCCGACCAGCCAGATGGGTGGCGTCCGGCTCAGCCGGAATATCACCGAAATGACCGCCGCATGGAAAAGCTACCGGTATCTCCACCACAACCCCGGATTGCTTCCCGAGATGGCCAGGATCCAGGATCGCGTCTCGTCCCTGCCGGTTTATCACATCCCCCGCGACCGCGTGGCCGGGGCGGAGCGGCTGATCCAGACAGGCGACATCATCGCGATCACCTCGCGGGACAAAAGCGGATACACCTCGCACGTGGGCATCGCTGTCCGCAAACCGGACGGCGTCCACTTCATGCATGCCTCATCGCGCCGCAGCTCCGGCCGCAAGGTCATTTTGGATGGACGGATTTCGGAATATCTCAACCGCTCGAGCGACCACTACGGGATCATTGTTTACCGCCCGCTGGACGTTCGCTGACCGCGGCAGACGGGGAGGATTTGCCGAGAATATCGAGATAGGTTCGGAGCACGGCTTTGCCGGTCTCGGGGTCCACTCGTTCGACGCTCATGGATTTCAGCATCCACTGCCCGTCAATCTGCTGGACCGAAACCACCGTGAATTTTTTTGAGAGCCGACCGTTGCGGTCATAGCCTTCGATCTTCGTCAGCGCGCCCGTGTTTTTATCGACCCAGACGCGCACCACTCCATATTCGGTGGCGGTGGGCGGGGCGGGGATTTCAATTTTATAGGCGGTGCTCGGGCCGACTTTTTCCTCGCCCAAAAGCTTCGGGTTTTTCCAGTAGAGAAACCGCATCGCCAGATCCTCGTAGGTCAACAATCCTCCCCGCACGGAATCATCGTAGCGCGCGGGGGCAAGCGGCTGGGTTTTGCCGCCTTTGCGCTCCTCAAGCGTCGAACTGGTCTCGCCAAGCCCGAGAAGAATTTCCTGGGACGGATTCTCGAACAGATAGGAAATCTTCCCGTCCCGGACGGCGATCTGGAACGGGACTTTATGCCCGTTGGCGCGGAGCTGCGCGCTCAACACCACCGGTTGCCCGAGCGGGTTCGTGCGCGCGGCTTTGAGGATCTCCTCCGCTTCAGTGTCCGCACGGGCGGTTGCAACAAGAAGAACAAGACAGAGAACCGGAAAACAGATTTTCACCGCCCGACCATGCCAGATCATCCGGGGATTTCACGAGTTTATTGCTCGAACACCTTGAAATACCGGTTCGCGTAGAGCAGAGGATATCCCGCGCCGTTCGGATGCTCGTAGAGCCGCCTGACGAGCGGGTTTGATGGCGCTGGCCGCCCGAGGATCTGGGCGGAATTCGAGATCACCCGCTCGGGTTCATACGCGAAGATGTAGCCGGCTTTCCGCTTTTCCAGGATCTCGCGGCCCGATCCCTCCGAGAGAAAAAATTCCGCGGTGTCGGCAATCCCCGGCAGGCTCTGGTGGGATGATCCGGCGACGCAAGGCTGCCCGGACCACCAGACGATCGCCGGGCTGAACCACCACGGTGCGAGAACGCCGCGCACGGGAAGACCTTTGATCTGGATCGCCGCATCCCGAAGCGCCACCGCATCGACAACCGATTCCGCCCGCGCCCGGAAGGTGTCCTCGTCGAAAAGCGTCCTGTCCCAGTAGGCGGCAACCGGCCAAAGCGAAAGGATCAAGATCCCCCACCCCGCGATTTTCCACCGGGCCATGGGAAGGAGCCAAGGCAGGCTGACCGCGAGTGCGATGACGAAGAAATAGCCCCACCTCAGATGCATAAATGTCAACCCTGCAAGCAGCACGACCATCGCGCAGAGGAGAAGGTAAACCGGTTCCCTTTTTTTGAGATAACCGGCCAGGAGGCCAAATGGCGCCACGATGGCCAGCCACCCACCCCAACTGAAAAGCACGGAAACCGACCCGTGCCCCAATTCCCCGATATTCCGCGACCAATTGGCGAAATGCGCGTCGAAGGCGGCCACATGAAATCCATCCACCAAAAATCCCAGGAGCAGGATCGCGAAGAAGATGACCAGCGGCACCCGCGACAAAACCAGCCGCCGCGCGAAAAAACGGAGCAGCAAGATTGAGGTCAAGAGAATGAGCGGTTCGAAAAGCGATACCCAAAGCGCGAGCGCCCAGGCGACCGCCGACAGCCGGCTGCGATCTTTGCCGGTCCACATGTCTGCCTCCGCCGCCAGCGCAACCGCAACCAACAGCATCAGCAGGGATTGATGATCCGGGCGGCCGAGAAGAAACCCGTGAGAAACAATCGGAGAAACGGCGAGGAGAACAACCGTCGCGCCACCGAACGGATCCCTCCGGCCCCAAACCGCAAGAAACGCCAGCGTGACCAGCCCAAGGATCGGGGAAATCCAGGCCCCGGCCAGCGGAAGCGCATCGCCGGAAAACCACCCCATCGCCACGGCAAGACCGGCAATCAGATAGTCCAAGGGAGAGGTCGTGTGCGGCCGTGTCCCCTCCGGATAATTCTCAAAGTCATGCTGCCGGATCGGCGCGAGCGGATGCTCCTGCAGCAGTCGCACCCGGGTCATTCGCGCATAGCAGTCGCCGTCGGTAAAATACACGTTCCCTTTGAAAAAAACCGCATCGGAATTCCATGTGAATGCCGCCAGCCCGAACCCGAGAACCAGCACGGGAAAAATCCATACCACGAAAACCTTGAGAAGACGGCGGAGGAATGCGGATAGACCCAACATATTGTGGACGGGATTTCCCTCCATCCCAATATCCTGTGGGAAAAGCCAGAAATAATTCGAAAATTTATTGCCAGCCCCCAGCGTTTGGGTAGCCTTGAGCAACACGGGAATCAGCCCCCGAAACCCACTTCTGAATCAAGATGCCTGACGAACCAAGTCCTGAAAAACCCGCAGCAAAAACCGACGCCTTCAAAGCCGCGAAACCGACACCGGATTTCAAGGCAAGCGAATACACCGCAGACGACCTGAGCTCGCTCAAAGGGCTCGAGGCCGTGCGCAAAAAGCCGGGCATGTATATCGGCGGCACCGACGAGCGGGCGCTGCACCATTGTGTCAGCGAGGTCCTAGACAACTCGGTCGATGAGTTTCTCGCCGGGCATTGCGACCACATCGACGTCACGATCCACTCGGATGGCTCGATTTCCATCCGCGATAACGGGCGAGGCATCCCGGTGGACATCAACAAGGAGGAAGGCATCCCGGGCGTCGAGCTCGTGCTCACGCGCCTCCACTCGGGCGGAAAATACGGGCAGGGCAACTACGAGTATTCCGGGGGCACCCACGGCGTCGGAGCGAAGTGCGTGAACGCGGTCTCCGAGTGGTTCAAGGTCGAGGTCACGCGCGACGGAAAAATTCACGCGATGTCGTTCGAACGCGGAGTGACCAAACAGCAGCTCCACGTCATCGCCGAAGTGAAGTCCAAGAAGCACACCGGCACGCTCATCACGTTCATGCCGGATACGGAGATCTTCCTCGAGACGATCGAGTTCAAGGCCGAGCGCCTCATCACGCGCCTGAACGACATCGCGTATATCAACGCGCCTCTGTCGTTCACTTTCCTCGACGAACGGCAGGACAACGCGCGTCCGGTCCAGATCGTCCACCCCAAGGGCGTGGAGGAGTTCGTCGAGCGCCTGGTCGAAAACAAGACGCTCGTGCATCCGAAAGCGATCATGATCAGGGGTGCTCGCGACAAGGTCATGGTCGAGATTGGCCTGCACTACACGGACACCTACAACGAGCAACTTCTCTGCTACACGAACGCCGTGCCGAACCCGGACGGCGGCGCTCACAGCAGCGGCTTCCGCGGCTCGCTCACGCGGGCGATCAACCAATACGCAAAGAACAATTCCCTGCTGAAAGAAAAGGACGTCCCGATCACCGGAAACGATGTGCTCGAAGGCCTCGCCGCCGTCGTCAGCGTCAAGCACCCGGACCCGCGCTTCGAGTCCCAGACAAAAGTGAAGCTCATTTCGCCCGAGGTGGACGGCATTGTCGGCTCGATCAGCTACGAGGGGCTGATGCTGCATTTCGACCAGAACCCGAACGTCGGCAAGCGCATCATCGAGAAATGCCTCATGGCGGCCCGCGCCCGCGAGGCCGCGCGCAAAGCCCGCGAGACCGTTCGCAAAGGCGCGCTCACGGGCGGCGGACTCCCGGGCAAGCTGGCGGATTGTTCCGAGCGCGACCCGGCGCTGACCGAACTCTACGTGGTCGAGGGCGATTCGGCAGGCGGCTCGGCCAAACAGGGCCGCGACCGGCGTTTCCAGGCGATCCTGCCGATCAAGGGCAAGATCATCAACGTCGAAAAAGCGCGCCTCGACAAGGTGCTGCAAAACACCGAGGTCCAGACGCTGATCACCGCCATCGGCACCGGCATCGGCATGGCCGGCGGCGAGAAGGACCAGGAAGGAACGTTCAACATCGAGAAACTGCGCTACGGGCGAATCATCATCATGACCGACGCCGACGTGGACGGCTCGCACATCCGCACGCTCCTGCTCACATTCTTCTGCCGGCAGATGCCCGAGCTGGTCAAGCAGGGCAAGATCTACATCGCCCAGCCGCCGCTGTATCTCATCAAACGAAAAAAGCGCGAGGAATACGTGGACGACGACGCCCAGCTCAACAAGATCCTCATCGGAATCGGCGCCGACGAAGTCAAGGTGAAGAACCTCGCGGACGGAAAAATCTTCTCCTCGACCCAGCTCAAGGAAATCCTCGAACTCCTCGAACGTTTCTCGAAATTCAGCGGTGCCATCCAGCGGCACGGAGGCGACATCGAATCCTACCTCGCAGAACGCGACCCGAAGACGGGCAAACTCCCGACATTCATGGTCAAAGTGCGCGAGGGGAACACCGAGTGGGCGACCTACTTCCCCGGCGAAACCGAAGTCCGTGAATTCCACGAGGGCAACCGCGACCTCGGCCTCTACGACGATCCAACGCCCGAGCAGGCGGATGGCGACTCAGCGCCGCCCGAATCGACAGCGAGGGCAAAAAAGGAGAAACTCGACCCCGCGAGCAGGCGCCGCGCCAAGCTCATCGAACTGCACGAGTCCATCTCCGCCCAAAAACTCATCGACGAGCTCGCCCGCAAAGGCCTGAAAATCGAACACTACGCCGACAGCGACGAGCCGATTTTTGAACTCGTCGAGGGCGAGGGCGAAAAGGCTGTCAGCCACCCGCTCTTCGCCATTCCCGAAATCCTCACAAAAGTCCTCGAGATCGGCAAGCGGGGCCTCTCGATCCAGCGGTTCAAGGGTCTCGGCGAAATGAACCCGAAGCAGCTCTTCGAGACCACGATGAACCCCGAGAAGCGCAAAATGCTCAAGGTGGACCTGAACGAAGACAACGCGGTCGAGGCCGACCGCATGTTCACGATCCTCATGGGCGACGTCGTCGAACCCCGCCGCCAGTTCATCGAGGACAACGCTTTAAACGCCAGGCTGGACGTGTAACCATTTGACAATCGTGACTACATGTGACTACATTTCGGCATGAAAGAAATCCCGACATCCCGAACCACCGACGGCGAGCCTCTGATGCCGTCGTCCGTTCTGCGTGAGGTCACCACGCTTCCCGGCATAGGCGAGACGATCAGCGTGCGGGCGGCCAAAGCCCATCTCTCGGCTCTCCTCAACCTTGTCGCGAGCGGACGCGAAATCACCATCACGAGCGGGGGCAAACCCAAAGCACGCATCGTGCCTCCCAAGAAGGCGGACCCCCGCGTGCCGTTCACCGGCACCCGCGAACACCTTGCAAAAATGCCGCCATGGCGGGGTGGCCCAACCGCCGACGAACTCGTCCGGGCCGATCGGGATTCGAGAGGTTGGTAAATGTATCTCGACAGCGCCATCATCGTGAAATTGCTCGCCAAGGAAGACGACTCCGCGTTTTTCCAGAAAAATCTGGCCGGCATCCGCTTTTCGATTTCCGAGCTCTCGGGCCCGGAGGTCTTGTCCGCGCTGCTCGGGAAGGAGCGCGCAAAATTCCTCAACCCGGCTCAGCGAAGAATGGCTTGGCGGGAATTCCAGGAACGCATTGCAGCGCGCGAATTTTACATGTTGCCTCTGAATTCCCCAACCCTCACCAAGGCCGGAAATCTCCTGGAAACCTGTCACCCCCGTGTCGCCCTCCGCACGCTCGACGCCATCCACCTTGCCGCCTGCGATCTGAGCCAGGACTTTCCGCTCTGCACGACGGACCGGCGGATGCGCGAGGCGGCGGATCTGCTCAAAATCCCGATCTTCCCCGCAACCCTCCCCCCAGCCTGATTTCTTATGTATACGCAAAACGAAAAAGTCGAACTGGTGAACGTGGCCGACGAGATGTCGAAGTCGTTTCTCGACTACTCGATGTCGGTCATCATCTCCCGCGCCCTTCCGGACGCCCGCGACGGGCTCAAACCCTCGCAGCGCCGCATTCTTTTCGCCATGAACGAGCTCGGCGTCCAGCCGACCCGCAAGCACCTCAAGTGCGCGAAGATCGTCGGAGAAACGATGGGCAACTACCATCCGCACGGCGACCAGGCGATCTACCCGACGCTCGTCCACATGGCCCAGCCTTGGGCGATGCGCGAAATGCTCGTGGACGGCCAGGGCAACTTCGGCTCGGTGGAAGGCGACCCGCCCGCGTCCATGCGATACACCGAGGCAAGGCTCCAACACCTCGGCGCGGCGCTGATGACCGACATGGACAAAGGGACGGTCGATTTCATCCCGAACTACGACGAGACGCGCACCGAGCCCACCGTCTTCCCGGCGGCGTTCCCGAACCTTCTCGTGAACGGCGGAACCGGCATCGCCGTCGGCATGGCCACGAACATCGCCCCCCACAACCTCGTCGAGTGCATCAACGGGATCTGCGCCCAGATTGACGACCCGGACATCAAAATCGAAGGCCTCATGGCCCACATCCAGGGGCCGGATTTCCCGACGGGCTGCCTGATCCAGGGTGCTGCGGGCATCCGCCAATATTTCGAAACCGGGCGCGGGCAGGTCCGGGTCCGCGGGCGCGTGGCGGTCGAGGAGGGCAAAGGCGGGCGCGAAAGCGTCATCGTCACCGAAATCCCCTACAACGTGAACCGCTCGGATCTCGTCAAGAGGATCGCCGATTTGGTGAACGAGAAAGTCCTCACCGGCATCAGCGACGTGCGCGATGAAAGCGCCGAGGACACCCGGGTCGTGATCGAGCTCAAGCGCGACGGAAACCCGAAGGTGATCATCAACAACCTTTTCAAGCACACCGCGCTCGAATCCTCGTTCAGCGTCAATATGCTGGCGATCGACCGCGGCAAGCCGAAGCTCCTCTCGCTCAAGGAGGCGATCAACTGCTACATCGAGCACCGCCGGGAGGTCATCCTCCGGCGCACAAGATTCCTGCTCAACGAGGCCGAGGTCGAAGCGGAAAAGCTCGAGGGCTACCTCATCGCCCTCGCCAACATCGACGACTTCATCAAAATCATCCGCGACTCCCGCGACCGCGACGATGCCAAGGAAAAACTTCTCGCGCTGTCATGGACGCAAAAAGCCGTCGAGAAGCTCGGCATCCTCATCCGCAGCGAGGCGCGCATCACGGACGGAAAATACAAATTCTCCGAGAAGCAGGTCGGGCACATCCTCGATCTCCGTCTCTACCAGCTCACCGGCCTCGAACGCGACAGCATCAAGGGCGAATACGACGCCCTCGTCGCCACGATCAAGGACCTCCTCGACATCCTGGCCAAGGAAAAGCGCGTCCTCGCGATCATCAAGGAAGAGCTCCGCGCGCTCCAGGAAAAATTCGGCAGCCCCCGCCGCACCCAGATCGTCCCGGCCGAGGGCGAGATCGCCATCGAAGACCTGATCGCGAACGATGGCGTCATCGTCACCCTCACCCACAACGGCTTCATCAAGCGCACGCTCGTTAGCGCGTTCCGCGCCCAGAAACGCGGCGGCAAGGGGGTCATCGGAATGACCGCCCGCGAGTCGGAGAACGAGGAAGACAGCGACTTCGTCGAGTATCTGTTCACCGCGACGACGCACGACTACCTGATGTTCTTCACTGAGACCGGCCGATGTTACGTGGAGCGCGTCTTCGAAATTCCCGAAGGCTCGCGCGCCAGCAAGGGCCGCTCGATCGCCAACCTCCTCGAACTCCGCAACGACGAAAAAATCGCGGCCACCATCCGCGTCCAAGGCCAGAAGAACGACGAGGACACCTGGAACGAAAAACTCCACGTCGTCTTCGCCACCCGCAGCGGCATCGTCAAAAAATCCAATCTCAACGACTTCAAAAACATCCGCAAAGGCGGGATCATCGCGATCAAGATTGAAGAGGGCGACCGCCTGATCGACTGCAAGATGACCATCGGGCAGGACGAGATCGTCCTCATCACCCACGGCGGCCAGAGCATCCGATTCCACGAGGAGGAGATGCGCGACCAGGGCCGCGACACTGTCGGCGTCTGGGGCATCCGCCCGGAAAAAGGCGACTACATCGTCGCCGCCGCCGTCGTGAACAAGGACGCCCAGCTCCTCGTCGCCGGCGAAAACGGCCTCGGCAAGCGCACCAGCTTCGAGGAATACCGCGTCCAATCCCGCGGCGGCAAGGGGATCATCACGATGAAGACGAACGAGAAGACCGGCGGTGTCGCCGGCGCCCTCACCGTCCGCGACGCCGACGAGCTCATGCTCATCACGAACAAGGGCAAAATGGTGCGCACAAGAATCAAGGAAATCCGCGAAACCGGACGCAATGCCCAAGGAGTAAAGCTTATCGACCTCCGCGAAGGCGAAGTCCTCCAAGGCATCGCTCCGGTCGTCAGCGACGATGACGAGGAGAGCGAAGAGGCGTGATGAGTCCCCCTGAACGGCTATTATTTTTCACTGGTCAAAGAGGTTAACCCTGCTCCGGGGCTTTGGTGGGGATGACAAAATCGAGCAGCTCCGATAGAGGGACTTGCAGGGGCGCGTCATGGTCGCCTTCCGGGAGCTCAGTGTAGTGGCAGCGGGCGCCCTTCGCCCAAAGCTGGCAGACAAGGATCCGGCACCTGCCGGGATATCGTTGATTCACCATTCGAATGATATCCTGGAGATCTGCCTCAGCAGCCGGGCCCATCCAGGAATTCCCCCGATACTCCGGGCAGATATAGACGGCACTGCGTCTCGCCAGTTCCTCTCCCCAACGTTCAAACGCCCCGTTGTAGATTCTGGCGGTCATTCCTTGCTCCTGGTGCGACAGCGCGCCGTGCAGATAGATGAACACCAACCGGTCCCTATTTTGCGCTGTCTGGCAAAAATCCTTTTCGAGGAAGGTTTGCGGGGACTCGGTTCATGTCCGCGGCTTGTAGAAGACATCCGCTCCGAGAGCCTCCTCAAGCGGCTTGAAATTCTCGGGGCAGTAGCCGCGATGGTCATGTGGGGTGAACGCCTCCGCGCACTGGAACACCCCGCTCAGCTTTCCCACATTTCTCGACTCGGCCAGAACCACCTCTTCCAAGCTGGTCATCGTCTGGGTTTGGCGAAGCCATTCCATCTGGCTTTCATGGGCCATCAGCATCCGGAGTTTTTCCTCCACCACGGATCCGATGTCCACAAACAGAGTCGGGACGACGGGTTCATTCAGTCCGGTCCGGCAGCCCAAAGGCGGGGCATGATACAGGGCCACCGGCCCGTCTTTCGCCTCGCATGGAGGGTCAACCGGATAGTTAGGAACACCTTTGGCTATTGCCGCAGTGACAATCAACCTGCAGGTATTCTCATGGTCCTCCATGTAGTCGGACGGGGGATGCGTCAGAATGATCGAGGGATCGATGGCTCGCACCACCGAGGAGACCCGGGCGATCGAAGGGGCATCGTAAAAAATGCCCAGATCCTGAAAGAGCGGAGGATGCATGGTGGCTCCTGGAATCCGGGCGGAGGATCGGGCTTCTTCCCAACGTTTGGCAACAATGGCCTCGGCGGATAGCGTCTTGGATCCTGCGCTTCCGTTAGCCAGATTCCACATGTGAATCGCCCATCCCTGCCTCTTCAGCAGGAGGAGCGTGCCGGAATAGAGGAACTCGATGTCGTCGGGATGCGCCCCAACGGCTAAAACGGTTTTTTGCATCATATCATTTCAGGTTTGGGGTTTCGTAAATTGTTTTGCCTCCGACCCGGATTTCCACGGGCACCAGGTATTTTTGCAGTGCGGAGACATCGACTTCCACGCCCAGGCCTGGGGTATCGCTCAGGGCAATCATGCCATCCTTGTCGAGAGGAAATGGATTCCCGGCCAGCTCGCGCGCCAGGGGTTTCGGTTCGACCGGGTATTCGCAGATGACATGGTCTTCGAGGCCGGCGAAGGGAACCAAGGAGGCGGCCAGAGCGAGCCCGGAGGTAAATGTGTGGTTCACGTAGGTGACGCCGAAGGCGACCGCCTGATCGGCCACCTGCTTGGCGGAGGTGATCCCGCCGATGCGGCCCGTATCCACCTGGATAAACCTGACCCCGCCTTGCCTCATCATCTGCACCGCCTGATGGGCGTTGTGCGAACCCTCTCCGCCAGCCAGCGCGACGCATGGCGAGGTTTTGGACAACTGTCTATACTCATCCAGCGCGTAGTTGTGGAATGGCTCCTCGAACCAATGCACCCGTGCTTCAGACAATGCCCGAAGACGCTCGGCGGCACCTGCCACATTTTCTGAAAACACTGTGCCCGCATCAACGAGAAGGATGCCATCAGCCCCCAAGGCCTCGCGAGCGGCATGCACTTGCTCGGCATCGTCATTGGCCGAACCGCGCCCAAACGGCCCCCAGCCGAGCTTCACCGCTAAAAAACCTGTTTGCCGGATGCCGCTGACCTTGGAATGGGTTTCCGCCGGGGTATCGCCAAAGAGCACCGAGGCATAGGGACGCTTGCGGAACGGCTTATCGTAGCCGACGAGTCGCCAGGTGGGCTCCCCGAGTTTTTTCCCCATCAAGTCCCAGAGAGCGATATCGATCCCGGACAGCGTGTGGTCCATCTGGAGCTGGTCAAAGCTGTTCGCCCGCACAAGGTCGCCGATGCGTGCGATGTCAGACAAATCGTCGAGGGTTTCGCCGAGCACCGAAGCGAGGACCGGCTTGCAGGCGCTGTGCGACATCGGGGCCACCGCCGATGCGATCGAGGTGAGCGGCGAGGTTTCGCATTCGCCCCATCCGACAACGCCACCGGCCTCGACTCGCACGAGCAGGGCGTCCTGGCTTCCATCTCCGATGTTAAGCACCTCGGGCATCGAGAAATAATAGAAATTTACAGATTCAATCTTCATCGTTTTTGGTTGACCTATATTCGTTTGAGCTACCAAGAGTGACTGTCATGCCCCACCCGTTGCCATGAGAGGTCAAAACTTGATGCTCAGCCCCCCGTCCACCGTAAGAGTGGCGCCAGTGCAATAGGTGTTGCGCGGATTGGCAAAGAACAGGACCGCCTCGGCGATCTCCTCCGGTGTGCCCGCTCGGAGCAACGGAACGCGAGGGCCCTCGGGATTGAAGAAGAACTGCTTGCACCAGTCGCTTTCGAGTTCATTCACGCCCGATGCAAAACTCATCGGAGTCAGCACGAACCCCGGGGCGACGACATTCACGAGGATGCCATGGGCCGCCCATTCGCAGGCCAGCCCCCGGGCGAGCTGGTTGATCGCCGCCTTCGCCATCCCGTAGGGCGTGCTGCCCGGCTCGGCGAGCTGGCAATGCACCGAGCTGACAATCACGATCCGCCCGCCCCGGCCGTCACGGATCATCCTCTTCCCGGCGGCCCGGCAGGCGTTGACCGTCCCCCACATGTTCACCTCGATCATTTTGCGCCACTGCTCGATGGGATCCGCGAGCGGGGCAACCGCGAAACTCACCGCCGCATTGCTGACCAACACGTCCAGCGCAGGCATCGACTCGACAACCGCCTCAAGCACGTCGGCGTCGGCAACATCACAGACCCGCGCGACGCAACGGCTGCCTATCAACGTGGCCGTCTCGTCCAGTGTTTTCTGCGACCGGCCGACCACCCAGACGTCGGCCCCTTCTTCAGAAAACCGCTGCGCGACCGCCCGGCCGATTCCCGTGCCGCCACCAGTAATGAGACAGGCTTTGTTTTTCATCATTGCGTTATCTTTCCTCGATGGCTCCGATCCCGGCGACAGCTACGAAGTTGACATTATCAACGACGTGCGTCGCGACAAAGCGCAAAAACCGGCCGGATTGCGGCTTTCCCAAGGCGATGACCTGCATGCCTTGAGGATTTTTGAGGGTGCCTTTTGCGGCGAGGTTCCACCGGTTGCCGTCGGCGCTGAGATAGAACTCATATTGATCGGGGGTGCCCGCGTCGTCGTATGAACCGTCGGGTCGCTCCCATCGGCGCGGCAGGAGGGTGAAGGCTTCGAGTGTCCGGATGCGTCCCATATCCAGGACGGCTTCCTGCGGCGCGGCACTCTTGGTTTTATCGCTATCGTAGGTCTGCCAATACGTTCCCGGATCGTCGTCGAGCAAATGGCCCGCGCCCGCGCAGCCTTTGTTGTCAAAGGGGCTCTCATGGCTGACCTTCACCACGGTCCAAGATCTCCGGTCGCACCCGAAGACCGCTGTCACGGTTTCAGACTGGTTATTGCCGCCTTCAAAATACGCGCAGGCCTTTACGATACCCCCATCGCGAAGATCGAAGGGCTTCGCGTAAACACGAGAGGTCGCATCGGGCTGCGAGCCGTCGAGGGTATAGCGGATGGAGAGGCTCGGGTTGATGCAGCGGAGGCTGACTGCGCCCGCTTGATTTCGCGAGATGACCAGCCTGCTTTTTTGCAAATCGGGCGGCGGCAGGCTCTCGGCGTGTTGGCGCAAGGCTGCCAAATCGAAGGTGCCTTTGGGCTGGAACTCTGCGGATTGGGCGTAGCGAATGAACTGGTCGAGCAAATATACCGACTCCGGGTTATCCGAACAGAGATTCAATCCCGAGGCTAATAGTTTGCCCTGACCGACTCGGGCTTGGAACGCATAAAGGTTGAATCCAAGCGGGTAGCCCACCGTTCCAAATCCGTAGCTGCTATAGCGGCCGATGCCAACCATCAGAGGTTCGACCGAACGGAACGGATGGCCGGCATCAAGCTTTTCGGCGGTGCCCACCAAGCGGAACCAGCCTTGATCGAGCGAACGGCCATGAGGGAATGTGCCAAATGCGGGATGGTCGGCGATGGCTGTGCCGGCTTGGTTGCTCACTCCACCGGACGCCCATTCGCCGAGCTCGTTGCCGGGGTTGAACAGGTTGTATCCCGGCAGGGAGAGGCACACGACACTTTTCCCTTGCTGCAAGGCTTCCGACACTCCGGGTTCCAGGAGGTTGCTTGCCACGATGAGATTGGCGTCGGAGGCTTGCGGCGTTCCGAGCTTCGAAACTCCGGGGTAGCGCGCGGCAAGGAGTTCGTAGGCGCGGGGCGAGGCCGCGATCCCATTTCCTGATCCAGCCTGAGAGCGGAATTTTGGGTAGATCCAAATATCCCATGAGTTGCTCGAATGGGCAGCGTCAAGACTGGCTTTCAGGGTGGCTTTGATGGCGTGAGGGACAGAGGGGATGGCAATCTGGCTCCGCCCGACGACCGGCACCGTGCCTGCCGCGATGTGGATTCCCTCAATTTTGCCGCTGGCCAGAGTTTGATCCCCGGAGGCGAGCTGCCACTGGAGCGTGGCATTTTCCAATGCCTGCGCCTGAAAGTGCGAGACAACCCAGTCGATATCCAAGGTATCGCCCTCGGTATGGATCAAGGTTGCAGGATTGAGCCCGAGCACTTGCGGCGATTTGGGTCCGACGGCTCTGGCGCAAATCACCGTCGGGGCGTTGAATTGCTGGAATGTTTCCGGGGTGCTCTGCTTGCGGCCCCAGAACGTATCGAGGATACCGCACTGGCCGATCGGCGAGATGTCAACCATCAACCAATAGCTGAACCCGTCGAGCAGCGGGTCGATCCGAGCCGATTCGATCACGAGCTTGCTCCAGATCGATTGGAGCGACCCGCCCGCGTCGAAACATTGATCCGCCCAGCTCCAATCGAGGCCGACGGGTCCAGACACGAAGGCTTTTACTTTTTCGAGCGACTGGTTCGGCGCGAAGCCGCCGGTGAATTTCGGCTCGATCCGTGGGTCTTCGTAGATCCCCAAGCTCGAAAATTCATGCCGGACCTGCGGGCATCGCTTGTCTTCCAACAGCGCGAGATTTGCCCCGTATCCGTAATGATCGACCTCGGAGTTTTCCGGCGTGGTGTTTAAGCCGCCGTCCAGGCAGAGCCAGGGCCGCGTGGGATCAAGCGATTTCGCCAACTGAAATAATTCCTCTCCGAGCGGCGACGGCATGAACATTTCATTCCCTCCGCAGTAGATCGCTAGCGAGGCATAGCGACGGTAATGGGTCACTAATTCCTGGAGATCCTCTTTTGGTGTCTGCGGCGCGCTGGACATATGATTGAGGTTCGGTTCTCCTCCCCGGGCCCCATAATAGGGCAGTTCCGGCTGAAGCAGGACCCCCACTTCATCGGCTGCTTCAAAATACTCCGGGTTCTCGCAGTGGGTATGCATCCGCACGTAGTTGAACCCGTAATCCTTGACGATTTTGAGATGCCGGGCGTGTTCATCGCGCGAGGCGGGCGAGCAGATCGTCTGCGGGTAAACATGGTTGTCGCCGCAACCGCGACCGAAATAGCGCACGTTGTTGAGAAAGTAATCGCCGCCACGCACCTCGTATTTTTTGACACCAAAGCGTTCGGCCCAGCCGTCGATAGGCTTGCCTCCCTGCAGCAAAACAATCTCCGCGTCGTAAAGGGACGGGCATTCAGGCGACCATGGCAGAAATGGCTTCAGGTCAACGTCAGCCGTCAGTTCCGTGAGCGGGCCAGCCCCGATCGGTGCGGCGACGGTCACTTCGCCCGCCAGACGCTGGTCCGTGCGTGTGGTTACGCGGAATTTCACTGTGTATGACTCGGAGGGTGCAGACCCCGTCGTATTTCGAAGCGACACATGAAAACGCACTTTCTCCTGATCAAAAAGCGGCTCGGCAAAGGCGCTGTCGATGGCGGCTGCCGGGGTAGCTTCCAGCTCCACGCCACGCGTGATCCCGCCGTATGCCCGCACGCAATTCGACTCACCACGACGGCTCGGCACATCGTTGCGGACAAGCACGACAACAGTGGCGTCTCCTCCCGGAGCGACCAGGTCGGTAATGTTATATTTCCAGGTGCCGCAGTAGGCCCAGTTGTGAGCAATGTAAGTTCCATTCACCCAAACCCACCCCTGGCAATTCACGCCGCCGAGTTTGAGCCAGATTTGCTTTCCCTTCCAATCCGAGGGCACAGTGACGCGCTTCTTATACCAAGCCGCCCCCGTGTAGGCGCTCCGCAGTTGGACGTTGGCCGGCTCGTATGCGAGCTTCGCTTTTTGAGCATGGCTCAGCCCCGGTTCCCCCACCCACTGGGCTTCCCAGCACCCCGGCACCGTGATTTTGCGGGAGGATGGGAGATCCGTTTGCGGCCGATACCAGCCTTCGGGTTCTCCGGCAAGCTTCGAGTCGATGGCAAAGTCCCATTCGCCATTGAGATCAAGCGTGGCACGCAGGCCCGAGCGGACGACGGGGTTCACCAAGGCGGGAACCGCCTCGCGCAGTAGAGGTTGAATCTTAATCATGTGAGTATTTTGAGTTGTTCGCTGCCGCCAGGCGGTTTCGGTCATTCTATTTCGATAGCCTGCAAGATGGCATCCTCGGCGCCGGCGGCGGAAATGCGGATGACAATTTTCCCGTCTTTGTCCGGTGCGATGTCTCCGACCCGGATGCCGGCGGCCATGCCAAGCTCGCCTGCTGCTTGCGCTGGATCCCAACTTTTTCTGACCATCTGACCGTTGATGGCGATGTCCATCGGACGTTTTCCAAGGCCCTTCAGCCACAGCTCGGCAAACTTGAGCTGGATCGTGTAAAGGCCGGGCGGCACCGGGATGGAGTAGGAGAATGATTTTCCGCTTCTGGCCGTCTGATACAATCTCTGGTCATAGACGGTGGGGGAGGCCTGTGTGACTGCCGCGTCGGACTGGATGGAATGCCCGCCTTCGGCGAACGTGTCGGCGGACCAGATGTCGCTGTTCCAGTCGATGAACTCGGAGTCTGCCCCGCAGCCGATCCGGATTTTCGGCTTGAGCTCGGGCACCACCTCGATGGCGCGCAGTTGGGCCTTGCTGGCCGTCCGCAGCGGCCCGGCACCGGCGCTGAGGCGCAGGTTGATAAAGCCTTGCTCATCGGGCACGATCGAGTGGAAGCTCTTGTCGAATGCTCTGTTTTTACCGCGTGCGGCACTGCAGACGTCGAAATCCACCAGCGCTTTTTGTCCGTTGACGACCAGGTTGATCGGCCGCTCATAGAACCACTGCCTCTCGGACTCAGCGAATTTCAAGCGAAGCGTGTAAAGCCCGGGCGTCACGGGAATGGCGTAAGTGAACTCCTGGCCTTCGCGCCCGCTCTGGTAAAGCGGCATGTCTTTCGAAGTCGGAAGCGCCTCTGCAATGTCGTCTTTCACGACGGTTGGCGTGCCTCCCTTGAAGAAGCTGTCCTTCGACCAGACATTGCCGCAGAAGTCGGTGCTATCCGCGCTGGAACCGCAAAGCAGGCGCACCACGGTTCCTGGAGCTTTTGAAGCGGCATCGTTGCTGGCGTAGGTGATCCTGGGCATCCAGGCGACGATGTCGTTGTCAGGCTGCTCGCCCCCCGGTTGCGGATCCCGAATGGCGCCTTCCGCGTCACGGTGTCCGGTGTTGGGCTGATGTTTGCCCGGCGGTTCCAGAACGAACCTGAGCTTGTCGCCGGCTTTGACTTCAATCGTGAAGTCATGCGGCACGCCAACCAGATCGTTGGTCCGGATCTCCGCGGAGGTGCCGTCCGCCGGCCACACTCGCTGGTCGCCTTTCGCGATATAGACATGCAGGGGCGAGCCGAACTTCTGCCGGTAATATTCCTTAAAAACTCGGCCGACGACGCGGACGGTTCCAGCCTGTGGTGCCGTCCAGACGCGGGCGCAATAGACATTTGGCCACGCCTGCTGCCAGCCGCGTCCGATCCGCACATGCCCTGCTGCCGCCCTGTAGCCCTCGACTCCGCCCTTTTGATTGGGAGTGCCGCCGCCGCCGTAAACATGTCCTTCTTGCCGCAGCCATGTCTCTTCTGTTTGATTGGGAGTGCCGCCGCCGCCGCCGTAAACGTCCGCTGCCGGATTTTTAATGGGTCGCACGAAGGGTATGTGCCCGAATTTCACTCCTCCGTCCCAAGAGATCTCTCCGTCCCAGCCGTCCCGGCCTTGTTCGGCGAAATGCCCGCCCAACGCAGAGAATGTCAGCGGCTCAGATTCCACCAGGCTGGCCGTTTTCCATGGGCTCGCCTTGCCTCCTCCGTTGACGGTGCGCACGGCGTAGTCCGCTGCGGGATCCCAGCCAGCCGCGTGGTCAAAGTAGTAGTTGCCGACGCTGGTCTTGCCCAGTATTTTGCTGCCTCTGCGAACCTCGTAGTAGCTCACACAGCGCTTGTCCGTCCCAGGCGACCAGTAGATGCCGACGCCGGAATGCCCCAAATTGGACTCGAAGTGCTTGCTTGGGTTACCGGGTTCCGAAGGTGCCGACGCGTCGGTTGTCGGTCCAGGACGTCCTGGCAGGTTGAGAAATACCAGTTCGCCTGGCTTCTGGTCTTTGATCGCAATCCCTTTCTCCATCAGGTCTGAGCCAGAGCGGGTCGTGGTGGCGGCTGTGGAATCGAAGCCGACCACGTATGGTTCGTCTGGCAGCAGCCCATGTGGGAAGATCATCACTTCGCCTGGAGCTTGGTGCTTCAAGATGATGCATGCCTTGCGGAGGTCATGGCTGGTGCGCTGGAAGTAATAATACTCCTTGTCCCCGGTGACCCGCGGATGGAAGACATAGCTCCAACGTCCTGCCACGCCCTCGCTGAGAAAGTAGCGGTAAAGCTCAATGTCCCGGCGCAGGAATTCGCTGTCGGCCGGGTCGACGTCGAAAGCCCAGCATGGAGTCATTGTCAATAATTGCCTGGAAGTCGCCGGCTTGTAACGCAGGGCGGGCGGTCGCTGAATCTCCAAGCCTTCCATCCACTTGTCGGGGGGCTCGATGTAGGAAAAATAATAGTTGGATTGGTCGCCGCCCGCATCCGAGAGATAGTTGAGGTCGGCGAACCGCTGGATTTCAAAGTTGTGGGCGTAGCGGCTGCCCCCGCTGCACGTGTGGAAGGAGGATTTAGGGTGCTGGTCGAGGAAACTCCTGATGTTGTCGCGGAACACCTTCTCGGATTCGGGATTGAACTCTCCGACCCCGTCGGTGCGCCATTGGAAGTCGCCCCAGGAGGTGATTTTGGCGTCCATGATTCCAGGCGACGGCCGGCCCTTAAACCAAAAGATCGAGTGCAATCCCAACTTGCTCAGATAGCGCTTGGACTGAGAAAAGTCCGGGCCTTCATAAGAGGGTTCGAAGACGCTGAAGTAGTCGTCCGGGACCGGCGGATGGGGGTATTTCGCCCACCCGGCGTCGTCCCAGAGCATTTCGAAACCAACGGCACGGCAGATGTCGGCCCCGGCCATATCCAAGCCGCCCAGCCTTGCGGCAAACTGCTCCTGAAGATTGCGCGAACAATAGAACCAAGGCACGGCATATTGAGTGCGGGCGTAGTAGTCCGGGTTCGTGTAGTCCCAAAGATACTGGTATTGCCAGTCGTAAACTTCCTTGCCCATGCCATCGAGCCCCCCCGCGAAAACGCCGAAGGTCAGCAATGGCAGTTCCGCACGCGCGCCCGGAGCGAACTGCCGGTTAGCAAACGAAGGCAGGCTGACCGCCAGACCGACCGCTCCGCCATTGGCACGTTCCGCCGAGACGGACCAGTCACTCAGGGAATCCGTGGATACGAACAGCCCGTCCCCGGAGGCACCCGGACGCTGCAATGCCATCCAGGGCGTGAATTTGTCGGTTCCGTTGTCGGACACCGACTTCTGGTATGCCGCGCCGACGGGTGCCTGTTCCAGGACGCCTTGATTACCGCAGCTATTGCCGCCGATCATCCAATAGTTGGTGCAGGGCGCTTGGGGATCGTCGTGCAGACTCAGCCTCATCTGCTCCGGAGCGTTCAGGACAAAGGTTTCGGTGCCGATGTTCTCCACCTCCATCCATTGCCGGACAATGGATGTCCCGGGATAGGCGGTGAAATGCAGGCGGACACGGAGGCTGCGGCTCTTGAGCGTCAAATCCAACTGCGCCGCCGGGCGACCGCACACCACCGCCTCCCGCGCGTCCCCCGACTCGATTGTCCAGACAGGGGCATCTTTGAGGCTCGTCGTGAGCTTGAATAACGGGCCTGCGGATGCCGCGACCGCATAGTCGGTGGCCGGAGATGCCAGCTTGCTCTTCAAGCTTACCAGCCGGAGCTGGCCATCGCTGCAAAGAACCGACAATTCCACCGCAACGGTCCCGACCGTCCATTGCTGCCTGCCGGCCGAGCTGTTTACGTAGGCATCCCCAACTTTCAGGGCAACCTCATTATCCGTGTTTGTGTGCATTAATTTGTGTGTTTGTTTAGTGTTATCCAACCCCTGTCCGTAAATGAAGCAGACGGAAAGTGCGGTGGCGATAGAGACTGTGAGAATGGCCAAGAGGCGTTTAGTCATCAAGAGTTCATTGGAGGGGGTTTGGTGTGGCCAGGAACGCTTTCAGCTTTTCGATTTTTGTCTTCGTGGCGGACAGGAGCTTGGCGATCTCGGGTTCTGTCAGGCTGGTGCGCGTGAAACATGGGCGCATCTCCGTGAAACCCTCGAGCATTTCGCAAAAACGCTCCTGCACACAGATGTCTTCACGCACCAGGTCGAGATACTGCTTTTCCAAGGCGGATTTCTCATCGCCCTCGCAGCGGCATTTTTCAATGGCAGTCCGTAATTGATAGGCGCGGATTACGTCACAGCGCTGCCGACATACCGCGTCCGCGATAGCAATCGGGGCATAGTTCAGCTCCGCATATTCTTTTTGGGTCGGACGTGTCTTCGCCGCCCTGTAGTAACAAATGCCAATGAACTCCTTGTCGCTGGTCGAAGCGACGGCTTCTTTTGCGACCTTGGCCGCAGCGGCAAGATGAGCACTCATCACCATCATCTTGTCTAAAAAGACGCTCTCTTTGAGTTTCTCAAAATCGGCTGCGCGATACGGCTCGACCCTGGAATAGAGTTGAATCGTGGAATTATATCTGCTGACAACATCCGGGAGAACCATCTCCGAACAACATCTAAGACTTGCAAAGAACAAGCTGCCCTCCAGCGGATGAAACCTCATATCGTCGTTCCACACATCAAACGCTTTCTTGATTTCTTTCCACGCTTTGTACATCAATTCCCCGCCTCGCACACCGAACTGTTCAACGGACAGGTCGGCGAGAAGCTTTTCCGGACTCTGCTCGGGATTCCAAAGAAACCGCTGGGCGACCAGCGCGTTGATCGGATTATGCCCTGGAATGGGGCCAGCAAACTCCATTACGTCTTTCAGACCAAGTTGTTTATATCGAGCTATGGCACTGCATACGGAAAATGGGAAGGGAAGACTGTATGGGATTGCCTCAAGGTTGTTGAACTCAATCATGCCATACAGCGGGACCTTGCGTTCTTTTGCTGCAGCCAGGGAGACTTCAAACGAACGGTCAGGCTCTCCATTTTCGGGAATCATGATGTCCCGGTCACTCCCGTTCCAAAAGCTCATCAAGGAACCATAGCCCTGGGCAGCGTGCAGCAACTTCTCTATGTTTTCGTTATAGTGAACGCTTCCCCAAAACCGCAAATCAAAGTCCGGCCTTTCTTCCCGAGCCGCTTGCGCCAGAAGAGTGACGAATGCGGCTTGGCTTTCCCAGGGGTTATGCATGTCAGGCGGCGATTCTTTGCAGACCGATTTACAGCGCGGGCATAGAGCCGGAGTGCAAAGCCAGCTTGATCCATCCAAATTGTAGAAAGCGATGCCCTTGACATCCGGATATTCCCGCACAAACTTTTTCACCATGTTTTTATAGTGCTCTTGCACGATCGGACTGCTGACGCACAACGTCCGATCCAGTCCATCCTTATCGCCGCCCCACGGTCGCTTGACGGTGCCGAGCGCTTCCGGCGGGTATTTTTCCACCCCGCCGGCCAGCGAGGGAATGACAGGCTCCTCGAACCAAAAATACACGTCGATCCCATATTTTTTGCAGAGCGTACCGGCGGACTTCAGTTTTGCCTGCAAATCATGAACGGACGGTGGCTGAAAGGGAAACACGTCGCTTTTCACATATGTCTGCAGCTTGCAATACGGGGTTCCGACAACACCTAAATCAAAAAGAATGATTTGATTCGCTCCGATTCGCGAAAAATAGGCCGCCTTTTCCTCCGGCAGCCCTTCGTTAGAAAAGTTCACACTGTTGAAATAATGGCCTGGAGCACTCATCCTTTTGCGGAAAGACGGAATCGTTCTGACGTCGAGTTCTCCGCTTTTAACGTCTTTCATGACAAAATCCTCGAACGCATACACGCCATAAAGCACGCCTCGCGGATTCGCTCCGGCGATGACAACATCGTCGCCGATCCGCTTCAGGTGAAACGCGTCATTCTCCGCGGAGACATTTCGGATGTCCAGGGCTCCCTGGTCCCCGAAATGCTTAATCGCGTTTAAGTTGGAATCCAGCCCGAGCAGAAATCGTTTCATCCCGGTGGATTTGGATTCCGGGACGATGCGGATTGAGACGCCGCCCTTGCCGAGAAACTTCTGCAGCTCTTCGGCGGCCGTGTTCTCGACAATGTCGGGATTGTCGGAGGTTACGATCTCGTAACCGCCGTCAATGCCAAGATTCGAGAGGCCGTCTGCGATGATCTTCATTTCATAGACGGTGCCATTGGGAGTGTTGAGTGCCGACATATTTGCTCCTTGATGGTTTGTTTTGTTTTCCCTGATTCCGTGAAGGCTTTTCAGACCTTCACTTCTTTGTTAATTCCTATTTTAATGTTAATCAATTCACCTTCGGGAGAAGTCAACAGCAAGAGTGTGCCCCCCACTTCAAAGATCCTTACGGATGCGGGGTCTCACGCCCCCAGCTTGATGGTCCTCCTGAAGTACAGCGTCCTCTTGGGCTCGTCTCTTTCCTGAGTCCAGATGCGGGCGATCTCGCCTGGGAATTTGCGCAATCCGCGGGGCCACAGCCAGAACCAGGCGGAATCGCCGTAGCTCTCGTTGGCATGCACCGTGGCATATTTCCAGCTCCCGTCGGATGTCGCTGGCTGCTGCCAGTTCTCTACATGCCTTTTCGAAAACCGCCAAGTGCCGTCGGCCATGGAGATGGCGGCGCCGTCGTCCAAGACCGCGACCATTCCGCCGGGCATCTGCGACTCGAGAGCCAGGGGAAGCTCGTTCGACAGGCGGGCCTCGACCGCCAGCAAGTGCTCGCCCACACCCGGCTCGAGACGCAGGGTTATGAGCCGCATGATGGACGAACTGCTGTCCTCCCAGTGGATGCGATTCTCTTCCTGCCTATAGGTGCAAGATGCGTAGGGATTCAGGACTATTGGAATCGGATCGCCCGGCTGAAGTTCCTTCGAGTTCCCGTCTTCGGCGCTGGCGCACTGAAGCACCTGCGCCCTGCCATAGCGGTATTGAACCGGATGCCCCCAGGCCGGGATTTCCGCGAACGCGGCTGCTGGCGGCGCGATCTCTTTGCCGTCTAAATAGAGGTTCCAACCGGACGGCGTCACCAGCGTCAGGAGCAGGCGTCCCGGCTTTTCCATCACCCAGAGCTTGTCTGCCGCATCCTGGGTTGCCTCGCTCAGCGGATGTATGTCGATGACTGCCTGGCAGCCTTCCCGAGCGGCAGCGGCGTCGCCCAGTTGCCCCAGCAATACCGCTTTCTTGAACATTACATCCGGAACCTTGGAGTTGTGTGGATAGAGACGGATCAGTTCGTCAGCCAATGCCACCGTCTCGCTCAGCCGTCCCTGTTTCTCCGCCTGATGGATCGCCCAAATCTTGCGCCACCAGGACTGGGTGCACTGGATGGGGAGAAGCTCCTCGACGGGCGGAAGCGCCGGAAACGCTTTACGCGGATGGCTCTGATACCAGAACGCCACCGTGTCGAAGGTGTCACAGCGGTATCCGTCTTTATACCCTTGGCAGTCCATGAAGAACTTGAACGATTTCTCGAAAAGAATCGGGTTCGGCAGGTGCAGCCGGTAGGAACTCATCTGAGTCGTGTCGCAATCGGTCTTGGTCATTTCAAGTCCCTGTCCTGAGTATAACGTGTTGAACGATCCTCGGTGGAACCCCCAAGACTGGCAGAAGTAATCCTCCGAATTCGTACACTGCAAGGGCTGGCCGTCGACGAGATAGCTGAATGCATTCTCCGGACAGGTGCGATTCTCCATCCAGTTGACGCTCCAAATCGTACCAACGTATTTCCCGTGCCCTTCCGTTTCCAGGACCGTATGCCAGCCGGTTTTCGGAACCGGGTGCGACTGGCGGTATTGGGCGTGAAAATACTCCACCTCGTCTGGGAGCGTGACATCCTTGTCATACTCGACATACCAGTAGAATCCGTGCAGGTCGCTGTCGCTGAGGTTCTCCAATTCGATCAGCGCCCGCTTCTGGAAGGGCATGGGGAAGAAGATATGCAGGCTTCGCTTGCCGTCGCGCTCCCAGACGGTGCAGTTCAACTGGCGGTCCTTACCGAAACCGATGCCGAAGAAGTCGCCGAGCGGCACTTCCACCGAGGGCGTGTCCTCCCCGTCCCAGGAACAACGCACGACCACTCCGCGCATGGCCAAGAGCCCCATCTCTTCAGAGTTCATGTGAGTTACGGCGATGTGGCCGATCACTCCCGGGCCGGCGATGTCTGCCACGAGCAGCTTGCCCCGCGCCGGAACCGACTGATGAAGTTCGCCAACCATCGAACTTGTCCCCTTGGTAGGGACATACAGATTCTGCAACATAATTTACTTCCTCCTGATTCCGAGAAGGCTTTTCAGACCTTCTCTTTTTGAAGCTATTTGCGGTCTGGCCAGAAGGCCGCTTGGTGCCCGATACGCTTCAAGCATATTGGCAAGCGTGTTCCATATGGTAAACTCCAGCGTGTGCGCTCCGCTCACCTTTGGAATGCTAAACTCATATGGCGCCCAGATGCATGCGCCGACATCATTTCCGTCCAGCTTTACAGAACATACCGATCCAATCGCAGGAAACACAAGTGTTCCGCCAGGGAATGAATCAGGAAATGAGAGGGTGAGACCATAGGTGGCGGCACCGGAATAGAAAGGATGTCCCTGCTTCGTCCACGAACAGGGGACAAGCCTCCGGTGCCGTTGAGATAGAGACACATTCGCCTTGGATGGCAAAAACAACCTCATGTTGAAATAACTCATTTCCATCCATCCCCCATGGTATGGTTTCACAAAATCCTCCGCCGTCTCAACCTCGACGGAGAAGTCCCCTGATAGATACAAGTTGTTCCACTTCGGCGTTTTGATTGCACCGCTGTTGCAATAAGTGATCACATGCTCTCCGGGATCCAAGGCATGCTCAATTTTGTAACGCCGATAGCTGTCGGCGAAGAGGAAGGTGCTTTCGCCATTGACCAGCGGTTTGCCGTCAACGGTCAGACCCGCAACACCTGATTCAATCTCGATCGGCACGAGCACGTATATGGAACTCATTATTTCCCGGTTTGTCCATCTGAAGAACAAGGGTTCCGTGGAATCCGCAATGGCCGTGGGATTGCCATTTTGATCTTCCCAGCGGGAAAGCGGCACACAATTGTCCATTTCCCATGAAACGGCATATTCATCTGGGAACTCAACAAGTGTTTTGCTGCCGGCATCACGGGGAGATCTAAAGCATTCATCGGTCTCCCCAATGACTGCGATTTCTCCTGCAAGCAATTCGATGTCGTGATATAGTTTTTTAAACTGGAGCCGTCCCGTAATCGGATGATCTGAAGTGACATTCGCCACCAGGCAGAATTCCTTTCCAGAAGCCATGCGCCGTCGCATGAAATGCGGATTGCCATCCCCTGAGAATTCGATGTCTCTTCCAAGAATTTCCGGCAGGCGCCCGATTTCATCGCTGGTAATGACCGGCACGCAAGCCTTGGCCAATGAGGACACGAGGTCCCCACTCAACCTGATACCCGGAGTGATCACCGCCTTGAAACGCTGCGGCGCCGAGAGCAGAGCCTCCTCATCGGCGACAACATAATTGTATGGCATCTCATTGAGGCGGTCGCACAGCGCGAACAATTCCCGCCCGTCTGATTCACCACGCCAGATGCTCTGCGTGCTGTCAACGACCGCTATAGGATCCGCCAGTTCGCCCTGCGCGGACTTCATACACATGAATGACAGCCAGTCGTTGAATTGACTCATGCCATGGGCGAGGCTGCCAGTGTTCGAGAAATCCGGAGGGGCGAAAAACTTAGTTTCCCCGTGAAGGCGGTGATGTACCGCATGTGGGACAAAGAAATTAATACCCTGCATGATCTGCCAGGTCGCGATACGACGCAGATCCTCGTGCCGGCATCCCCAGTTTGTGGCCGCGAACGCCTCGCACAGCGTCCGATCACGCTTGTACAGGAAGGCGGCGGAAGCTGCAAATTTCGCACGCAGATCGCCCAGCGGATTGTTAAAGTCAGGATCCCTGATCTGGTCGGCGGAGCCACCCCAGCAGGCCGCCGGCACGAACCAGCCGCGCTTGCGCGGCTTGTCGCTGTCAATCGAAAGCAGCTCATGGTCCGTTCCTGGATAGTCGCAGTATTTCGCCTGTGTAAGATACTTTCCTTCGGTGAAGATGGAGCTGCGTGCGCAATCCTTGAATGCGAACGGACCGACATCAGAGGAGTGGAACGAATACTTGAGACCATTGTCATGGCACCAGAGGTAGTTGTTCTTGAACCATTTCGAATAGAGGTTCCCGCAGAACTCCCAATAATCATGCTGGGCCTGTCCGCCACGGTCATCCAAAACCGCATCGAGATGCGGCGCCAGGTCGTAGCCATATGCATCGGAGAATCGTTCAAGGAAACGTGAAGCCGCAGGGAAATACCTAAACGGCTGAAACATGTACCGGCGGGCATCAGCATCCGAGAAGAATCCAGTGATGCCATTTCCGAAATATTGTCCTAGTTGTTTCTTGTATGCCACGTAAGTGTGTTCGATGAACAATGAGGAGCTTTCCGGCTCCTCAAACGCCGGGAAACCATACTCCACTTCTTCGATCGCGATCTCACCCGTGTCCCGCCGCACAAACCGGCGCTGCTTCAAATGCGGAGCGATCTTCTGAATCCTGCCACCGACACTGCCGGGAGGAAAGTCGAACCCGTCGTTGATCCACATCTGCAGGTGCATCTGTTTCCCGGCTTCGACAAATCGTCCGATCATTTCAAACCACTTCTCGCCCAGGTATTCCTTCTTGGGAAAGCTTTTGTTAAAGAGAATACATCCGCCGAAACCTGCGTCCTTGAGCTGTTTCATTGACTTCGAAACCTCCTTCTCCGACAAAGCCACAGGGTCGGTGGTCGTTATAAAGTAGAACGGAATAGGACGGAATGAATCGCTTTCAAGAGAGTTTGACATATTCATGAATAACACCTTTTCAAAGATTGATGGGGTGACAAGGGAAGATGAAAGGTTATTACGACGACGACGTAGTATTTCAATGGCAGCAGTTTGTCTCTATCAACAGACTTTCACAGAAATCGAGAATGGGACGGCACGGCGGTCATCCCTCCAAAGGAACAATGGTGCCACCTAAAAGCTGATGGGGGTGCTGCGCTGTCAGCGCGCACTTCTATTTGCATATTGTGAAGCATGACATTCGCAGGATTGTGCATCCGAAAGGCACCAGCTCAACGGTTTCTGCTTTCGGATCGGCGGTCACGGGGTTGCCGTAGGGAAGAGGGGTCGTTTTTTGCACTTTAGTAAATCTCGGGTAGGCCGACGTTTGTGAGCGGTGCATCGGCACGAGAAGCTTCAGCGGGCTGTCGTCCCACGGGTAGGCCGATTCGCTCCGCTTCTTGGTGATCGCCTTCCCTCCATCCAGCTCGTCGAGCTTCAGGGAATAGATTGGCGGCGGGACAAGTTTCCCGTCAGGGGGGACGCAGGAAGCTTCGTGCCACGACCAGTCCGTTGGCAGGGGAGTGAGCGGGGTGCCTGTTACTGAGTTCCAGCTTTCGGGGTATTTGAAAGCAAACAGGAGCGGTCCGCACTCGATTGCGCGCAGGGGCTCTTTCTGAAAATAGACATCATCGACAGCGACCACATTCGGCTCCATTTGAAAATTGAGAGTTAGGGTATCGTCATGCCATGTCTGTTCCACGGCCAGATACCCATGGGAATCGACATGGTTTGCAATTTTCGTTCCGTTGAGCGTCACGCTATAGTCCTTACACCAGTTGGGAAGCCTGAGCATGAGTCGCTTCCGCCAAGGGGCAGAGGCCTTGATGTGCAGGGTGATTGCCTCGTCAAACGGATAGAGGGTCTCTTCACGGATCGAGATTTTGATGCCCTCGTGCGACACAAACTCCAATGCGCACGGGCCGTAGGTGGGCAAAAACAAATTCTCATCCCGGTCGCGCAGGAACATTCCACGAACGTATTCGGGATAGATCACCACCGAGTGTGCCGGGCAACAAGCGACATGGATATTCGGCGCATAGACGCCGAACGACACTTCGCACCCGAAGAGGCAGGAATGCATTGACGCGAAGAACTGGTTGGGGGAGCTGTTATAGCTGATCGCGCGCTCATCCTTCATACGGGCACCCTGCGCACCATTGAAGAGAATGCGCTCGATGAGGTCTCCATATTTCGCCTCGCCGGTAATCCGGGCCATCCAAGAGAAAGTGTTTAGAAAGGTAGTGAAATTGCAATACTCGGTCTCATGGTTGGCGGATGGCGGCGAGAGATATTCGAAGTTCGATGCGGGTGCCCCGGTGCATTGCCAGCATTTGTCCATGATTTGTTTAATGCCATTGCGGGTGGCGGCAAGAAATTCCGGCTTCCCGCATGCCATGAACACCATGGCGGGATGTTTCACCAACTCGCCGAAAGCCACCGCATGGTCCTCGTTATACTCGAGCTCCGCTCGCTGAAAGGATGCCATGCCGTGCTTGAACTTGTCGTTTTTGTCGAGCCACGCAAGGTAGTCGAGGCACCATTGATACAGCCGCTCATCGCCGGTTTTCAGATAGACGATGATCATCGACTCAGTGAGCGTCGGCGCCGCGTAGTCGGTCTTCTGGTCGCCGGCCCAATTTCCGACAAACCACAGCAGCCCGCGGTGGACAGCATCCAGGACCTTCCGGTCGCCAGTGGCATCATACCACGACAGAAGCGCCCGATAACACCAGTTCGCAGCCCAGGGGCAGAAGTCGTCGTGGCGGTTGTCGGTCTTGCGGTAGCTCCCGAGGTAGCCGTCGTCCTCCTGAAGAGCGAGCGTTGCGCGAACCCATTTTTCTGCCTTGGCCTTAAGTTCGGCATCGTTTAGCGTAAATGCCAGCTGCACCAGCCCGGTCCAATAGGTGCCAGAAATCTCGCCCGACCAACCCGGAGCGACTTTGGATTGAAAGTCCCTCGTGACATAAGGTTTGCCGATCATGTCGGGCTCCAATTCATCAAGATGCCCACCCATGCCCGCTTTGCTTCGTTCGAGCTGCGCTTTCAGCCAGCCTTGTGCAGTGATGCTCCCGAGCGGCAACCGGGTGAGCTGGCTGTGATTTGAGACGATATCGTTTGTGGTTTTCATGGGCATTGAGGCGCAGAGAAGCGATAAGCTTCTCGCACGACGACCCTACCCGAGCATCTGCCCTCAAGGCAATGGACAGAACGGCAAATTAGTTGTATGATCTGGCATCCTGTGAAGACCTCAAACCAAAAACAATCGGAGAGCATGCAGACCTACGCGTGGACGCATCAAGCGCGGGCAATGCCCCAGCTTCTTTCCGCCACGGAAGCCCGGCGTAACACGAGCGGCCTGAGCTCAAAGATCCAGACCCCGTATTGGGTGCTGGATTTCTCATACGTCCCGTGCGGTCTCTTCCGGGGAGGCTCGAAGGGGCGGCCATGGCAGGAGCGGGTGGCGGGGGAAGCGCACCTGTATCCTCCGGAATTCCCATTTTGGGAGGACAGCAGGCCCGTCGGAGGATCGTTTCACAGCGCCTATATGCTCTTTCTCGGCGGAGAGCACGCTGGACTGGGGGCGCTGACGGGCAACCCTCGCGGGTTTGCGCGACTGATGGATGCCAAGGGAATCCTTGGGCTGAGGCTCCGGGAACTCGCCCTGATCGGCCACCATCGAGGTGAGGGCGGATTCTGGCAGGCGCACGGCGTCTTTTTTGAGATCCTCGACCTGCTCCTTAAGTCGAAGCCACTTGGCGAGGAAAACTACAAGGTGGTCGAGGCGGGATGGGAGCCCGCCCAGCCGCCGATCGTCGCCGGAGTCCGTAAATTCATCGAGGCGCATCTTGCCCGACCGGTCACGATGGACGAGATCGCCCGGCACCTGAACGTCAGCGTTTCCACTCTCTCGCACCAATACAAGTCGGCCTGCGGTGAGACCCCGATGGAAACTCGCATGCGCATGGTGCTAAACGTCGCGAAAAGCCTGCTCATGAAAGGCAGCCCGCTCAAGAAGATCGCTGAAGAGACGGGTTTCTGCGACATTTACCACCTCTCGAAAGCGTTCAAGCGTGTCGAAGGTGTTTCCCCTCGGGCTTACCTGCTACGGCAGGGTGGCATATAACGATCAAGCGGGAGGAATCAAAGGGACAATTCCTTCGGTCAGAAACCAACCTTTTGCGCCTCCGGGGAGCTGGCCGTAAAACCATCGGCCCCGCTGGGAAAGGAGATTGACGATGCTTCCCTGCGGCAGCGAGGCGGTTTTTTCCGACTGGTCGGCGGGGGAACTGCGCACCGACGTGCCGCCGTTCGTGAGAACGAGCGCGGTGTTGGCAAGCGTGACTCTCGGGTCACACAACCAAACCACGGAAACCAGGGAGATCCCCAACAGCAGGAGCAGGAGCCCCGCCACCAGCCTCCGTTTGCGGAATGCCGTGGGAAGAAAGGCCGCCAGACCGACAAACGCGCCGCCCCAGAAGAACACGGTCCCTGCCAGTGTGAGGGAATCCATCGGAATGCGCTCGACGACCTGTGCCTGCCAGCCCTGTTTCACTGGAGGGATCCCCAGCGCGACATTGGCTTCCTGCAAGGCGGACCGGGCCGGGGCAAAGCGGGGGTCGAGGATCAATGCACGCCGGAAGTTCAACGCAGCCCGGGCCTCCTGCCCGGTCTTGTTGAGAGCCCGGCCCAGCTCGAAAAAAACCGCCGCGCTGGGCGGGGATTTTTCGAGCGACTGCTCATACAGTTTCGCCGACTGCTCGTATTCGCCATCCTGAAACCGGGCGCTGGCATCCGAGAGCATATCCGCCCTCGCAGAGAAGCCGAGAAGCAGCAAAAGAACCACGATCAGACTACTTTTCATAACGTGCCTCCAGTTCTTTCAGAATCGAGATGACCGCCTGCCGCTCCTCCACGGGTGGCGGGGGCGCTCCGCCGGCGGCGTATTTGGTTTCCCCGTGGCGCTCGATCACCCGGTGAAGAGAGGCCTTGAATTCGGGTGGCAGAGAGGAGGAGTCGATCCTCGCCGCGACAGCCAGATCGTCTCCTCCGGCATTCAAGCGCAGATAAATGTAATCCCTCGCTTTTTCGTAGAACTCGTCGGACCCGGCATCCCGAAGTCCGGAGAACGCATCCCTCAACAGTTTTTTCCGCGCCAATTCGCGGCCCGCGCGCGAGCTCGCAAACCTGCGGAGCGACAGGATCAGGAGCATCGCAAACCAGGCGACCGCCATGGACGCATTCGCGATCACGAATTCCCTGCGGAAGAACAGCGACACCCAGCTCGTGGACCCTCCAGCCGCCGCGGTGACGTCCGGCGTGGAAACCGGTGTGGGCA
>Ga0364922_10016_pt1 | contig 93883 bp, 64 predicted proteins | sample ExccelJu500001D4_2_FD_206955 | JGI IMG/M metagenome (GOLD analysis project Ga0364922, IMG submission 206955) | Enriched cells from Trout Bog Lake Hypolimnion, Wisconsin, USA - BchlTB.June20.5000.01.D4 | ecosystem: Environmental > Aquatic > Freshwater > Lake > Hypolimnion/Profundal zone | place...
TTAACATATGAAAAGACTAATCTTTCTGTTGAATCTATTTTTGTCAGTAACTCTTCTTTATGGTCAGCAAACGTTAACTATAAACGGGAAGGTTACAGACACTTCAGGTGCAGGTATGCCCGGTGTTTCAGTCTCTGTCAAAGGGACTACTCATGGAGTTGTAACCGATGCAAACGGCGCCTATTCGATGCAGGCTTCCGGCCAGGCAACACTCGTTTTTAGTTTCGTTGGTTTTAAGAGTCATGAAGTTCCGGTGAATAATCGTGGCATTATTAACCTTGTTATGGAAGAAGAGGTTGTCGGGGTTGAAGAAGTGGTGGTAGTGGGGTATGGTACCCAAAAGGTGAAGGATCTTACCTCATCAATCAGTACTGTTAAATCCGACGATCTTGCAAAAACACCGGCGAGTCAGCCAATGAATGCCTTACAAGGTAAAGTGGCCGGTGTCCAGATTGTAAATGACGGAGGTCCGGGTAATTCAGCCACTGTGAGGATTCGTGGTATTGGCTCCTTTCCGGGAATGAATAATGAGGCTCCGTTATATGTGGTTGACGGAATGTTTTATGACAATATTGATTTCCTCAATCCTACCGACATCGAAACCATTTCGGTACTCAAAGATGCTTCTGCAGCTGCAATTTACGGTGTGCGGGCTGCAAATGGGGTCATTCTGATTGAAACCAGGTCGGGGTCATTCAACCAGAAAACTAAAATCTCATATGATGGTTATGAGGGGTATCAGATTGACCAAAACGTGCTCAAGATGGCCAATGCCCAGCAATATACTGCCATGGCCAATGAATCAGGATCTGCTACTGAGGTGCAGGATGTATTGAATTCCATGCAGAAATGGGGGAGAAGCCGTGTCGATCCGAATATTCCGGTAACCAATACCGACTGGTATAAACAGGTCATTCGCGATGGTCAGATCAGAAACCACAGTGTTGGAATCGACGGCGGGACAGAGAAGGCAAAATATTCTCTTGGTGTAAATTATTTCTACCAGGATGGAACGTTGAAGGAGTTAAACAATTACGAACGTATGAATCTCCGTTCCAAGGTCGATATAAAAGCCACAAAATGGCTTACTGTAGGTGAAAACATGATCTTCAGTAACGCAACCAAATACTTGGATGCCAGTCAGGCCTGGTACAATACCTATTTTGCAGTCCCGATTTTCCCGGTTTACGACCTGACCAATACGGCTGCAATTCCATTCAAATATGCAAGTGCCGATCCACTTGGTTACAGAGGTGGGCAAAATCCATTTCCTGGCATGGTCAGCGATCAGGACCAGCAGAAGATTTTGAAAGCACTGGCAACGATCTACATGGAAATTACTTTAATCCCAAAAGTATTAACCTTTAAGTCCACGTATAACAATAGTTACACCCAGGTCAATGAACGGGTTGTCGATTTACCCTGGTTTATTGATAACAATTTCCAGAATCCGCACGGGACACTTACCAAGACCACCTCATCTTATATGAACCAGTATTGGGACAATATTTTAACCTTTACTAAAAGCTTTGGCTCCCACAATCTGACGTTAATGGCTGGTACCTCGTATAAGGATGAAACTTATCAGATGCTTTCTGCCAAGGGAGTTGATTTTCCGACCCTGCCACAATCCTGGTATATCGCCCAGTCGCTCACAATACCGTCCACTCACACTGATGTGAATGATGATGGTCTGCATCAATATGGATTCTCTTATTTTGGAAGAGCTGCCTATAACTATCAGGAGAAGTACCTGTTATATGGCACCATGCGTGCTGACGGAAGTTCAAAATACCAGGAAAAATGGGGTTATTTCCCCACGGTTGGTGCAGGCTGGGTCGTTTCCGAAGAAAATTTTCTGAAAAACAATGATTTTGTCCCCTTTCTAAAGTTACGCGGCAGCTGGGGAGAACTTGGGAACGATCATATTCAGGCTAGTGACGGAGCCAGGACAACCTCAGTAGTGAATACAACCATGGGTGGTAATCTGGTTTCAGGGACAATTGCTCAAAATACCTTCTCTTCTCTCAAATGGGAAAAAACCGAAGAAACCAACATAGGGTTAACTGCCCGGTTTCTACATAACCGTTTATCGGCCGACATTGATTATTTTAGCCGTGATACCAAAAATGCCGCTATTCCGGTGAATATCCCTTTAATCGGAGGAAGTGTTCTGAAGGCAGTAGGTACCATCCGAAATTCAGGGTTTGAATGCACGCTTAACTGGAGTGATAAGATTACCGATAAGCTTAGTTACAATATCGGAGCCAATTTTGCAACGCTTAAAAACCAGGTTCGCAACCTTTACGGACAACCTTACATCAATTATGGCACCCCTGAATTCCAGCAACGTTCTTATGTGGGACACCCCCTGAATGCCTATTATGGCTGGAAAATTGCCGGAGTTTACCAAAACCAGGCTCAGATAAATGCAGATCCTATTGCGGTAGCCAATGGTTTGATCCCCGGAGATTTTAAATATGTGGACCAGAATAAAGATGGTAAGATAGACGGAAGCGACCGGGTGATATTGGGATCTTATTTTCCAAACCTCACTTATGGCGGCAACATTGGGCTGAAATATCAGAACTTTGATTTAAGTGCCAATTTCTACGGACAATCAGGCAATTCGATTCTCAACCGCAGACGTGGGGAAATGCTCTGGACCAATGATGGCAACCTTGATGCGGATCTGGCCGTAAATCGCTGGCATGGAGATGGCACTTCCAATAAATATCCATCTTCAGCCGGCCTTCTGAAGGTATGGAATCAAAAAATGTCTGATTATTTTGTGAACGATGGTAAATTCTGGCGGATACAGAATGTGCAAGTAGGTTACACTTTCAAGAATCAGTCCTGGTTAAATGGCAATTTCCCGGAAACCCGGATCTTTTTAACTGCAGACCATCCTTTGACCCATTTCAAGTACCAGGGTTTTACACCGGAAGTTGCTAACGGATATGATGATGTAACCTATCCGATCCCTGCAATTTATACAATTGGCCTTAATATTAAATTCTAAAATACTGTTAATTATGAAACCACTTCGTCATATTATACCGGTAACTCTGCTATTCGTTGCACTTTTTGTTGTGTCCGGTTGCAGTAAAAAACTGGATTCACTCGCCGAAAACCGGACGTATACCGGAGGGACCGATTATACTATTACCAGCAATATGATTCAACCGCTGTATGGGGTATATTCACGTCTCAATGGTATCGGATGGAATATTTTCCCTTTACTGACTGTCCGCGGAGATGATGTCAATAAAGGAGGACTGGGGGATCAGTCTCCATTGGGAGATATTGATTTTTATCATTATGACAATACTTACTGGATGCTTGATGCTGATTGGCAGGAATTATTCGGAGATGTTGTTACAGCTAACTCTGCGATGGAACAAATCGCTCTTTACAAGAAAAATGCCAAAAACGGTGCACCTTTGGCCGATCAATACACAGCCGAAGCACAGGTGATGCGTTGCTGGTGGTTGTTTTGGTGCAGCAGGGCGTGGGGGAGTATTCTGATTCCGCCAACATCAGATCCATCGATCATGTTTCAGGTAAAACTAACCTCCAGAGATAGCGTGATGGCATACATTTCAGCCAGAATGGATGAAGCGATTCCTAATTTACCCGATAAGCGTCCAAATCAGCGTACCGATATTCCGGGAGGGGTAACCAAATATACTGCCCTTGCTATTAAAGCTTTGGCAAATCTTGAGCTGAAAAAATATCAGATTGTGGCCGATGCAACAGGTAAGATCATCCAGGCAGGTCTGTTTTCCCTCGAACCTGATTTCTATAACCTCTTCAAACTTAAAGGGAAGTTAAATAACGAAAACATCTGGGAATTAAATTATACCGACTTTGGCACACCTTCTGGAGACTCCTATAATTACCTGTGGGATTTTTTCGGACCTCAGAGTTGGACTCCAAAAGTATCTACTGCAGGTGGTGGTTGGGGATTTTGGGAGCCTAGTTTTAAGTATGTTGAATTCATGCTTGGCAGAGGCGAAACCGTAAGGCTTGAAACAACCGTGTTATTTACCCAGGCGGGAATTGATTCCTTAAAGAAGGTTGCACCCCAATATGCCAATTCACTCCCTTCTTTTGTCTCAAATACTACACGGGATGGAGATGTTTTCAATAACGGTTCGCGTCAGGTGTTTTATTCCGGTAAAATGTATTTGCCTTCCGATATGCTTACCCCGGGACGTACTTCCTATTCTTCCAACAAAGATTTTCAGATTATCAGGTATTCTCAGATTCTGTTAATGTATGCCGAAGCGCTGACTCAGGGTGCTACAGGATCAGCCGGAACAGCCGATGATGCCGTGAATGCGGTAAGGGTACGAGCCGGTTTGAGTGCAATCTCTGGTGTTACCAATGCCCAGGTTATGGATGAAAAGTTCGCTGAGTTAGCCACAGAATGGGGTGACCGTTATTATGATATGGTCCGCCTTGGCAATACAGCCGCACTAAGTTATGATGGAAGGACATTTACGACCGATAAAACCTTTCTACCTTATCCGTTAGCCGAGACGGATGTGCTGCCTCAATTATTATCAAAGTAAACCTATATTGATTAAAAATGATAAAAGATGAAAAATATTAAATATATATTGGCATTTTTAGTAGGCATTGTATTTACTACTGCGTGCAAGAGTGGTTATATAGATCCGATTAAGGCAGTTGCTGCCGGATCTGATCAGACACCGCCAACTGTAACCATAAATTATCCTTTTGAGGGTAAGGTGATCCAGGTGAAAGAGGAGGTAACCTCAATCAATATCCAGCTAAAAGTAACTGACGATATAGAAATTGGATCTATCGTTGTTAATATGGATGGAACTGATCTGACCACCTTCACAAGCTTTTTAGACTACAGGATTGCTATCGAAAAATATTTGTTTACGAATCTGACAAATGGCAACCATGTACTCAAGGTCACCGCTACTGATAAATCGGGGAAAACCGCCTCAAGTTCGGTAAATTTCTCAAAAGCAGCTCCGTATAACGCCAAGTATGATGGTGAGGTTTTGTACATGCCATTTGACGGTGATTTTATGGAAGAGATTAGTTTGACACTTCCTACAGTTATCGGAACCCCGGGTTTTGCTGACGGACAAAAAGGGAAAGCTTATGCCGGTGCAACCGGAGCTTATTTATCATTCCCAACTGATGGAATCGTTGGCAGTAATGGTTTCAGCGTTGTGCTCTGGTATAACATCAATAATGTTGCTCCTAACCGCGCAGGTATTCTTACAATAAGTCCCCCCAGTGTTGGAGGAGATCGTACCAAAGGGTTCAGATTAATGCGTGAAGGGGGCACTACCAGTCAGAATATTTGGTCAAATATTGGCAATGGGACTGACGAATTCTGGTATAATCCTTTTTATGTCGTAAGCACTCCAATAACTTCCCCACCGGCTAATGCTGCGGGATGGTGGCAAATTGCCGTTTCGGTCTCACCAACTCATGTCTCCTTTTATATTAATGGGGTATCTGTAGGAGAAAATAATTGGGCGGGTCCGATCGACTGGACAAGCTGCAGCCAGATATCAATCGCCTCAGGAAGTCCGAATACTGATTATTGGGGACATTTATCTGACAATAGCATGATAGACGAGCTGCGGATCTTTAATAAGGCCATTTCAGCTGCTGAAGTTCAATCCATCTATAATGATCAGAAATAGTTCCCTCTCAAGGCTGCTTTCTGCATGTTGATGAGAATATTCCCAAGCGAATCGTCAGGGGGAACCCCGGGCGATTCTGGCTGAGGAAATTCAGATAATTAATGCAAAATAGCTGTATTGATGAAGATTTGTAAAATTGAAAGAGAGGGTAAGGGGAAAGCTCTTCCCTCTCTTTTCTAAGACCTAAAAGGTCTTCTATTCCAATTATTTATGAAGCTGAATCATTGTAAGTCGATAGTAATTGCGGTCTGGCACCACACCTTTAGCCTGCTATTGATTGTGATACCACTACTCATTTCCTGTAAAAAGGGTCCCGTTGTTCAGATTGGCACACTGGAACTCTCTTCCTGCACCGTTGGGAGTATATCGCTTCAATATTCTGCAGAGATCAGTAATATTCCGCTGAACCAAAATATTATTCTTAATTTTTCTGCTGCCATAGACACCGTTCAGGCCAAATCAAGTATTTATTTAAACAACAGTTCCGGTGTTGCATTTTCCGGAATTTACTTTGCATTTACCAATAATAACAGGACCGTTTTGGTGAAACACAACCAAGATCTGGCCAAGACTTCACATTATACATTAGTTGTCACTTCAAACCTGAAAGGAAGCCACGGAGAAACATTCGATGGTGCCGAATTCAAATTCATCACCTCCAGCGGGCTTTTTTCATTAACAAATATTTTACTGGATAATCAGGTTTTTATGCCGCCAGTGATCGTTTACAATGTACGGAGGCAAGGATCGAAACTTCAACTGCAATTCTCGGAAGCGTTGGATACTGTCCAGTTAAAATCATCATTCAGGCTATCGGGAAATGCAGTCTATCAAGTTTCTGTGAGCAACGATTTAAAAACGGTCAACCTGAATTGTCCTGTAATCCTGTCGGGATATACCAGATATGATTTTTCAGTTTCCACCAACCTTAAATCGGTATTGGGCAATTCATTCGGAGGTTTTGACAATCATTTCGTGTCCGCGCTTGATTCAACCCTGAAATTTCCGCCAATTACCGATGATGCATTGCTTACATTAATTCAACAGCAAACGTTTAAATACTTTTGGGATTTTGGTCACCCGGTTTCTGGGATGGCGCGTGAACGGGACAGTTCCGGAGATATCGTAGCCACCGGTGGAACCGGTTTTGGCATCATGGCGATCCTGACCGGAATAGAGCGGAATTTTATTTCGAAGAGCGACGGGTTGAATCGCATCACCACTATCGTCTCCTTTCTGAAAAATAATTGTACCCGATTTCATGGCGCATTTTCCCACTGGATCAATGGAGCCACCGGGGCTACAGTTCCGTTCAGTACGCTGGATGATGGCGCCGATTTGGTTGAAACCTCTTATATGATGCAGGGGTTGCTCTGTGCCCGCCAATATTTTAACGGGATCAGTTCTGATGAAACAAACCTGCGCGCTGACATTAATACCCTGTGGAACGGCGTGGAATGGAGCTGGTTCAGACAGCAGGATCATCAAAACGTCCTTTACTGGCATTGGAGCCCTGATAATCTGTGGGCCATAAACATGCCGATCCATGGCTGGGATGAAGCATTGATTACCTATGTCATGGCAGCATCATCTCCTGGTTATCCGATTCCTAAATTGGTGTATGACAATGGATGGGCAATGAACGGATCGATGAAAAATGGTCAGACCTATTATAATACAATACTACCCCTTGGCCCCGCATTGGGTGGTCCGCTGTTTTTTGCCCATTATTCTTTTCTGGGGATTAATCCCACGGGACTGACCGACGCATATGCCAGTTACATGGATCAGAATGTGGCACATTCAAAAATAAATTATAATTATTGCGTTGCCAACCCATTGGTATATAATGGTTATAGTCAGCAATGCTGGGGTCTGACTGCCAGCGATGACAATGTGAGCGGGTACTCAGCACATGCTCCGGGAAACGATGACGGTGTTATCTCTCCAACGGCCGCCGTCTCCTCGCTCCCCTATACTCCGACCGAATCGATGAATGCCATACGGTTTTTCTATGATCAGCTTGGAGATAAAATTTGGGGAACTTATGGTTTTATAGATGCATTTAATTTGTCCAGTGTCTGGTTTTCAAACTCGTATTTGGCTATTGATCAGGGGCCTCAGATTGTAATGATTGAAAATTACCGTTCAGGATTGCTGTGGAAACTATTTATGAGTTGCCCCGAAGTTAAAACCGGAATGACAAACCTGGGTTTCCAGAGCCCTAATTTATAACGTTGTATGAATATTTCTTAAAATCGTGCTGCCATGAAAAATCATCTATATTGTCTCTTGAGCACCGGGTTGTTAATCATTGGAGTAGTTTTTCCATCTAAAGCAATACAAATATTCCCAAAGCAGGATCTGAAAAGTAAAATCCTGATTCAGAAGAATCTGTCTGATACTGCATTGCTGACTTTAGTCCAGAGGCAGACGTTCAGGTATTTTTGGGACTTTGCCCACCCGGTTAGCGGGATGGCGCGCGAGCGAAGTAATCCTGCCTATGGTTATGGAGACGAAGTGGTTACTACAGGTGGAACTGGATTTGGTGTAATGGCTACGATAGTTGCAGTCGAAAGGAATTGGATTACAAGGGATTCCGCCGTAATCCACTTGTTAAAGATGGTTCGGTTTTTGGCCAAAGCGGATGCTTATCATGGCGTTTTTCCACACTGGCTTAATGGTGCAACGGGTAAAACCATCCCTTTCGGCAGGAAAGATGACGGTGCAGATCTGGTGGAGACCTCCTACCTTTTCCAGGGATTATTATGTGCCAGGCAATATTTCAATAAGGATAATCGTGTTGAATCGGAATTGCGCGACCGGATAAACAATATGTGGAACGAAATCGAATGGAACTGGTTTACCAAAGGGGGTGAAGAGGTTCTCTATTGGCATTGGAGTCCAAACAACGGCTGGGCAATGAACTTTCCGATCCATGGTTACAATGAGTGCCTGATTACCTATATGCTGGCCGCGAGTGGTGAACGGTATCCAGTGAACAGCTCAGTATATCATAATGGATGGGCGAAGAGTAATTTTTTTAAGAATGGGAAGACATTTTATGGATTCAGACTCCCGTTAGGATTTGATTTTGGAGGACCCCTGTTCTTTTCCCATTATTCATTTTTAGGTCTGGATCCGACCAAACTGACTGACCGGTATGCCAATTATTGGGAACAGAATAAAAATCATACCCTGATCAATCATGCCTATTGCGTGGATAATCCCAAAAAATTCAAGGGTTATGGCGAGAATTGCTGGGGCCTCACGGCGAGTGATAATTTTGAGGGTTATAGCGCCCATGCCCCGAATAACGATTTGGGTGTGATTACTCCGACTGCGGCACTCTCCGCTTTCCCATATACTCCCGAATATTCGATGAAGGCACTAAAACATTTCTATTTTGATCTGGGAGATAAAATCTGGGGCAAATATGGATTTACCGATGCCTTCAGCGAAACAAATAACTGGTATGCACGGAATTATTTGGCTATCGACGAGGGCCCTATCGTTGTGATGATCGAAAACTACCGAACCGGATTGCTTTGGAAACTCTTTATGAGCTGTCCTGAAATTCAAAATGGTTTAAAAAAGCTCGATTTCAAATCCCCCTGGATAAAATAAGAATATTTGACAACCGATCAAAAACAGTAAATATGCTGACAAACAAGTTATTACTATGTATTATGCTGCTTTCTCTCATGTCAACGGCGGAAGAATACAAATACACCTATAACTTTTTTACAAACAGTGCTATGCGTGGAGACTATTTCTTCAGCAGGACTGTTGCCTCCGGAAAGTCTACCATCCTGACAGTCAATCGCAAATTACCGGTTAGTGATTCTGTATTCCATTCACCTGGTAACTCGTTGGTATTAAACTATAAAAATTCAGCATCAGGCAATTGGAAGGCAATAATTTACCACCAGGAAAAGCGGGGAATGGATCATTTCAAAAAGGGGGAAGTCCTCTCATTCTGGATCCTGAACAATTCAACGAAAACTCCTGCTGATGACCTTCCGGCAGTTCAGCTCATGAGAAGAGACAGCACTCTTTCAGCCAAAGTTTCTATTCCGGAAGGAAAAACTACTGGGTGGCAACAGGTTACTCTACCATTGACCTCATTCGGCAATTTTAATCCCCATGAGCCCGGAGATGTCATCGCTATTGTCTTTTCGCAACAGAAAAGCAGAGACTGTAGCAGGCAGATCATTTTTGTGGATGACATTGAATATTTGTGTCTTTCTGATTCTGATGCAGTCTCCAGTCTCCCGGTAATCACCTCTGCCACAGGTTATGCGATGCATGTGGATATTACCTGGCAAACTGTGACCGATAAAAATATCCATATGGTACAAATTTATCGGTCTGATGATGGGAAGAACTTTAAACCTGTAGGTATTCAACAGCCATACATTAACCGGTATGCAGATTTTACAGGTGAAACCGGAAAGCAGTACTCCTATAAAATTTCCTTTCTGAAGGATAATTACAAGGATTCAAAATTGTCGTCTTCGGTTATTGCTTCCACAAAGCCTATGACGGATGATGAATTACTTACTATGGTGCAGGAAGCTTCTTTTCGTTACTATTGGGAAGGAGCTGAGCCTAACAGCGGGATGGCCAGGGAGAATATTCCCGGAAGAGATGACATGATCGCTACAGGTGCGTCCGGATTTGGAATTATGGCGCTCCTTGCCGGCACCGAAAGAGGATTTATTACCAGGGAAGAATCTGTGGCCAGATTCAATCGAATTTTAGGTTTTCTGGAAAAGGCGGAGACATTTCATGGAGTTTACCCTCATTTTATGGATGGTCCTTCCGGTAAAGTGGTCCCATTTTTTGGGCACAGGGATAATGGAGCAGACCTTGTTGAGACCTCCTTCCTGATACAGGGGCTTCTGGCGGCAAGACAATATTTCCATGGGGAGAATTCATCGGAACGGCAAATCAGGGAAAAAATCACATCAATCTGGGAAAAGGCCGAATGGGCCTGGTTCAGGCAACGCCCGGACAGTAAATTTCTATACTGGCACTGGTCTCCTGACCAGGGCTGGGTGATTAATCATAATTTAATCGGTTGGAATGAAGTGATGGTCACCTATCTTCTCGCGATTGCCTCCCCTTCACACCCGGTTCCCGCATCAATGTATTACTCTGGTTGGGCCAATCAGGAGAGCACGGGGCAGAAATACCGTTCAGCATGGGGACGGACCAAAGATGGGTCAATGTATACCAACGGCAATACCTACTTTGGAATTAAACTGGATGTTGGTGTCTCAAACGGAGGGCCCCTGTTTTTCACACACTACTCCTTTATGGGATATGACCCACATGCCATCACCGACAAATACACAAATTATTTCATTAATAATCAGAATATTGCAAAGATAAACTACCGGTATTGCGTGCAGAATCCGAAACATTTTAAAGGATATGGTGAAAACGGTTGGGGACTCACGGCCAGTGATGGTCCCTACAACTATTCGGCAGATGAACCTGTCCCTTCTGAGGATCACGGTAAGCTGGCACCAACCGGAGCGATCAGCTCATTTCCTTATACTCCTGAAGAATCGATGAAGGCTCTGAAGAATTACTATTTTAAATATGGTAAATTCCTGTGGGGCGAATATGGATTCAAGGATGCATTTGATCTGACCAATAACTGGTGCTCTGAAATTTATATGGGACTTAACCAGGCTCCGATGACGGTAATGATCGAAAATTACCGGACCGGATTGCTCTGGAAACTCTTTATGAGTTGTCCTGAAATTCAAAGTGGTCTAAAAAAACTGGAATCCAGCGCTCCAGATCTTAAAAAAGAAAAATAATGAAGAAGTTGCCTGAGATGCTAATCTTAATCGTTTTGCTGTTCCTTTCTTTTAACAGTTCAGCACAAAAAACGTATTGCAATCCCATAAACCTCGATTACGGATACTGTCCGATTCCGAATTTCACCGAATCGGGTAAGCACAGGGCTACAGCCGATCCGGTCATTGTCACCTATAAAGGAGATTATTACCTTTTTTCCACGAATCAATGGGGATATTGGTGGAGTACCGATCTAAACCACTGGAACTTTGTCTCCAGAACTTTTCTGAAACCCTGGCATAAGGTTTACGACGACCTTTGCGCCCCCGCTGTCTGGGTTCAGAATGACACCATGCTGGTTTTTGGATCGACCTATTCAACCAATTTCCCGATATGGATGTCTACCAATCCCAAAGGAAACCAATGGAAAGAGGCAATAGATTCTTTGTCAATCGGAGGCTGGGATCCCGATTTTTTTCTGGATGACAATGGGAAGTTGTATATGTATAATGGAAGCAGCAACACTTATCCAACCTATGGCATTGAACTGAACCGGAAAACATTTGCCCCTGTTGGTACGCGGAAAGAACTTCTTCTGCTGGATGACGGCCGTTACGGATGGCAAAGGTTCGGCGAATATTCTGATAATACATTCCTGAAACCTTTTATCGAAGGTTCATGGATGACCAAACACAATGGCAAATATTACCTGCAATACGGGGCTCCGGGAACTGAGTTCAGTGGCTATGCCGATGGCGTTGCAGTTTCAGACCAGCCTCTTGGCTATTTTAAACATCAACCGATGCCATTTTCCTATAAACCGGGTGGATTCGCACGTGGGGCCGGGCATGGGGCCACTTTTAAGGATAAATGGGAGAACTATTGGCACATCAGCACCATTGCTATCTCGGTGAAGAACAGTTTTGAGCGGAGGTTAGGGCTTTGGCCTGCCGGTTTTGACCCGGATGATGTGATGTATTGTAATACGGCATTTGGCGATTACCCACTTTATTTGCCTGACGGGAAAGCAGATCACCGTTCAGGCCGTTTCACAGGATGGATGATCCTGAATTATAACAAGCCCGTTACCGTATCATCCGTTTTTGGGGGTTACCAGGCCAATTATGCAGTCGATGAGAATATTAGGACTTACTGGTCTGCAGCTACCGGTAATCCTGGGGAATGGATTGCGTCTGATCTGGGATCACTTTCGACTGTTCGGGCAATTCAGCTCAATTATGCCGACCAGGACGCCACATTTTTGGGAAAACAAACCCATATTTTTCACCAGTATAAGCTTTGGTTCTCGATAGATGGGAAGAAATGGAAACTGTTGGTCGACAAAAGCCGGAATGCAACCGATGTGCCCCACGATTACATCGAATTACCTGAACCGGTTGATGCCCGCTTCATTAAACTGGAAAACATACATGTTCCGACCGGGAAATTCGCCATCAGTGGCCTGCGCGTTTTCGGGAACGGTCATGGTGAGAAACCCGACCCTGTAAAAAACTTTGTCGTGCTGCGAACCGAAAAGGACAAACGCAGCGCCTGGCTCAAATGGACTCCTGTAGACAATGCCTACGGATATAATATTTATGTGGGAACTGCCCCCGATAAATTATATAACTGTATCATGGTTTATGGCGCTAACGATTACTGGTTTAAAGCCATGGACAAAGAGCTTCCCTATTATTTTACGATTGAGGCGCTCAACGAGAACGGGGTTTCCATGTCATCGAAATTTATTAAATCAGAATAAAGGATTTTTAACTGTCAGGGAAAATTGAACCCACTTCGGGGTTCCAAATAGGTACCGTAACCCTGACAGGGTGAAATTTCAATAACCGGGGGTATCAACCCACGGAAAAATGAAAGGATTAGATTGCAGCCCCGGAAGGGTTGAACATATAAAAATCAAAAAAAGGGAACTCCCAAAATCTCAAAACAATGAAAATATTCACGATAATTTTATCTGCATTACTTCTGATTCAGGTCAATTATTCCCAGGCCCAAAAAGTAGTTGATCCCAAAATGAATCAATTCATCACGAACCTGATGGGCAAGATGACCCTGGATGAGAAAATTGGCCAGTTGAATCTGTCAGGTGCCGGTGATGTCACAACCGGGGAGACAACCAGTTCCGACATTCATCAGAAAATCAGGGACGGGAAAGTTGGCGGACTTTTAAATGTCAAGAGTGTCAGTAAGATACGTGCCGTTCAAAAGATTGCTGTTGAAGAGAGCCGGCTAAAGATTCCGCTGCTGTTCGGGATGGATGTGATCCATGGTTATCAGACTATTTTCCCGATTCCACTGGGATTGTCATGCAGCTGGGATATAAAGCTGATCGAACAGTCTGCCCGGATTGCTGCTCAGGAGGCGAGTGCCGACGGCCTTTGCTGGACTTTTGCCCCTATGGTGGATATCTCGCGTGATCCACGGTGGGGACGTGTATCTGAAGGATCGGGTGAGGATCCGTACCTGGGATCTCAGATTGCCAGGGCAATGGTCAGGGGATTTCAGGGTGATGATCTTCGGAAAAACAATACGATAATGGCCTGTGTCAAACACTTTGCACTCTACGGAGCCGTTGAAGCGGGCCGCGATTACAATACCACCGACATGAGCCGTCTGAGGATGTTTAACGAATATTTCCCTCCCTATAAAGCGGCTGTTGATGCCGGGGCGGGAAGCGCAATGGCCTCATTTAACGAGGTGGATGGGTTACCTGCCACGGCAAATAAATGGTTAATGACCGATGTTCTGCGCAAGCAGTGGGGCTTTCAGGGTTTTGTGGTTACGGACTATACCGGTATTGCAGAATTAACTGAGCATGGACTCGGGGATTTACAGGAAGTTTCTGCTCAGGCACTTCATGCAGGTATCGATATGGATATGGTCAGCGAAGGATTTCTGAAAACCATCAAAAAGTCGCTTGAAACCGGAAGGATTAACAAGTCGGAACTCGAACTGGGATGCCGGAGAATACTGGAAGCAAAATACAAGCTGGGCCTTTTCGAAGATCCTTTCCGCTATTGCGATGATAACCGGGCCAAAACGGAGATCTTTACCCCGGAAAACCGTGAGATTTCGCGCCAGATTGCCGCCCAGTCCCTGGTGCTCCTGAAAAATGATCTTCAGATTCTTCCTTTGAAAAAAGGGGGAACCATCGCATTGATTGGTCCGCTGGCTGACAATAAACTGAATATGACCGGAACCTGGAGTGTTGCGGCTGATTTTTCCAAATGTGTGTCACTCCTTTCAGGCATTAAGGCTGCTGCAGGTGATGAAACCACGATCCTGACCGCCTGGGGAACGAATATTCTCAATGATTCCATCCTCGATTCGAGGGTGAGTGTATTTGGGAAACCATCCTTCCGGCAGAACCGTTCCCAGAAAGAGATGATTGACGAGGCTGTTGAGGTAGCCAAAAAATCGGATGTTATCGTGGCTGCTATGGGCGAATGTGCTGAAATGAGCGGAGAATGTTCAAGTCGTTCGGATATCAGTCTGCCTGAAAACCAGAGAGAGTTGCTTAAAGCGATGCTGGCAACAGGTAAACCGGTAGTAATGGTGCTGTTCAATGGCCGCCCGCTGACTATTCCCTGGGAAGCTGCTCATATTCCGGCAATCCTCGAGGCCTGGTTTTCGGGTACAGAAGCGGGAAATGCCATTGCCGATGTGCTGTTTGGCAAGGTCAATCCTTCGGGAAAGCTGACGGCCACCTTTCCCCGGAATGTAGGGCAGATTCCGATTTATTACAGTACTAAAAACACGGGAAGACCTTTGCCGGAAGGGGCATGGTTTATGAAGTTCCGTTCCAATTACCTCGATGTCCCGAACGAGCCGGTATTCCCTTTTGGTTATGGCTTAAGTTATACCACCTTTGATTATGGTGATCTTAAACTAAGCACATTTCAGGCAAAAGGAGATCAGGCTATTACAGCGACTGTAAACCTTGTGAATTCCGGGAAAACCGATGGGGCAGAGGTTGTTCAGCTTTATATCCGGGATGTGGTGGGGAGTATTACCCGTCCGATAAAGGAGTTGAAAGGTTTTCAAAAGGTTTTCCTGAAAGCAGGGGAGACCCGGCCGGTTACTTTCAAAATTACCCCTGAAGATTTGAAATTTTACAATGGTGACCTCAAATATGTCTGGGAACCGGGTGATTTTGTGATTATGGTCGGCGGAAACTCGAAAGAGGTGAGATCTGCAAAGGTGAACTGGCAAAAGTAATGATGAGGGCACCTTATAAGGGTAAGGTATAATGATTTTATTTAGCAACTGTTTAAATTTTGGATTTTGTATTTATTCTGTCTTCAAAATAATTTCAAATCATTACAAAAATGGAAACTAATTTTAACAGACGCAATTTCTTAAAAAACACGGCAACAGCAGGACTTGCCCTCTCAATTTTACCTTCAAACGTTATGGGGGGCGTTGGCCGGGTTTCACCTAATGATAAAATCAGGGTAGCGCTTATCGGATCCGGTACCCAGGCGCTGGAAATGCTGCCAGGCTGGCTGAAGCGCCCCGAATTACAGTTTGTTTCTGTTTGTGATCCGAACAGGATGAGTTATGACTATCCTACATGGGGAGACCCGGGTGGTGAAACCTGCGGCGCTCCGGGAGGACGCGAAGTCGGGCAACACAGAATTAACAAGTATTATGGGGAAAAGATTGGGAAAGAAAAGTACAACGGATGCACGGCTCATGCCGATTTTCGTGAACTGTTTGAAAAAGAAACCGGCATAGATGCGGTATTCATCATGACACCTGACCATATTCATGCCACAGTTGCCATTGCAGCGATGAAGAAGAAAATCATGGTTGGCTCACACAAACCTGTCGGAAATTTCATGCATGAAACCCGGGTTGCAATCGATACTGCAAGGGCCACCGGTGTTCCTACACAGATGTTTGCTTTCCAGGATCCTAAGGAACACTATGTTGTGGAAGAATGGATTAAACAGGGTGTTATAGGCAAGGTGACTGAGTTGCACCGTTGGACTAACCGACCTATGTGGCCCCAGGGTTCCCCTTTTCTTCCTTCAAATACGCCCCCAATACCCGAGGGATTTGACTGGGATTTGTGGCTGGGACCGGCGCTTCCGCGTGTTTATTCACCGGATTATACACATACTGTTTTCAGAGGATGGTATGAATTTGGTGCCGGGTGTCTTGCAGATATGGGTTATTACGGTTTTTGGGTTGACTGGCGGGTTTTGAACCTGGGAATGCCTTCAGTCGCCGAGGCTTCTTCCAGCTTCGTCTGCCAGGTAAAGAATTTTAAAAGCCTTTGGGTGAAAAATGAGCTTTCCTATCCTCATGCAGCGACACTCCGGTGGGAAGTTCCTGTGAAAAATACTATGGATAGTATTAACGTCTTTTGGTACGAAGGGGGTATGAAACCATTTTCATTGAAGGCTTTAAGGGCGAAGGGAAAGACATTTCCGGAGGAGGGGGTAATGTTCGTTGGCGAAAAAGGGTCTATTCTGGCTAATTATAATTATCAGAATCCGGAAGTACTAGGAGTTGATCAAAGCGATAAAATTATTGCTTCGATCAAAACGCCGGAAGTCAAGTTGACAGATTTCAATGATGATATGATTGATTCCTTCAGGGGAGGAAAGGAATCACGAGGCAGTTATTTAAAATGCCAGACCATTGCCGAAGCAATCTGTTTAGGGAACCTGGCCATCCGGATGAACCAGCGGCTCGAATGGGATAATAAAAATCTGAAAGTGACCAATGTGCCTGAAGCAAATGAATATGTTACCCGCAAATATCGGGAGGGTTGGGAGTTGTAATCTGAGAGGGCTACTTTCTTCGATCGAAAATCTGCCGGTCGCCAACTGCCCTATGCCTTGAAAGCAAAATTTAGGTTCCCCATACTAAATATCATTAAACCTGAAATGTAAATTTGAACGGATCAAAAAATTAACCCAAAATAAACCAAGGCCATGTCTACACGTCGTGATTTTTTCAAGAAAAGTTCCCTGGCGGCTATAGGTGCCTTAGCTGGCCCGGCCATTCTTAAAGGTGCATCTTCGGATGTTGGGTCTCATCAATACGGAAAGTATCCGGAAAGGCGAAAGCTATCGGTCCTGTCCTATTCATTTAATAGTTTGGTAGGAAGAGGTATGCAGGATATATTCGGCTATTTTGAAACCTGCAGGTACCGCTATAACCTCGATGCGGCCGACCTTTGGGGCGGACATCTTAAGGATTTCTTTGAACGCTATGATACCGGCAAATATATCCCTTTTGAGGACACATGGATCGCCAATGTCAAGGAGGCACTGGAGGAACGCAAATTATTCATCCCCAACCTGACAGCAGATGGCTGCCATGTGATGGATTTTAATCCTGAAAGAACTGAATTGAACTATAAAAATGCCCTTGAACATCTCAGACTAGCCAAAAAGCTGGGGGTTATCGGTTTTGTCCGTTTTGATACGGGACCAGGTTGGGAGATGCCTAATGGCCGAAGAGATTGGACAACCGAAGAGTTCGACTTTACGGTAAAACGATATAAGGAATATGCGCAGTATGCCTATGACAACGGGTTCCGGGTCGGTGCTGAGAACCACATGGGTCCCTCGGGAGAATGGAGAAATCTTAAAAAACTATATGACGCAGTTGACCATCCCGGATTCTCTTTTTGTGTCCATATCGGGGGATGGAAAGGGACAGGTGAGGAAAAAGACCTGGCCGATCGCGAAAGTGCAAAGTTTGCTGCCCACACCCATATCGGGTGGAATATTATTAACGGACCGCTTGAAGAGAAGATGAATAATCTGCGCAAGGCTGGCTATCCGGGGTATTACAGTGTAGAAGTTCCCAATGATGAAAACCAATATGACATTGTTGAGACAGCGTTATCCAAAGTTCGGACAGTGATGCACAAATGGGATCTGGAAAGTCTCAGTAATGGTTAAACCATTGTTGAGTAGGGTATTCCAGATTTTTGCAAATAGTGTTGGATGAAAAACTAATTTAAACCGCGTAGCGGTTAAATCCTATTGACCCCCGGTGAAGCTTGCGAAACCGGGGGTAACGAAAATAAATTACTGCAGCAGCCCCGAAGTGGACTGAATATCCTTTTAAACCTGCAAAAGTAATTTTAAGGGATCCTTGATGGGATTTTGAATAGAGCTAAAGTGAGGGTCCGACTCAAAGTCGGGCTCTCACTAGTCTGCAGGAAAAAAATCTATCGGTCAGCCCCTTCAATGAGTTTGAGTTCTGTCTTATTGTTGGTCAGCACCGTGTGATTAAAGTAATCGTTGTTCGGAAGTTGCAACGTATAATTCCGGATATAGGCGACTGAGACCTCCCCGCTAATAAGAATGCAATTCAGCAGATGACCCCCCTTGGTTTTGTCGGAGGATAAAAAATGGAAGTGGAAATCGTCCATATTGACCTCTTTGAGGTATTTAGGGAATTTGTATCCAATAAGAGTCCCCTGCTGATCGACGAATGTAAAGACTCCCTGTTTCTTATACGCTTCAATCAGCCGTTTGTAGGGTTTCTCCTGTTTGGGAACACTTCGGATAACCACAGAATCAAACTTTCCAGCAATCTGATAGGCATAAATCAGGTTTGGTTTGGAGAGTGCACTGTCCAGATAGTTTTCAAGCGCTTTGATCCTGATCGGCTGGTTAATCCGGATCGTGGTATCCGCGCGGAAATTGCAGATGGCAGCAAAGGGAGTCTTAACCGAGTCAGCCATCGTCAGGATCCTGGAATCAGAGGCCGCCTTGTAACACTGACCTTCCAGCAGGATTAATTCTCCGTCAAGTGCATTGAAGGTCCCGATACCGAAATTCCCCTCCAGCTTCAATTCGCCTATGGTCATCTCTCCGTCATAAACCCCTTCCAGCAAAGCACTTAATGTGGAGTACTGATGAACAGAATTACTCTTTGAATGCAAAGGCTTGTCCGGATGAAAACATCCAATGAGGCCAACTGAACTGCCGATTGCCAGACAGACTGTGATAACCGTGCTAATGACTGACCGTTTACTTTTCACATTTACAGGTATTTGGAGGAGATCAGGTTTTTTCAATGCCATGAATATTCAGTTCATTGATTAAACGATCCGGATGCTTCTATTGTTCAGAACAGGAATTCAGAAGATTACTGTCGTTTAATATTCAGGAAGTTTCCAGGGTAGACGATATTCAGGGATGACCAACCGGTTGGCGGCTTCGCTGTTGGTGAATTTGTTTTTCGCATCGTCCCAGAGGAGCACCGATTCGCCAGCACGTCCTGCAATATTGGCCATGTGTACATGGAGAGCCGCTGCACGTCCGATCTCAGGGGGGCAGACCGGAGTCTGACGCGATTTAACACAATCGAGAAAGTTGTGCACATGCTCGTTGTGAGAATCTTTTCCTTCGGTGAATTTATACTCTTCAGTCCTGAATTTTTTGGTCTTTTGATCTGTCTCGGGGTAAACAGTCAGGTTGGTCCGGTCTGTGACTATCGTTGCCTGATCGCCTACAAAAGCAATGCCGTAGGTCATATCCCACGGGCCGCGCTGCAAACCTGCCGTGAGGTCATAATTAATGACGAAGTCACTCTTGGGGTAACAGATGGTCATCGTGTCAAACGTTTCACGGGCCTTTTTTTCGTGCGAGGTATTTCCGGCATAAGTGAGTATTTTATCGGGTGCGGTGGTAATCCCTTTTGCCCAGAGTCCCATGTCGACCAGGTGAACACCCCAGTCGGAAGCGAGTCCTCCGCCATAATCCCAGAAATGGCGCCAGGTGCCGTGAAACCTGTTTTTGTTAAATGGGTGGAGTGGGGCAGGACCGAGCCACATATCGTAATCAACTCCCGGGGGAACCGGGCTGTCGGGGACAATATCGGCCCCGATACCATATTCAAAATTAGCCCAGATATTAATTTTCCGGAGTGTCCCGATGTTACCGGATTTAATCAGTTCCATCGCTTTTTGAAAGATAAAACCGGAACGCTGCTGTTGCCCCACCTGGACGATCTGTTTATGTTTGGCTGCAGCCCGTGTCATGATGTTGCACTCTTCAATCGAATTGGCCATCGGCTTTTCGACATAGACATCTTTCCCGGCTTCGAGACATGCCACCATAATCAGGCAATGCCAATGGTCGGGTGTTCCGATAAAAACGGCATCGATATCCTTCTGTTCCAGCATCTTTCTGAAATCCTTGTAAAGTTTGGGATGCTGATCGAATTTTGTGCGGAGCTCCCTCGCTTTTTCATTCAGTACTGTCTCGTCAACGTCGCAAAGGGCTGTGCAAGTGACTCCCGGGTAATCGAGGCTTTGGCACAGATCGCCGAAACCCATACTGCGACATCCTACCAGTGCTACATTGATTTTATCGCCGGGTGAAGTTTTGGCTGCCCAAACCGGGGATGGGATGATACTGAATACGCCAATTCCGGCAGAAGAAAATGCCGATTGTTTGATAAATGCTCTGCGATTTGATTCCATGGTCAGGTATTTATTATCAAACTTTAAAAAATGATTTCTAACTCCTTATCCTTGATTAAATCCCAGGCTGATATAAAACTGTGTTCGTCTTCAATCAGCACCTTGTTTTTCCGAAGTATCTTTCTTACCAGTTTCTGATTCGGTTTATTAAACTTTGAAAGCAATGAACTGCGGTTCATTTTGATGGGTGAATATCCCTTTTCAGCACTGTAAATATAGTAATAAAAAGAGGGCTGAAAAGCGAGGCCAAATTTATTGTAGGAGGTATCGCAAGTCTCCAGATCGACCTTCCGGTAAACCAGCAATGATACTTTACCATCACTCAGCACCTCGAAAAAACGTTCTTCATGCATTAAGCCGTTGTAATACTGACGGCGAAAAATCCTTTTTTCCCCTTTCTCATCGGTAAATGAGAATCCGTTCAGACTGATTTTGTCGATGATAATCTGCGCAGAAATAACTGAATTGTAATAAATTATTGCATCCTGGTAGGTGCTGTACCTCAAACCCAGGTTCCCGATTTTTGTGCCGTCGAGGAATTCAATCTCTCCGTTCACAAATTTATCGGTCATATAGGGTGATCCTGAATAGCCGGGATAAGGAATAAAACGGGTTCCTTTTATTTTTTCGGTATTCCCATTTTTCTGCAAGGTCTCCTGTCCGGTGACAGATACAGCGGTGAAAAGTCCCAGAAGGGTGATAATCAAGAGTATCCTGTTGCCCATATTAATTTACTTCAAAAATTTGTTCTTTATAAAAAACTGACCCGTCATTGTTAGTGCCTCGGACTATAAGCTTAAAGCTGCCCCGGATATCGGATGTTATAAAATCGAGTCTTAGGGTTTCTTCGGGTTTCAAAGTCGGTTTCCAGAGTAAAATTTTACGGAGATCGGGCTCGCTTTGTTGTTTTTCAGAGGGGATATTTAATTGTGCATCCGGCTGAATGACATCCAGATTGAATTTAATCAGATCTTCCGATTCCGCAATTCGTGAGAAATTGGATTTTGAGGTGAAAATAGCCACAACCCCGGGGAAGGCCAGATCACCATAAAACCGTTCATTCAGGCAAATCTCCACCCGGTCGATATCTTTCGATCCAAGATTTTTAATTATTCCAAGATCATGAACCGGGATGCCATCGAGTAGCAATAATGGGGGGTCTTCAAAATAGGTATGAAGTGCAGTGTTAAAGACCTGTAAAGATGGAATCCGGTTATAGGCTCTGAATTTGATCCCCGGCAAAAGTTCGCGCGAGATCTCGGTAAAATCGGGCAGATCGATAAATGGATGCGGATCTACCACCGCTGACGGAACTCCGTAAAAAGGATAACGGTCTGCTTTAGGTCTCGACCCGGGTTGGATGGTAATCTCCTGCTGACTAAATATCTTGCGGAAGGTCACTGCATCGGTATTTGTTCCGGCGATCTTCCTGATTTCAGGTGGAATAGTCCAGTATTCGAAAGAGGAAACGCCCCCGGGAATACTATCGGGATGATTCAGCACAATTTTGAGCAGCCGTTTTCTTTCGGGATCGAGTCCCTGGATCACTACCGGTATTTTCCCGTAATACTGGTCGAATTGGAAACTAAAATGGCCATCAGCTCCGGTCCTGTAAAAGTTGAACCTGGGTATTGAGTCAGGAATCGAGAGGAGAACGATCCCATTTTTAAAGGGTTCTCCGGTTTTCAGATCCTGAATAAACCCTTCCAGAATCACCCCATCTTTTTCAACCATCTGATTTTCCATAGGTTTCATGTTTATGAGAAAGCTTCCCGGGTTGTACCCGGAGGTTGTTTCAGCAATACTGATTGCGAGATTCCCCTTTATCCGGGAGCGCAAGCTATCCGGTAAATGAATCGTTATCGGGGTATTACTTCTGGTTGGTCTGGGTTTGTTTATTCCTTCAATTTGCAGGTCATCAATCCGCTTTTCCATGGTGGCCCGGGTTTTTGTGGCATGCAAGACCGTACCACTTTCCGGAATGCCGGTAAACCGGTTGCAAATGAATATCTCGTTGAAAGTTAAGGTGGGATTATTCCGTGTTGAAGTGCAAAGCAAATAGCAACCGGTACTCAGGGAATCAGGCAGGTATATAAATCCATCTGCTTGATTGTCAGTTGTTTTTAGATTTATTTCAGTGATTTTTTTTCTGTTGGTATTGCTAAGGCTAACATGCACAATTCCAGATGGTTCATCTGCAGGGGCAAATAACTTGAGCAAAAGGGTCTCTCCGCTGCTATACTGATCCCGGTCAGTAAAGAGGGAGAAAAACTTCCTTTCCTGGGATTTGCCTGTAACGGCAACAAAGAGTAATAACCAAATAATTAGTTGTCTTTTCACGTTAAAATCTTTGTTTTTAATTTACTGAAAGCTGTTGTTGATTAGATTGATAGTGAATTTGTTATCCTGATTAATCTTCCCACCAGGAAGGAGGGAACACCACTGGTTTTGATTTCTTTGCCCGAATTATTCCATTTACAGGGATATCCGGAAACTGGTATAATTGTCTGAGCGTGATGGCACTGGTTGGCGCCGAAAGATTAAAATAATAGCGAATCTGCTGGCAGGAGTTCAGGTCGAAATAGCCGTATGCGATCTTTGAAGAATCGGTTATGCACTTTATATTTCCATAGACTTGGGTCTGAATCGGATCGAAAAGACTACCCGTTGCAGCAAATTGACTGTTCAGTTGCTGGTGATAATTGTAAGATCCGGCCGTAGTGCCGTACTGTTCAAAAATTAATATCCAACCCTGGGAAACCAGGGTGTCAGAGTAGAGGTAATCCAGTGAATTATAAGAAACTGTCAATAGGGGTTGTTTTACAAGATTACCTGACTGACTAAAATCCGGATTGCCAGCGAGAATAAACTGATCATTTGGAGTATAGGAATACCAGCCATAGGCACTGGGATATTCCTGTCCCTTGATTGAATCCCAGGTCCATTCCAGAACCGATCTTGCATCAAACCGGTAATGGGATAAGGAATTCGAAACGGGAAGATCAACATCGATTTCACGCAAATCCTTCAAAACAGCCTCAGGTACAGTTCCTCCATTATTGACATAGACCTTTTGAACCACATCAGTCGTGTAGAATTTTGTAATGGTTGGCAGAGGTGGCATGGTAACAACTTCAGATTCATAGATATCCGGTGATACAGTAATTCTAAGCTTATAACTATTCCCGGTCACCGGGGCTGAATTAAAGACATAAAGTCCTGTGGTACTTTCGGTTGCCTTAATTGTCGCTCCTCCGGTCTCAATAAGCTGAACCGTTGCACCTGATACCTCGGGAAGAGCGACCTGGTCATTAAAAGCGCGGGTTCTGGTCAGATGAACAGAATTTCTGGTAAGATCATTGGTAATCAGCGCTTCAACAACAAGTTGTCCGGAGACATGGTCAATGGCTGGCTGGTAGATCTGTTCGCACGAAACGAAAAGAACCAGGAGTAGTAACAAATATTTCAGTTCGTTTTGCATCAGAATTTAAAATTATAAGTGATCGATGGAACCGGAACCCCAATAATTGACAAGGTGTAAAGGTTATAACTGCTCTGAGAATTATCCTGAATGGATGACCCTTTCTGATAAAATACCGAGTATGGATTCTTACGACCGTAAAGGTTGTAAATTGAAAAGGTCCAGCTCCCCTTCCACATCCGTTTTTTCCGAAGGTTTTCGTCAAAGGTTATGCTGACATCCAACCGGTTATAATCGGGCATCCGGTATTTATTTCTGTCGGAAAAGACGACCACCTGATAGTCCCCATACGTGTATTTCTGCTCAGGCAAGGTAATTGGTCTGCCCGATGAATAGACGAAATCTCCCGAAAAGCGCCACCTCCGGCTGATTTTATAATTCATAACCGCCGACAGATCGTGCGGTTTATCGTAAACTGAGGGGTAATAAGCTCCCCTGTTAATTTTTTCATCGGCATACGGCCCGTCTGCTTTTTGAAATGCCCTGGAATAGGTGTAGCTGACCCAGCCGGTTAACCGTCCTGCATTCTTTTTGGCATAGAGTTCAAGACCATAGGCATAACCTTGGGCTTGCAGCAAATTCGATTCAATATATTTGTTCATCAGAATCTGGGCTCCGTTTTTGTAGTCCAGAATATTCTGTAATTTTTTATAATAGACCTCTGCCGAGGCTTCAAAGGGTGCATTTGAAGGATTCTTGAAGAATCCCAGTGCGATCTGATCGTTAATCAGTGGCGCCAGATTTTGATCGGCCGATTTCCAGTAATCGGATGGGGTGATTACGGTTGTATTCGATATCTGACTGACGAACTGGTGAATACGCTGATAGCTTAACCGGATGGATCCTCCATCTTCGAGATTATATTTCAGGGCCAGACGAGGCTCCAGTCCCTGGTAGGATTTTATATTGGCACCTGATTTATAGCTGGTTGAATCAATAATCGAGCTCCTGCTTTTTGAAACCCCGGATGCATAATCGTAAACCATTCCCGGTCCGTAGTCCATATAATTTGAAAAGCGCACACCGGCATTAAGGGTCAGCTTTTCGTTCAGACTCAAATCATCGTTTGCAAACAAGGCCATTTCAGCCGACTGTTCATGCCGCATCGCGGATGAGATTACATTTGATAGGGTTTGTGTCGGAGAGATCTGTCCAGGATTAATCCAATATCCAATGGCCTGAAATCCGGCATTGATCCGGTGCTTTTCATTCGGGAAAAGCGAAAGCGCATATTTAAGACTTCCGTACTGAACATTCGACTTCAGCGTGTAATCATTTTCGGTCAGAACCGGGTCCTTCTGATCTACTTTCACTGCATATTTCGAGTAGGCGATGGTTAAATTGGAGACTGTTTTTTCAGAGAAATTCAATTTCCAGTTCAACGAACCTAGTGTATTCCCGTAGTTATAAAGGGTGCTGGTATTCAGATTAAAAACATCCCCGCTCAGATAGCCGGTCAGTTTAAGATGATTTTTAGGGCCAATTTCAAAATTTGCAGTCCCGTTAATATCGTAAAAATGGGCCACACTATTCATAAAGGTCGGATTCTTGGTTTGCTGGAGCAGCCAGTCGGAATAAGTGCTTCTACCGCCGATCATAAAAGTGCTTTTTTTCTTTTTAACGAAGGGACCCTCAATAGTCAGTCGGCTATTAATGAGACCAATGCCTCCGTTCATGCGAAGATTCTTATCGCTACCGTCTTTAAGTTGGACATCCATTACCGAGGAGATCCGCTCTCCGTAGGAGGCTGGAATTCCCCCCTTAAAGAGTGCCACATCTTCGATGGCATCCGGATTGACCATCGAAAGGAATCCGAATAAATGGGTGGTATTGAAAACCGGAGATCCATTCAATAAAACAAGGTTTTGATCGGTGTTGCCGCCCCTGACATTGAATCCGGATGACATCTCCCCGACACTTTGAACTCCCGGCATCATTACCATACTTTTGATCAGGTCAGCCTCGCCCATCAGTACAGGAAGCTCTTTTATGGTCACCGCAGACATTTTTATCATACTCATCTGAGCCTTCGAAGCTTTGGAATTTTCTCCGACCACCGTTACTTCACCAATCTTGTGGGTCTCCTCAAACAGATCGAAATCGGCATTTCCATCCTGGATCAGCTCTATCTTCTGAACCTGATCCTCAAAACTCAGGAAGGATACCTTCAGATGCATCTCGCCAGTTGGAATCTCAATCGAATATCTCCCTTTTGAATTGGTGGCTACCCCCACTTTGGTTTCAGGAACATAAACCACCGCACCTGCAAGAGGTTCTCCTGTTTTGCCGTCAAATACCCTGCCATGCAGTTTTGCCCGCTGAAAACGCCCCTGGTTCAAGGGATCGCCAATAACAAGTACTTGCGATTTATCACTTCCGGTTTCGGTACGCCCGTCTGCCTTGCCCGGATAAATAACTACTGAATTTCCCTGAAAAAACTTAAAATTTAAATCTTTTCCTCTAAAGGCCTGATTCAGAGCTTGAATCAGTGGAACATCCTTGAAGGTGCCGGTTATTTCTGCCGATTTAACCCACTCCTCCTTATAAAAGAACTGGATCCCAACCGTTTGTTTGAGTGAGTTTAGGAACTCTGGAAGGGGGGTTTTGTCAAAACTCCCGCTAATTTTCATCTCCTGTATCTCTTGTGATCGCCCCTGCTGGTTAAAAAAAAGAATTGCTATAATCAGAAAAACAGCTTTATACAAATGTAATAATTGGAAATCCTTCACAATTGATGGTTGTCTTGAGGATGGAAAAATAAGGAAATATTGTTAAGTAAAAGTAGTAAAATATTAGGAGTACTGAACCTTTGGTTAAGAAACAATAAAATATTTATCTGCATTATTAGGATTGACAAGCAATCGTTTAGTTGTGCTTTTGTAGCAAATATCACGCCAATCGAGGCAGTTCCATTCCCGTAATTTTCCGGTACAGATTGAGTGCAAAAAGGTCTGTCATTCCTGCTACAAAATCGACCACCGACTGAATCTTGCCATACATGGTCTGATCCTGATTCTCGTATTGGGAAGGCATAAGGGACAGGAGTTTTTTGGATAAAAAGCTTTCAGGTTCTACTACTGCGGTAATGAATGCTTCGAGCAAAGTTCCGAGTATTTTATAGCCTGCAATTTCAATTTCGACGACAGTCCTGTCATTGTAGATCTTATCAGCAGACACCCTTCGGACCTGATCCATTGCACTTTTTGAGGGCTCCGGCAAGTCATTAAAGAGTGGAATTATCTTTTCGGTAGTGGTGTAATCGTTTAGTCGTGAAATAAATAATTGGGCGCACTCCCTGGTAAGCTTGCCGATGACCATCGCCCTGAGGTAGGAAATCCGCTCGTTACTGTCGGTCACCAGGGTTAGATTAGCCGAAATATTATCCAGCACTATTTGGTCGAGAGCCGGATGAAAAAAATTGAGAAACAGCGCTTCTGTTTCGGGGTAGGAGAGGATTTTCAACTTATGGCCATCCTCCACATCCATAATCTGGTAACAGATATCATCGGCAGCTTCGACGAGGTAGACCAGCGGGTGGCGCATGTAATGCAGGGGTTTTTCCGATAACTGAACCATTTCCAGTTCGGTGGCTATTTTGCGAAAGAGCTCCTTTTCGCTTTGGAAAAATCCGAATTTTGGTTTACTTCCGGCCAATGATGATTCAAACGGGTATTTGACAATGCTTGCCAAAGTGCTGTAAGTCAATGCAAAACCGCCGTATCTTTTTCCCGCAAACTGATGGCTGAGCACCCTGAACGCATTGGCATTCCCCTCAAAACAGGTGAAATCTGACCACTCTTCTTCGGAAATGTCATTCTGATACTTTAGTCCTCCGCCTCTTTTAAAGAAATCGGCGATTGCATATTCTCCCGAATGTCCGAACGGAGGATTCCCCAGGTCGTGGGCCAGGCAGGCCGCCGAAACAATGGCCCCGATCTCTCCTGTTCTGTTCAATAATGTGGGTTCATGGTCTCCTTTAATGGCAGAGGCCACCAGGTTGCCCAAAGAACGGCCCACACTGGCCACTTCGAGCGAATGGGTTAATCGGTTATGGACAAAAATGCTTCCGGGAAGGGGAAATACCTGGGTTTTATCCTGGAGTCTCCGGAATGGTGATGAGAAGATGATCCTGTCGTAATCGCGCTGAAAGATGGAACGAATGTCATCATCTTGCTGGTAAATCCGGTCCTCAAGACCAAGCCGGCAGTCGGCGATCCATTTATCCCATTTGATCATTTTAAATGTATTTTCTGAAGTTCCTTGTTAAGTTCACCCATATCCGGAAAATGACTTTGCATGGTTGCCTTGAATTGGGGACCATGATTTGGAATGACCGTATGCACCAGTTCATGCACGATGATATAATCAATAAGCCTGTCGCTGAGTCGCATCAGATGAAGATTCAGATTGATATTTTTGCGCCCTGAGCAGCTGCCCCAGTTTGTTTTATTGTTTTTGATGGTCACTTTTTGATAGGTGTAGCCCAGGTTTTTAGCCAGTTCCGCAATTCTTCCCGGGAGGTATTTCCGTGCATCAAAGCGAAGAACATGCTCAATCATCAATTTTAGTCTGCCTTGTAACTCATTCGATTCAATCAGTTGATTTGCAGGATATTCAAAAAATACCTGTTTCTCTTCGCGCAAATACCTGATGCGCAACTGAGGTACCTCAGCCGGACAAACATGGTAATGATAATTTCGGGTAGACAACAGATGACCGGGTTGGATACTCTTTGGAACCGTCGGATTGAGCGCCATTTTTTCTTTGGTATCGGCAATCCATTGGAGATGTTGGGTTAGAAATTTCTCTCCACTCAGAAATGAAGCCTGCCATGGAATCGTAACCCTTACTATTCCGTCGGGCCGCACCGCAATTTTAAACCGTACGGCCTGACGATTTCGGCTAATCGTTACTGCACCAATATGTTCAACAAAAACTTCCCTGATCGGCATACCTGTTTAGTCCCTATGTTTGTAATTGAGTTTTCAGCTTTTTTTCGAATGGGCTACAAGCTGGTTGAAAACGACAAGTTGTTCCTGTAAAGCAGCTACTTTGTCCGCTGGATCTGTCCTTGCTTCCATCAGAATCCATCCCGAGTAATTCATTTGGGCAAATAGATCAAAGAGCTGCTGGTATGGATAATTCCCGATGTTCAATTCACGGACATGGACGGTATCGCCGAACCATTTTTTAACGCTGTTGAAATTCTCTTCCAACCCGGGAGGAAGCAGATCCTGTTCATTACAGTTCCAGCACATCTTTACATTTTTCTCGCTTACCTGATCGAAAATCGCCTTCATATTGGGCAGTTCCTGGGTTTTGGTACCGTGTACTTCAACCCGGACCAAGAGTCCGTAATCCTGGGCAAATTCGCCAACTTCGTTCAATGAAGCTGCGATTTGGGCTATTGTTTTTCCCTTTTCCACTCCGTCAGGGAGCCCGTTTGGCTTCACTTTAATCCCTGAGGCTCCGATATCCCTGCAAAGTTTGATATATTCCTTGGTCTGATCAATATTCCAGCGAAGTTTAACCGGATCAGGACTATGATATTCAAAATTCGATCCGTAACCCAGGCAGGTTACGGGGCTGTCTGCAAACATTTTTTTGACCGTTGCCCTTTGATCTGCGCTCAGGCTTGTCTCCACGCCATGTGCATGACCGGTTCGCAATTCTACCCCGAGGATTCCTGTTTTTGTGCAATTGGCTATCACAGTGGGAAGATCCCAGTCTTTTGCCCATTGGTAGGTTACCAGACCAAGCCTCATCTTGGGTTTCGGAGCTTTTGCCCAGAGTGCAAATGGCTCAATGGTTGCAAGCCCGATACCTGTTATGACACTTTTCTGAATAAAATTGCGCCGGGACAAATTCCTTTCCATGATTTGTGCGATTAATAGGTTTTCTGATGGGGTGAAGATAGACATTCCGCGTTTTAAAACGAAATGTAGCCTGAAAATTTGTTTATTTTGCACTGCGAACATTAATTGGGAAAAATGAACATACTTATCATTGGATCTGGTGGAAGAGAACATGCATTTGCCTGGAAGATCAGCCAGAGTCTTAAAATCAACGAACTTTACCTAGCCCCCGGGAATGCTGGGACTGCCGAATTCGGAACCAACATTAACGTCGGAGTTACGGATTTTCCTGCTATCCGGACTATTGTGTTGGAAAAGCATATTAATATGGTTGTGGTTGGACCTGAGGTGCCGCTTGTTGAGGGGATTCATGATTTTTTTCTGGCGGATGAAAAACTAAAAGATGTTCCGGTTATCGGACCTGCAAGTTTGGGTGCGCAGCTTGAAGGGAGCAAGGATTTTGCAAAAAAGTTTATGATGCGCCATCAAATACCTACCGCAGCCTACCTTTCGGTAACCAGGAATAATCTGGAAGAAGGAATCAGCTTTATGCATCGTCTGAACGCTCCTTATGTGCTTAAGGCTGACGGGCTGGCTGCCGGCAAAGGGGTCCTGATCATAGAAAGTCTTGCCGAAGCGGAACAATCGATCCGTGAAATGCTCGGCGGAATGTTTGGAAGGGCAAGTGAAACTGTTGTTATTGAGGAGTTTCTGTCGGGAATTGAGTGCTCTGTATTTGCCATTACCGATGGCAAAAACTATAAAATACTTCCGGTAGCCAAAGATTACAAACGGATAGGAGAGGGGGATACTGGTTTAAATACCGGAGGAATGGGGGCCATCTCTCCGGTGCCCTTTGCGGATGAAGTTTTTATGAAAAAGGTGGAGGAACGGATTATTATCCCTACGGTGAATGGCTTGCAGCAGGATAATATTGATTACAAGGGATTTATCTTTTTTGGACTCATCAGTGTCAAATCTGAACCATACGTAATTGAATACAATGTCCGGATGGGTGATCCCGAAACTGAGGCTGTGATTCTGAGGTTAAAATCTGATATTGTCGATTTATTCGAAGGAGTAGCACAGGGAAATCTTTCCGAACGTAAACTTGATATTGATTCAGCTTCTGCAGCAACAGTTATGTTGGTTGCAGGAGGATATCCCGGAGAATACCCAAAAGGGGAAGTTATTTCGGATCTGGATAAAGTTGGAGGAAGTATCCTTTTTCATTCGGGAACCAAAGTCTCAGGGAATGACGTGGTAACCAATGGCGGGAGGGTAATTGCGGTAAGTTCGAAAGGGAATACTATCCAGGAAGCCCTCGAATTGTCCTACCGCAATGCCGGACTGATTCAATTTAAGGGTAAGTTTTTTCGCAGGGATTTGGGGTTTGATCTAATAAATTAAGACAATATGTTATTGCGCATTTTAAAGAGTAATACGCTGTTTAGTGCGTTATTAATCCCCGTGATAGGTCTGCTTTTCTGGATCCATAGCTTAAGGACTGCCGCTATGGTGGATTTGAATCTTGTCAACGGGGCAATGCCACTCTATTACCTGGTTTTTTCCTTTTTTAAAACACAAACGTTCTGGCAGGTATTTCCCGCTTTCTTTTTAGTGATATTTAATTCATTTTTTATTGCTCAAATGGGTTCATCGTTTCTTTTCCTGAAGAAACGGTCATATCTCCCCGGAATTATCTATCTCATAACAGTCTCCTCGCTTCATGTATTGCAGGCACTTCTTCCGGTTCACCTGGCGACATTGTTTGTACTGATTTCAATCTATTTTATTTTTGATACCTTCCATAAGAAAGTTGAGATTACCTATACTTTTAATGCGGCATTTTTTCTCGCCATAGGCTCGTTATTCTACCTTCCTGTGGCCGTGTTGTTCCCATTGGTCTGGATCTCCATCTTTGTCTTGCAAAAGGATGACAACTGGAGATTACTTGCAGTGCCGGTTCTTGGATTTGGCATTCCTTGGCTCTTTATTTGGGTCTATTCATTTTTAACAGATTCCTATACTAAATTGTGGAATGAATTGGTCACGATGCTCTGGAGCCGGCATAATGAGTATCTTTTGAACCCCTGGTTTCTGTCATTCACGGCAATAGTTGCTATCTTAACGACGCTAGGCAGTTTTTCTGTCTTCTCCCATTTTTTGCGGATGAAAGTGAGTGCCCGAAAGTATTTTGTGATTTTTTACTGGATGCTTGGTCTGTTATTGGCCTCTGCATTAGGCTTGTTAACCATTGACATTGAGATAGTGGTTATCTCCACCATTCCGGTTGCCTATTTTATATCTAATTATTTGATTTTCAATGAAAAGACTATTGTGAAAGAGGTGTTCCTCTGGGTCTATCTGGCGACAGCTGTTTTTGTCCTTATTTTTTATGTGTAGAGACCAGGTTTGTCCTTGCCTCTACACATAAAAAATATCAATCAGGAAAATAACCTTTTATTATTCCTCTTTTTGAATCCTTCAGGAAAAGGAGGATTTCATCCCGTTCACGTGAGGCCTGCATTTCTGCTTCGATCACTTCGAGCGCCTGGCTGTTGTTATACCCTTTTTGGTAGATGATCCGGTAAATATCCTGAATCTGGCAGATTACCTCATTGGAGAAACCTCTGCGCCGAAGGCCAATCGAATTGACTCCGGCATACGATAATGGTTCGCGACCCGCTTTGATGTACGGGGGAACATCTTTACGCACGAGAGAGCCTCCTGAGAGCATTACATGTTTCCCGATATGGCAGAATTGATGAATTCCGGTATGACCCCCTATAATTGCAAAATCATCAACAATGACTTCGCCGGCCAGTGCAACTGAATTTACCAGAATCACACTATCACCTACTACACAGTCATGGGCAACATGCACATAGGCCATAATCAGACAGTTGCTTCCAATCACGGTTTTCCCGTGCGCTGCAGTGCCCCTGTTTACGGTAACACATTCCCGGATGGTTGTATTATCTCCGATTTCTACTGTAGTGTATTCTCCTTTGAATTTCAGGTCCTGTGGCTCACCCCCAATTACTGCTCCTGAATGGATTTTGCAGTTTTTGCCGATGCGGCATCCGGGTAAAATTACCGCTGTTGGACCGATGTACGTTCCGTCACCAATGATTACATCGTTCGAAACAGTTGCGAACGGTTCAATAATAACACCTTTGCCAATTTGTGCGTTTGGATGAATATTTGCTAATGGTTGATTCATTTTGAAATTTTTAAAGCAACGGTTATCCCGATATCTTTCGATTTTTTATTTGGTTTTTGCAATGATTGCCATAAACTCCCCTTCACAAACAACCGTGTCGCCGACAAAGGCAATCGCTCTCATATTGGCAATTCCACGGCGGATAGGTCCGAGTAATTTCAACCTGAAAATCAGGGTATCCCCAGGCACCACTTTCTTGCGAAATTTAATGCTGTCCATTGTCATGAAGTAGGTAGAGTATTCACCGTCAGGTGGTTGAGAGCTAATCACAAATACTCCTCCACACTGTGCCATCGCCTCGATAATCAGTACTCCCGGCATTACAGGTTCTTCGGGAAAGTGACCTACAAAAAAAGGCTCATTCATGGTAACATTCTTTACCCCAATGATATAGTCAATCCCTTTCTCAATAACTTTATCCAGCAACAGGAATGGATTCCTGTGCGGCAACATTTTTTTGATCTGATTTACATCGTATAAAGGAACTTTGTTCGGATCATATTCGGGAGCGGTATTTTCTGATATTCCCTTAAGGTACTCTTTCTGAAGTAATTTTGCAAATTCGGTATTTGGTCCGTGCCCCGGTCTTTTCGCAACAATCCGTCCCTTGATTCTTTTCCCGATCAAGGCAAGATCGCCGATCACATCGAGCAGTTTATGCCGGGCACACTCGTTATCATAATGGAGTGTGAGATTGTTCAGGATTCCGATCTTGTTCACTTCGATATGTTTCTGATTGAACAAATCGGCAATTCTGTTGAGCTCTTCAAGTGCCATTGGCTGATCCATGATCACAATGGCATTGTCGACATCTCCCCCTTTTACGAGGTTATTTTTCAGAAGCATCTCCAATTCGCGCACGAATACGAAGGTGCGGCAAGGGGCAATCTCTTCGGCAAACTTCGTTTTACTGTCAAAAGTGGCATATTGATTGTGCAGAACAGAAGAGTTGTATGAAATCATCACATCAATACTGAAGTCATCATCCGGATAAGCGATTATCTCGGTTCCCGTTTCTGCATTTTTGTAGACAATTTTCCGTTTGATCTCAAAATATTCCCGGTCGGCATCCTGAACCTTGATTCCTGCCTCGCCGAGGGTTTTGACATAACCGGCTGCACTTCCGTCAAGAATAGGTGCTTCCGGACCATTCAGTTCCATCAGGACATTATCAATTCCGGTTGCAATCAATGCAGCCATGACATGTTCAATGGTACTAATCACCACCTCACCATCTTTCAGCACAGTTCCGCGCGACGTCCCCTTAACTTTGGAAACATTTGCATCGATTACAGGTTGCCCTTCAAGATCTACGCGTTTAAACTTAAAACCAAAATTTTCGGGTGCCGGTTTAAATGTCAGGGTGACCTCTACACCTGTATGAAGGCCTTTCCCGGAGATGGTTGCCTCTCTTTCAATTGTATTTTGCTTAATACCCATCATTTCACGAAATTTATCTTAATTATTCGTTAGTTTCGATTGACTTTATCTTTTTTTGAAGTTCGATCACATCATCGCGAAGCTTTGGCAGGTTCCGGATGATTGAGTACACTTTCATCGTTTTTTTAAATTCTTCCGCGGGCGTTCCCAGTACCACGGAATTTGGTTTTAGGGAAGATAATACACCTGTTTTTGGACCAATCCTGGAACCATCGCCAATGGTAATATGTCCGGAGGACGAGGCTTGTCCCCCAAATAAACAGTTTTTCCCGATAATGACAGAGCCGGCAATCCCGTTCTGTGCCGCCATAACGGTATTTTCACCGATTTCAACATTATGCCCGATCTGAATCAGATTATCGAGTTTGACCCCGCTGTGAAGGATCGTCGAACCCATGGTTGCCCGGTCGACCGTGGTGTTTGCCCCAATTTCAACATTATCTTCGATGATGACATTCCCGATTTGTTCAATCTTGGAATAGGCTGCATCGGTATTGGGAGCAAACCCAAATCCGTCAGCTCCGATTACCACCCCTGAATGGATGATTCCGGAGGAGCCAACCACGCAATCAGCATATATTTTTACTCCGGAATAGAGAATTGTACGATCGCCAACGGTTACATTATCGCCAATATACACATGAGGATAAATCTGGACATGATTCCCGATTCTGACATTTTCACCGATATAAGCAAAGGCTCCGACATAAACATCCTTACCTAATCTGGCCGATCCATGAATAAAACTTGGCTGTTCAATTCCGGTTTTGGAAGGTTTGGATTTTACGTAAAACTCGAGGAGCTTCGCAAGGGAGGAATAGGCATCATCAACGCGGATCAGGGTACAGGAAAGAGGGGTCTCGGCTTTGAAATCCTTATTAACAATGACTATAGAAGCAGTAGTGGTATAGATAAATTTGGCGTAAGCCATGTTTGAAAGAAAACTTAACGTATTGGGCTGGCTTTGATCAATTTTTGAAATATTGCTCACCTTAACTGTGCCATCACCTTCAACCTCACCGTTTAGTAAGGCTGCAATATCGTTTGCCGAAAACTCCATTCGTTCTTCTTTAAATTTTACGCTGCAAAAATAATAAAATAATTACCTTGTGAGGATTTCTCCCGGATAACACACAAAATGTTTACGCACAGTCTTTGTAAGCCCCTCCAGATTGATGTCAGATGCCTCTTTTACGTCTTTTAACTTCCCGTTTTTATATAAAATCCGGATACTTCCCACCTCTTCATCGTAAGCACTGTTTGTTATTTCACCTTCAATAACAAAAAAATCCGCCTGGTTTTGGCTCACATTGAAGGTATCAACAGACAACTGTTTGAGATTGTTTATTTTGTGCTCTTAAAATGAGGTGCCGGAGAGCTTAATCTTGAAAAGCCTGCGGTTGATTAAGGACCGTGAGAGATACGAAAGGATGGGATCCGGATGCTCCATCCATAATTTCAGGGTGCAGAGGATATCAGAATCATCCAGATAGGAAAAATGGTTGATTGCCTGCTGCCTGATTTTCAGCTCTGCCGATCGAAAGTCTTCTGCCTTAATCTTCCTGGTCAGAAATAAGGCAAGATGACTTGTTGCCGGAACATCCTGACCAGCTATTGTGAGGTCTGAGGCCCGCTGCAACAACTTTATCAGGGTATATTCAGCGGAGATGACCGTCTTGTGAAGATAAACCTGCCAGTACATCAGACGGCGGGCAATCAGAAACTTCTCGACCGAATAAATCCCTTTGACCTCCACAACCAACTGATCGTTTTTAACATTAAGCATCTTGATAATCCTTTCCGATGAGACCACCCCCTCTGATACCCCTGAATAGAAACTGTCGCGCTTTAAAAAATCGAGCCGGTCCATATCCAATTGACTACTTACCAGCTGGTGAAGGAACTGTTTCGGATACCTGTTCAGGAAGATATCGATGGCTAGAGTAAGCCGGCCTTCCATTTCGCGGTTAAGTTCATCCATATAGATAAGGGATAACTCCTCGTGTGATACCCCCTGGACAATCGTTTGCTCGAGCGCATGTGAAAACGGTCCGTGACCAATGTCGTGCAATAAAAGGGCTGCCATAACCCCCTCTTCCTCTTCCGGGGTAATTTTATTTCCCTTATTTCTAAGCACATCGATCGCAGAACGGACCAGGTGCATCGATCCAATCGCATGTTCGAACCGCGTGTGGTTGGCTCCGGGATATACGAGCGAGGAGAGGCCTAATTGTTTGATCCGTCTGAGTCGCTGAAAATAGGGGTGCTCAATAAGTTGAACATGAAGGTCAGAGTCTAATTCAATGAACCCCCAGACCGGATCATTGACAATCTTATTACTTGAGCTTTTCAAAATTGAATACGTTAAGGAATTAAACGTTCAAAGCTAAGAAATGTTCTTCTTTTTTATGCTTTGCATTTACAACTTGCTCATTTAAAAAATCATATTCACATTAGACGTGAAAATTATTTGTTTATTTAACACAAAAGATTTACTTTTGTACCGGAGAATAATCGAAGGATTAGGGGACGAAAAGTCCCCTATTTTATTGATAGTAAAAATGATAACTAAGGAAAAGGTTCAGTCTCTGGTCGAGGAAGTGCTGTTGGATGATCAGTTTGTTGTTGATATTAAGGTCGGTTCAGGAAACTCAATTCTGGTTTTCGTCGATAGTGATACGGGAATAAGCGTGGGAGAATGCGTTGAAATCAGCCGGCATATTGAGCACAGCCTTGATCGGGAAACTGAGGATTTTTCGCTGGAAGTATCATCTCCGGGGCTATCCGGCCCGTTTAAAGTTGTGCGTCAATACCTTAAGAATATAGGCCGTGAAGTGGAGGTGGTGACAATAACCGGGGACAAACAAAAGGGAGTCTTGAAATCTGTAAATGCTGCAGGTTTTGAGTTGGAAGCAGTGGTCAAGGAGAAAGTTGACGGGAAAAAGGTTGAAATAACCAAATCGTTGGCCTTTGATTTTGAACAAATTAAGACAGTTAAAATAGTAATTTCTTTTTAAATAAAAAATCCTGAAGATATGGACAACCTGAACTTGATTGACACGTTTTCGGAATTTAAAGATCTGAAGAGCATCGATCGTGCTACCATGATGAGCGTTCTTGAGGATTCTTTCCGAAGTGTTCTTCAAAAACAGTTTGGTACTGATGAGAATTTCGATGTTATCATTAATCCTGATAAAGGAGACTTTGAAATCTGGCGTAACCGAACAGTCGTTGCTGACAACGAATTTACCGATCCAAACCTCCAAATCACCCTTTCACAAGCCCGGAAGATCGGGGAGGATTATGATATTGGTGAAGAGGTGACCGATGAGGTGAAGTTTTCCGACTTTGGGCGAAGAGCCATTCTCAATCTTCGGCAAAACCTGGCTACGCGTATTCTGGAACTTGAAAAAGATAATGTATATACCAAATACAAGAATAAAATCGGAGAAATTGTAACCGGAGAAGTTTATCAGATCTGGAAACGGGAACTGCTTTTGCTCGATGATGAGGGGAACGAATTGTTACTCCCAAAAGTTGAGCAGATCCCTACCGACTTTTTCCGTAAGGGAGATAGCGTACGTGCTGTAATTATCCGGGTGGAAATGAGAAATAACAGTCCATACATCATTCTCTCCCGTACATCCTCCATTTTCCTTGAGCGACTGTTTGAACTTGAGGTTCCCGAAATCTTCGACGGTTTAATCACCATTAAAAAGATCGTCCGGATTCCTGGTGAACGGGCAAAAGTAGCCGTGGAATCGTATGATGAAAGGGTTGATCCGGTTGGTGCCTGTGTGGGGATGAAAGGTTCCCGAATTCATGGAATCGTTCGTGAGCTTCGGAATGAAAATATAGATATCATCAATTTTACCAATAACCTGCAGTTATACATCCAGCGGGCTTTAAATCCTGCAAAGATCTCATCCATAAAATTATACCCGACCGAAAATCGCGCTGAAGTTTTTCTGAAACCTGAAGAGGTTTCGCTGGCGATTGGGAAAGGTGGTTTGAATATAAAGCTTGCTAGCCAGCTAACCGGTTACGATATCGATGTTTACCGGGATAAGGAAGCATTGGATGAGGAAGATGTCAACCTGGATGAATTCTCGGATGAAATCGATGGCTGGATCATCGATGAACTAAAAGCAATTGGTTGCGATACGGCTAAAAACGTATTGAGCCTGTCGCGCGAAGACCTTATTAAGCGCACTGATCTCGAAGAGGAAACCATCGACGAGGTACTGCGCATATTTAAAGCTGAGTTTGAATAATTATTTTTGTGAAAAAATGAGTTAACTCGGTTGGAACGATTGCATAATTAACTGTTTGGGACGATATGATTACAGGGGAAAAAGGATCAAGATTAAGTAAGATAGCTCGTGAGCTTAACGTGGGAATCACTACATTGGTAGATTTCCTCAATAAGCAGGGGTTTAAAATCACTACTGATCCAAACACGAAAATAGAAGCTGACATGCACGAGCTTCTGGAAAAGCAATTCCGGAAAGATCATGAAGCCAAAATTGAAGCCGATAAGCTCAATCTTCGCCATCACCATGCCAAAAATGAAGCGATATCCATATCGGATGTTCAGGCAGTTAAAAAAGAGGTTGACGAATCAGAGACGGATGATGATTCCATTATGATTAAGGATCACAGCCTTCACCATTACAAAGAAGAAAAAAAACCAGAGCAAATTTTTTCACCACGAAGCACCGAGGCTGTCACAGCCCAGGTTACACCTCCACCTGTATCCGAAATCCCTAAACCTGCCCCGGTCGCTGCCCCCATATCCGAGTTAGAGGAGAGGCCACAGATCACCATTGTAGGGAAAGTTGACCTGGAAATCTTCCATCGCAAGCCTAAGGCCAAAGAGGAAAAACCAGTTGTTCCAGTTAAAAAGGAAACTCCTGAAGCTGAAATTCCAGTCGTTGCAACGCCATCTGAAACCATACCTGAGAAACCGATAGTAGCCGCATCGGCGGCTGAACCGATTCCTGCTCCCTCGCCTGTTGAGGCCATTGAAACACCTACCCCACCCGAGAAGGAGGAGGTTAAACCGGAAATGGTTTCAAACCGCTCTCAGATTGAAAGTAATATTAAGGTTATCGGAAAGATAGATCTGAATCCTGTAAGAACTTCGTCGGAAAAACCTGCTAAAGAGATTATTAAAAAGAAATTAACAACGCGCAGGGCTTCAGAGGAAATAAACAGACCTCAACCGGAAAGGGAGCGGCCGGCAAAAATCGAAATTATCAGAGCAAGGGATATCGTCGCCAATGATATTGAAAGTCCGGATGAGATATTTAAACTTGACCGCAAAAAACTGACCGGCCCTACGGTTATCGGCAGAATAGACCTTCCTGTTGAAGAGAAAAAGAAGCCTGCCCGCCTGGATGAAGCCTCATTACGAAATAAAAAGAAGCGGAAACGGGTTCCAAAGGATAGTAAAGAGCGGATTGAATTGCCAGAGAAGAAATTTGAAGGGACCAAAGAGGCTAAACCGGAGAAATCTGACAAGCTTAAGAAAAAGATATCTTTAGTCGTAAAGAAGAAAACTCCGGCCAAGCAGGAAGTTAAAGAGGAAGATGTTCAGAAACAGATTAAAGAGACTCTTGCCCGCCTGACCACCAAGGGTCAGAAAACCAAAGGTTCCAAATATCGTCGTGACAAGAGGCTAGCCTTCAGCGAGAAGATGGCTGAACAAAGTGCGCGCGATGAGATGGACAAAAGCATTATTAAGGTGACCGAATTCGTTTCGGTGAATGAACTGGCCTCGATGATGGACGTTCCACCTACTAAAATTATTGCAACCTGTATGTCGCTCGGCCTTTTTGTTTCGATCAATCAGCGGCTTGATGCGGAAACAATGGCTGTAGTTGCCGATGAATTTGGCTTTAAGGTTGAGTTTATCTCCGTCGAGGTTCAGGAAGCTATTGTTGAGGAGCAGGACCATGAATCCGATCTCGTTACAAGACCTCCTATTGTGACGGTTATGGGTCACGTCGACCATGGTAAGACCTCATTGCTTGACTATATCCGTAAAGCCAATGTTATTGCCGGTGAAGCCGGAGGTATCACCCAGCACATCGGAGCTTATAATGTAACTCTTGAAGGGGGAAGAAAGATAACCTTCCTCGATACCCCTGGTCACGAAGCATTTACTGCGATGCGTGCCCGTGGTGCTCAGGTTACCGATATCGTAATTATTATTGTCGCTGCGGATGACGACGTGATGCCTCAGACCATTGAAGCAATAAACCATGCCACCGCGGCCGGCGTTCCGATTATATTTGCCATCAATAAGGTTGACAAACATGCTGCTGATCCTGAAAAGATTAAACAGCAACTCGCAAATATGAACTTTCTGGTCGAAGACTGGGGAGGTAAATATCAGTCACAGGATATATCTGCCAAAGGTGGACAGGGTGTTTCCGAATTACTCGAAAAGGTGTTGCTTGAAGCAGATATGCTTGAACTGAGGGCAAACCCCAATAAACGGGCCGTTGGCTCGGTGATTGAGTCTTCGCTGGACAAAGGACGTGGTTATGTAGCTACAATCCTGGTGGAGAGCGGAACCCTTCATGTCGGCGATGTTATTCTTGCGGGACCTCATTTTGGTCACGTAAAGGCAATGTTCAACGAACGAAATCAGCGTGTTGAAGAGGTGGGACCTGCTGAGCCGGTACTCATCCTTGGATTGAACGGGGCACCGCAGGCCGGGGACAAATTCAATGTGATGGAGAGTGAACGTGAGGCCAGGATGATCGCCAATAAGCGGGAACAGTTGCAGCGCGAACAGGGTCTGCGTACCCAGAAACATATCACCCTGGATGAAATCGGACGCCGTATCGCAATCGGAAACTTCCAGGAGCTGAATATTATCGTGAAGGGCGACGTGGACGGTTCCATCGAAGCGTTGGCAGATGCCCTGATCAAACTCTCTGTCGGTGAAATTCAGGTTAATGTAATTCATAAGGCAGTGGGACAGATTACAGAATCGGATGTCATGCTCGCTTCTGCCTCAAATGCCATTATCGTCGGCTTCCAGGTCCGTCCGTCAATGAGTGCAAGAAAACTGGCTGAAAAAGAGGAGATTGATATCAGGTTGTACTCCATTATTTATGACGCAATCAACGAGGTTAAGTCGGCTATGGAAGGGATGCTCGCTCCCGAAATCAAGGAGGAGATCAAAGGAACTGCCGAAATCCTTAATGTCTTTAACATCACCAAGGTCGGCACCATTGCCGGATGTATTGTCAGGGATGGTAAGATCACGCGTAATTCGAAAGTCCGGCTTATCCGCGACGGTATCGTTGTATTCACCGGCGATCTCGAGTCATTAAAACGATTCAAGGACGACGTGAAAGATGTGGCCAAGGGTTACGAATGTGGTTTGAATATCCGGGGTTATAACGATCTGAAGGAGGGTGACTTTATCGAAGCCTTCGAACAGGTATCAGTTGCCAAAACATTGGATTAAGAATTCTTAAATACAAGATAGTTTTAAAGCCTCATTCGTTGAATGGGGCTTTTTTATACTTTCGTCAGAATTCTGACCTATCATATAAACAAGTTAGGAATATTATGAATACAAAAATCGTAATGACAACCTGCTCAATCGTAATGGGCTTAACCGGTATTTCACTCTCGTTTGTCCCGCTTGAGATTATGGGCTGTCTGGGATTGGAAAGCAGTAAATCACTATTATTCCTTCTCCAGATTTTAGGGGCACTTTATTTTGGTTTTGCAATGTTAAACTGGATGACTAAATCCAGCCTGATCGGAGCTATTTATAACCGGCCAATTGCCATTGCCAATTTTTCCCATTTTTTGATTGCCGGTCTTGCATTGACCAAAGGAGTGCTCACCAACCCTGGCTTACCATTGGTTATCCAGATTGCGGCCGGTGTTTATCTGGTTTTTGCTGTTTCTTTCGGGATTATTCTTTTCCGGCATCCGGTGGTTCAGAAATAAAATATACTGAATTATTTTTCGGGATCTGAAATTGTGAAGAGAACCACTTTTATGGCATTCTGGAATTTGACTTCTGAACTGGTTTCTGCATCGCATTAAATTAAACTATAGTATTGAAAGGGAAAAAATAAGTAACATGGATCTTCAATATCGGAACAAATGTGAGGGAATCGACTGGGTTCGAATTCCCGAAATTTTAAAAACGGTAGGTATGTCTTATCATGATGCCGATATTCACCTTAAAACATTTTCAGCCAGCGTCTCCGTAGTATTTGTTTTTGACAATGAACAACTTATCGGGTTTGGCAGGGCTATTTCAGACGGGCTGATCCAGGCTGCGATTTATGACGTAGCAGTATTGCCATCTTACCAGGGACTGGGAATCGGCCGGCAAATCATAGACCGGATTGTGGCTTCATTACCCGGGTGCAATTTTATTTTATATGCTGCCCCCGGGAAAGAATCGTTTTACAAAAGGCTTAATTTCAGAAGGATGAAAACCGGGATGGCCTTATTTGTGAAACAGGAGATTATGACCAGCCGGGGATTTACGGAATAATGATTTAATGTAACGATATCAATTGCTTATTCAATCGCCGATGGTGGGGCAGAACCAATTTCTGATCCCCATTTTTTGTTTGGAAGCGGTCCCATGTTCAGTTCAATGGTGGCACCGTTCAACAAGTCAGAATGGGTGAACCAGGGTTTGTTTAATGGCTGGCCGTTCAGTTTTGCCGACTGGATATACTTGTTGCCCTTTGCATAATTATGGGCGATCAGGGTGAAGGTTTTTCCATTATTGAGCTTTATCTTAACCTCTCCAAAAACGGGTGAACCGATATTGTAAATGGGAAGTCCTGGGGTGACCGGGTAAAATCCCATGGAGGAGAAGACCACAAAAGCGGTCATTCCACCGCCGTCTTCATCACCGGGAATCCCAAAGATATTATCCTGGAACCAAACATCAAGCAAAAACCGGATCCTTTTCTGTGTTTTCCAGGGTTCGCCGGAATAATTGTACAAATAGGGGATATGGAAGCTGGGTTCATTTCCCATTGAAAATTGTCCCACCATCCCTGTAGCGTCGGCAAATTTGGCCCAGAACTGGAATTTTGTACGTCCCAGATCCTCGCGGAACAGCTGATCCAGCGTTGCCGTGAAATCCTTCCGGCCACCCATCAGCTTAATTAAACCGTGAATGTCCTCCTGAACCTGCCATTGATAGGTGTAGCCGTTGTTTTCGTCATAATAATCGCGGCCACCGGGACCACCGTCAAATTTAGGATCAATTTCAATCCATTCACCTTTCGCATTTTTAGGCCACATGAGTTTTTTGTCGGGGCGGTATAAATTCCGATAATTGGTGGCCTGCTGATGGAAATAATCCTGGTCTTTCTGATGTCCCAGCTCTTTGGCCATTTCAGAAAGGGCCCAGTCATCATAGCTGGCCCCAAGCGTGACCGCGACCGCCTGTCGTTTTTCGAAGTCGTGAACCTCTTTGACCGTTTCTTCTTCACCGGGCATTAGTGCCGGAAAGTACCCCTTTTCGCGGTAAAAAGTGTCAAGAGCGCATCTTGGGCCATTTCTCCAGGGGAGCATAGTGGCCTCGTATCCGTTTTTCCGGATTCCTTCGTAAGCCTTCTCCGCGTTATATCCCCGGATCCCCTTTCTCCACGCGTCCAGGAAAACAATAGTCGAATGGAAGCCGTTCATGGCCGGATCATCCTGGTACAGGAGCGGGAATTGGGGCATCCAGCCACCCTGTTCGTACATGGTGGTGTATGAGTTAAGCATATCCGCCTCTTTTTGGGGCTGAAGGATCATTCGCAGGGGGTGGTTGGCCAGATAGGTATCCCATACCCAATCGTCAATGTAGAAATCGCGGTCTGTCTTATGCACACTATGATCGTAGGCGCTGTAGTAACTTCCATATTCATTGATGTTTACCATCCGTTCGTAGGTTCTGTAAAATGAAGTATAAAAAGTTCTGCGCTGCGCTTCGGTTCCCCCTTTTACACGGATCTGGTTAAGTGCATTTGCCCAGACCTCCTCCCCTTTATTTTTAAGTGCTTCGAAGTCCCACCCGGAGATCTCCTTGTGCAGGTTGATTTTAGCCTGTTCAACACTTATAAATGAAATTCCGTATTTAAATTCGACCGGTTTTACCTGATCTTTGGAAAACTCAATCCATGCGGTGGGCTCCTGCCGGATTTTATTCGTTTTTTTGATCAGCCGGGGTTCCTCTTTCAGGATGGTTTTACAATCCTGATTAAACTCGCCGTAAACAAACGCCTTCATTCCGAAAAACTGTTCCTCGCCGGAGATTGCATTTTTGGATACGATATCCCAGTGCCCTTCCTGGTTGATCTGAAACCTGAGGGTTTTACCGCTTTTCGGGGGGAAGGTAAACCTGAAGAGACCAACTTTATTGCCAGGTGTAAATTCAGCTTTTATATCCTCATCGATGAGGTAGGTAGAAAAATAATAGGGACGGGCAATTTCGAGATCGTGATCGTAAGTCTGGCGCTCCTTCCAGGTCCTGGCTTCGTAACTCCCTGTTCCGGGAAGCACTCCAAACAGTTCCCCTTTTCGGTGGGAAATCATGGTCAGCGGGAAAAAACTGATCTGGTCATCGAGAAAATCGGCGCGCAGCGGATGCATCCGGATCATCTGATTCGGCAATTGCACATTTGGTCTTGTCGGGTGCAGAAGGTGCCCTATCCCGCCAATATAGGGATCGACATAGCTTAGATTGGTCTTTGTATTGTCAGCTGGCTTGAAGCCGAAAATAATTAGCGGGATAGCCCCTGTAATGATAAGCTTTTTAAATTTTAATTTCATTTTCTGTTTTGTGAGCGGGGTAACATTTTAAAGTCCTGAAGCAGCAGCCTCATCCAGGAACAATACTGCATCAGGGTGATTTCTCATGATTGCAGCAGGACATGCCGGAGTGATTTCGGCATGAACAGTATCAAAAACCGCCCTGGCCTTCCGTTCATCGGGAACGCTGCAGATAATGGTTTTTGATTTCATAATCTGCTTGATTGACATACTGATTGCCCTTTCCGGAACATCGTCAAAGGTGGGGAACCACCCTTCACCCAATTGCTGACGACGGCACGCATCATTCAGGTTTACAACCAGGTAAGGCTCTTCGGTTTCAAAATCTGCCGGCGGATCGTTAAAGGCCAGATGGCCGTTCTCCCCAATACCCACAAATGCCACATCAATTGGATGGTTACGGATTATTTCCCCTAACCGGGCACATTCTGCATGAGGGTCAGTCTCCCCATTTACATAATTGAATTCTTTGATTGGGATAAGATCCACGAATCTCTCTTTGAGGTATTTGCGAAAAGAAGCCGGGTGCTGATCGGATATGCCAATATACTCGTCCAGGTGAAACCCGGTTACCACTGACCAGTTGACATCTTCCCTGACCAGTTCGCTGAGCATCTCAAACTGGGAAGCACCGGTGGCGACAATGATATTTGCCTCTCGCTTCTGAAGGATAGCTCTACGAATAAGTTCTGCACCCTTTTGGGCTGCCACTTTGCCAAGTTCCTGCTTGGTTTCAGAAATGATTAATTCCATGGTATTTTGTTGTTAAAAGAATGATTTAATGTATGTAATTCAGATTGTCATCCAACGGTGTCATCTTTGGCATGAGTAGATGGACAAACCCTAAAATCGTCAGGTAAGAGAGTCCTGCAATGACAAAGGCCCAGAAATAGCCCGAATTGCCAGCCTTGTCCAAAACCGCACCCAAGGCAATATCTGCCAGGATGGCAACGGCCACACCTACCATCTTCCCGATTCCAATTACCGAGGCAATCGCTTTTTTGGGGAAGACATCCGGGACGAGGGTATAGCTGTTTATCGACCATGACTGGTGACCAGCCGCACCCAGGCCGATTAAAAATACAGCCACCCATTTACTCGCAATCACCGGGACAAATGAGACGGGCAGGATCAGAATGGCACAAACCAGCATGGTTATTTTCCGGGCTTTATTGATCGACCACCCTTGTTTGATCAGGGCTCCGGAAGTAAATCCACCTAAAAGACTACCTGCATCGGCCATGATGAAAATGATCAGGAAGGGGGGGCCAATATTTTTTATATCTACCCCAAACTGCTCGGCCAGGAATTTAGCTCCCCAGAACAGATAAAACCACCAGACTCCGTCAGTGATCGTCGTTAAGGCAAATGCCCAGGTCTCCCTTTTGGGAAAAAGTTTTATCCAAGGAATTTTCCCGAGGTTCTCCTCCGTCGAATCGCTGTTGATGTAGGCCAGTTCCTTTGTGGAAAGTTTAGGATGTTCCTCCGGTTTTTGATAGGTTCTGATCCAGAGGAATACCCATAATGCGCTTAAAAGACCTGTAAAAAGGAAGGGAATCTGCCAGTTATCTCCTTCGACTGAAACTATCGCTCCGACAATAAACGGGGCTAAAATTGCTCCGACGCTTGTCGAAGCATCAAAGATCCCGGTCGCAAATGCCCTGTCTTTCTTAGGAAACCATTCCGCTACCGTTTTGATCGCTGCCGGAAAATTTCCCGATTCTCCAATCCCAAGTCCAAAGCGGGCGGTGATAAACCCGATTAAGCTGAATGCAGGCCTGATTACAGCATGCAGCATTCCAAATATACTCCAGATAACAATCGAGAGGGTATATCCTATTTTGGTCCCTAGTTTATCAATCACACCGCCCATGAACAAAAGCCCTATGCCATAGGCTATTTTGAATGAGACCATGATTGCGGCATAATCCTTGTTGGACCAGTCGAATAATTTTTGCAGGGTCGGCGCCATGACCCCTACAATGCTGCGGTCGAAGTAGTTGATCGTAGTTGCCATAAACACCAGCGCCAGAATCCGGTAGCGATAGGTGCCGATTTTGTCAGTAAAGTGAGTCATGTGGGTTGTTGATAATATTTTTATTTTAGGCTAATAGGCTGCATTCCAAAAGCCTAATCCTCTTTTTCATAAACCAGTTTTCCCTCTACATAGGTTTTTCTGATCACCAGATCCGTATCTCTGACTTCAAAGAGAATCAGATCGGCACGTTTCCCGGGAGCCAGAATTCCCCGGTCGTTTAACCCGTAAAGTTTCGCGGGGTTTGTGGTGGACATCTGAATTGCTTCGCCCAGCGAACATCCGGTGATTTTCATGATCCGGGCGACTCCCCTCGAGATGGGAGAGGCTGAACCATAAAGTACATTCTGAACTGGTAAACGGAGCATCCCCTCATTGGTAAGTTCGATGGTCTCACCATCATCATTTTTGTATTCACCCGGAGGCAATGTAGCAAAACTTGTAACATCCGAGATGATAATTGTTTGATCCGGTCCCTTCACTTTGTAAAATACGGCAACCTCTTCATCCCTGAGATGGAACCCGTCGCAAATGATGCTTGCCATAAGCTGATTGTTAGCTAGTTGAGGCCAAAGTGGATTCAGATGACGATTAATGGTATTGGCACACCCGTTTCCAAGGTGGGTAGAAATTCGGGCGCCGTTCAAAACGGCTTCATCGACGATTGCTTTATTGGCATTGTGATGCCCGATTGCAACAATGACCCCCAACTCCCTGCATTTCCGTATGAACTCCATGGCACCTTCCAGTTCGGGCGCAAGGGTTATGGTTTTGATGTTTCTGCCTGATGCTTCATAGAGTTCAGAGAATTCCTTCCAGTCGGGGTTGTGCACATATTTTAACGGGTGGGCGCCCCGATAGCCGTCGATGGGAGAGATATAAGGTCCTTCAAGGTGATATCCCGCGATCGATCCATTTAAATCCTTATTGTTCTTTGTTGCAGCCAACAGTGCGAAGTTGCGGAGCATTACCTCATGGCTGTTGGTTGTGAGCGTTGGGAAATAGGTGGTCACCCCCTTTTTCCAAAGCTCACTGGTCGCCTTCAGAATTCCTTCCTTTGAAAGCTGTCCGCCACCAAAGCAAAAAGAAACACCTGCAAAACCATTGACCTGGGAATCAATCAACCCCGGTGCAATGTAAACCGGGTGTTTTTCGTCCGAAAGCTTTTCAATTTGTTTGACCCGTACGATTTTTCCATTCTGGATCTCGACCGAGACCGGTTTCTGGGTCAGGTACAATAATCCTTCGACTTTGGTTTGGGCCATCGAATTATTCACAATTATCATTAAACAAAAAAGTATTAATTGACAAATTCTAAAGTGTAGGCGTGGTTTCATCTCATTAAATTTATTGTGGCTAAATGCTAACCTCAGTCCATTCTTCATTAGCGGCCGAATGTTCAAGCGCTTCCAGAACGGCAACACACTTGAGAATGCTTTGGTGCGTCAAGGGCTCCTTACCGGTTCGAAACATTTCGACCATATCGGTATAATTCTTCCCGGGAACAGGTTCTTCGATGCGCGACTTTAGTTCTACAGTCCCCTCTTTGGTCTCGGCGAAGGTTCTCCAGCCATACGAAAGGGTTTTGAAAATAAGTGTGGCCATCATTTCGTTTCCGAAAACCAGGGTTGCTGTGGTATTTTTGCCGCTTCGGGTGATGCGTACTCTTCGGATATCGTCACCGAAAATATACATCAAAGGTTGTACCATATGAATCCCGTAGAAGAATACTCCGCCATAGGGTGATTCCAGGTCAGCGGGGCCGCTAATGACCACATGAGAGATTGCTCCCATCGATTCCACCTGTTTCCGGATATCGAAAGTTCCGGCTTTGTGCGCTTCAGAACTGTAAGAAGATATTGGCGTACCTGCGTGGCGGGCCATTTCCAGAAATTCCTTACCTTCAGCCACCCGGTAGCAAAAAGGTTTGTCAATAAAAGTCGGGATTCCTCCCTTTACAAATGGTTCCGCCGCTTTCAGATGAAATTTGGGATGTCGGTGGTCGACAATCAGGGCATCAATCTTGCCGAGCATCTCCAAAGGATCTTTTACCCTATTGGGGATTTGCCCTTTCAGCATAGCCACCCGCGCAAATTCCTCCGTTTCTCCCCAGACATATTTGAGTTCAACTCCCGGGAAAAGCTTGTCGATATTAAACAGCCTGCCATACCCAATAGTATGCGAATTTTCGGCTCCGATAATTCCGATCCGGATCGGCTTTTCATCCCCTGGCACCCCGGATAACAGGTTTGCCGCCATTGTTCCCGCAGAGGAAAAGGTCAAGGCAGTAATTGCAGAACCGGCACTCACATTTCGGAGAAAGGATCTTCGCGTTTCCATGGATCTTTAATGGCTTAAATTATTTATTGACAGAAATTTCACTTATGTAGATCTGGGCGTTTTGTCCCACGGTGGGGTAGGGAGCCGGCATAAACTTGTTTCCGGACATTTTCAGCTTGACATAGCGGAAAGGTTTTGTATTCCCGGGGATTTTAAAGATATGCGTACGGATATTTTTTTCATTGGTCTGGTTCCCTTTTATTTCAATTTTTCCAACCGGAACAAACCCCTTCTCTTTTTGATCAGAGACCAGGCACTCGATTAAAGAAGGATGGAGGATTCGCCGGGCATCGGTATCCCACAGTGTAGTCATTTCGACGGTTGAGGCATTCAGGAGGGTGTCAAGGTCAATGTTCAGTTCGAGATGGTCTGTCTCCCATCCGATCCAGGCGGGTTTGGATTGATTCAGGTCACCGATTCCCCCGTCGGTGAGCAGGGACAAATCGGCATGGTTGTATTTATTCATCGAATTCGGCATCGGGTCCGGGACCACCCGCTTATGGAAGGCGAAGTTGTTTTGCACATAAACTTTACCGGCGGTTTGCCTGCTCATGTCGTAATAGGCCCTGGCTGTAAGATTGTGTTCGCTCATTACACCGATCTTTTCACGCGTCATGACTGCGTAAAAGTTATCCAGGATGGCATCCATTTTTTTTGATCTTACCGTTCCTGAGTTATCCCACCACCCCCGGGGACCGACAATATTTGTTTTCCCAATTTCAAGGATGGCATAACTAAGCGGCAGGCGTGCGACTTCGACATGGTGCAAAAAAGTGGTGTCATTATGAGCCACCGCTTCTGCCTGATCGAAATAACCGCTGTATTTTTCAAGGTTCTCAGCGGTCAGATAGGTATTTTGATGAATAGACGGGGGGCCGAAGATATTAAGCCTATCCCCTGAGTTTACCATATCTTTTTGAAGCTCGTCGATGTATTTCCGGATCCAGGGGGCTGCACCGCCATAAAATCCGTTGAGGAACTGATCCATCGTTGCCGAAACATCGATATTCGGGTTCCACAGCAGTTTTGAAATCAGGTGTAACCGTAGTTCAACGAATTCATGTCCCTCGGCAATATCTGACTGTTGGTAATGATCAAAGACATTATTCTTTACAAAAAGTTGAATATTAGGTTGCAGCACGAATAAGTTTGGATGGGGCGAGATAAAGTGATGATAGTTAATCGTGTAGTCATAGGTGGCCATATGCTTGCAGATTTTTCCCCAGTCAGCAATATCTTTCACGAACTGCTTCGCAGCTTTCGAGGTATCCGTCGCAATTGGCCTGCTCCGGTCTGTTTCAATCGAACAAAGAGTAATATGCACATTATCAATCGGTTTTGTTATTGCCGGAGCCGACTGGGTATAATTATAGGCATATGTGCAGATCATCTTATCCGGAAACTCTTTGGCTACCTGATTGACAAAGCGGATTAACGGTCCGGATTGACTCTTCTCTTCCTGTTCAATTTTAAGGCATTTATCACACAGGCAGGGATTGCCATAATCGTTCTGGGCAACCGACCAGTAAATCTGTGTGGGATTGGCAGCCATCTCCTTTCTCAGCTTCTCAATGGCAATTTTCAGAACCTCAGGATTAGTAAGACAGAGCTGGGTTGGCATTCGTTTACCCTCCCTTAAGGCATAGTATTCCGGGTGGGCTTTGAAGTAGGTTTCCCAGGGTACCAACCAATTGAACGAGTGTGAGGCAAAGATGTAACGGCTAAAGAGCCGGTTCCAGTCCATGAGGTCTTCGTCGTTTTGGTAAGCCTGGGAGAAATAATTCACAATCCGGTAATTATTCACAGACGAGTCGGCAAGGTTGATTAATGGAAGTTTTAGATTTTTACTTGCCGGGATTACCTTAAAAGTGGGGCTGTACAAATGACAACCCAGGTAGGTCTCGAGAATTGTAACAACGCCGTACACGCATCCTTTCCGTTTGCCACCCAGGATGGTCACCGAACCATCTTCAGTACTCCTGATCCGGTAGCCATCATAGTGCAGTCCAGTAGTTTCCTTGATGAAAATTCCCTTTTGTCCGGTTTTTAGGTTGCTGGTAATGGGCAGTTCGCACCCGGATACCTGTTTGACGTATTTTTGCAGCAAAGATGCAGCACGGTTCTCCTGGTCATTCGACTTTAGAGGTATAATGATGGAATATTTGCTTATTCCATTTGCTACCAAATGAATAGAAGTTGAGTTGGTACAGGCAAAGGTCAGGAATAGAAGTAAAATGAACAGGTATTGATTTTTCATTTATGTCTAAATTTATACCACAGAGTTTCACAGAGTGTGGCACAGAGTTGCATGAGTTAATTAATTGGCAAGACGCTTTATCCCATTCTTTAACGATGGACATTAAAATTAAGAAGCAAACCAATTTTGCACCCGGATAATATCAGGTAAGTTAATACCTGTGCAATATATACATCCGTGAATGCTTCAACTGATTTAAGCTCCCAAACGACAGTGCGCAAAATCATTTCAGTAATTAGGTTAATTTTCATAATTCGATAATTTAAGAAAACTCAGTGCGGAACTCTGCGTTACTCTGTGGTTAAAGAAGGTAACTATATACTTTCGGTTGATCGTTCAGTATTTGTTTTATCCCCTTTGACCTCTTTGAGTCGATTTAAATCGTCCTGCATCTTGTCTGCAAAATGGAACATATCGGAGCTATGCATGATAATTGTTGCACCTGCTTTGGCCCACTCCATCTGGAGATCCAGGGTCCCTCTGGAACCGTTATGTCCCCCGGCCGCAACGCCAAATTCCCTGGCTTTTTTGATAATCCCGCAACTCAGTTCGAGAAACTCCTTACTCATGTATCGTTCCGGCATATCATACGAGGTTGACAAGTCGTGAGGTCCTATGACGATTCCATCCACACCGGGACCATCCACTGACTGAATGGCGAAGAACTCCTCCATATTGGCTACCCCTGCAGGGCTTTCAATATTGATCAGCAGTGTATGGTTTTTATTGTGGTTCTTCAGATATGCCTCGAGTTCAGGGGTTGGTTTCTCCTTGCCATAGAGAAGCCGTTTTAGCTTCTCACCTTTCAGAGGACGGTATTTCACTGCCCCGACAAGGTTATATACATCCTCAATTTTTTCGGTATAAGGTACCAGAATGGCACCGGCACCTGCATCCAGTGCCCTGGTTGCCATAAACGGATCGGGCTCTAGGATCCGGACAATCGGGTTGATTCCTGCAGCTTTGTAGGCACGGCACATCCAACTCAGGGTTTCGGGGTTATAAGCGACATGCTCGTCGCAAAAAAAGACATAGTCGAGGTTCAGGCTCAGCATCACATCAAACATCTTGGGAGATGCTGAGGTGATCATGGTGCCGTACACATTTTTTCCAAAACGCAATGCGTCTCTGAATTCTTGTCCTACCATTATTCCCATTCTCCTTCCTTGCCCAGGGCAGCCACGGCTGCCTGCCCAAACGCTTTTGCAGCACTGTTCATAGTGCCGGCAATTTTGATTTGCTCCTCAACTTCATCAAATTTCAGGGCTGCCTTGATGACTGTATCACACTCATTATTATCCATAAAGAGCGATGCCTCAAGGATTCGTGGCTGGTCTTCTTCCGGGATAATCAGAAATCCGTGTTTGTCGGCATGAATCAGATCGCCCGGATTTACTTTGGTTCCAAACACTTCAACAGGTTCCCCCCAGCTAATCGGTGCAGCATAGGCATGACCTACACATAACCGGCGTGCAAGGGCCTTGAATCCAGCACTCTTCATCTCATCAAGGTCACGGATTGCTCCGTCGACGATAACCCCAACACAACCGAGTGATTTATGGCTGTTGGCGCTAACTTCGCCCCAGAATGAGCCAATGACATTGGGTTTATCCAGGTCCTGCATCACAATGATTTTAGGACCAGGCAAGGAGGCGATATAATCACGGTATTCGGCCCATGCATTCGGGTTTGAGCCCGGAGTTGAGGGTTTAATAGTGACAGTCACCGCATAACCGATCATCGGCCCGAATTCAGGCATGAAATCTTTGGTCTCTTCCAGGTTAAACCCTGAAGTCCGGGCTCTTTTGGTAATCTGCTCCCATCCATTGTAAATGGTCGGGGTATTCCAGCGTTTGAGTTTTAGTAATTCACTTAATGGTAACATGGTATTTCATCGTTATTTTATACGTTATAACTTATCAATAATAGTTCCGGTGCTTTGCACCTCCCTGCATGCGAGTATACAGGATCTACAAATATTCCGGTACGCTGCACCATGGGTTGAATGTGTAGCACCAACATTGTGAAATATTTGTAGAATTGATTGTAACATACAGAATATAAGGTGCAACGCACCGAAGTGTTTATTTAAGGCGCTATCGATTTAGTGGGTATCCCGATTGACATGTCCCAACTTAATTTATTTTTATGCGTTTACCACATTTTGTGGCGTGCCCTTCAGGAAAGCATTCAGGTTTTCTACTGCAGTATTCATCAGTCTTGACCTTGACTCTTTTGGGGCCCAGGCAATATGAGGGGTGATCAGGCAATTCTTTGCCTTGAATAATTCACTGTCCATTTGGATAGGTTCGGTCGAAACAACATCCAGCGCAGCACCTGCCAGTTTCCCGCTGTTCAGTGCTTCTGTAAGATCTTTTTCAACGACCAGAGGTCCGCGTGAGGTATTGATGATCATTGCCCCGGTTTTCATTTTGGCAATATTATCTTTATTGATAATCCCCTTAGTGCTTTCAAAAAGCGGACAATGTAAACTGATGATGTCACTGTTTGCAAAAAGGTCATCAAGCTCCGCAAAATGGAATTGATCTCCGTTGATTCCACTGATTTTGTTGACATCGTGATAGAGCACCTTCATACCAAAAGCCATCGCAACATGTGCTGTTGCCTGACCAATGCGGCCGAAACCCATGATTCCCAGCGTTTTTCCGGCCAGTTCGATCAGCGGTGTATTCCAGAAACAAAAATCGGGACAGTTACTCCAAGCCCCGTTTTGAACTGCCTGACTGTGGTCTCCCACATGATGGCATAGTTCGAGAATCAGCGCGAAGGTAAATTGGGCAACGGCTGTGGTTCCGTAAGTTGGGATGTTGGTAACCGTTATCCCCAGGTTTTTGGCCGCATCAGTATCTACTACATTATAGCCGGTTGCAAGCACACCGATATACTTTACCGATGGAGCCTGCTCAAGGACCTCTTTCGATAAAGGTGTTTTATTCGTAAAGATTATTTCAGCCGAACCAATGGCCCTGATGATCTGAGCGGCCTCTTTCTCCGTCCGGTCATAAACGGTTAATTCTCCAGTTTTTTCAAGACCTTCCCAGTTCAGATCGCCCGGGTTTAAGGTATATCCATCCAGTACTACTATTTTCATTTTTACTATTCTAAATTATTAACATTTTTTCTAATCAATTAATTCAATTACAAAAGAACTAGCTAACGGGAATTATTTATTGAAGTAACTTCTGATTTTTAAATTCTTGATTTACAATTTTCAAATTTGGCGCCTCGGCGTCTTTGCGTGATTTTTCTTTTTATCCCTCGCAAAACCGCTAAGTCGCAAAGAGTTAAAATGCGATATATTATTTTTTGTCTGTAACCTACAAAGTCATTTCCCACCCTTTTTCGTATTCCCGCGACCATAATTTGAAGGCGCCGTGATCGTTGAGGATATGTCCGTTTTTTGGATCAGTATACAAAGTCCTGCCAACCCGCTGGGAGATATTACCCAATTGGACGAGCAAGGTGCTCTTATGCCCGCTGTTGATCCCCGAATTCAGTGCCATACCTTTGGATATTCCATCGAGAAAATTCTGAAGATGCAGTGAATCAAGTGTTTCTCCGGGATTCATAAGATTCGAAGAATCAACCTTTACATCACTTTTGACACTCTTAATTACCTTATCGTCTAATCCAAAGATGGTATAGTCATTTCCGCCCTGGGTGACCAATGTCCCTTTTTCACCGTAAAAGGTTACCCCAACACTGGCACCTTCATTGTTATGCGGATTACAGCTGCGTCCTTCCCAGGTCAGCGCAGTATTATTGTCAAATTCCATGCTGATTACCTGCGTGTCAGGAGTTTGCCAGTCATCCTGAAAACGGTAGCGTCCACCCGTTGAGTTGACCTTTGAGGGATAATCGGTTCCCAGTCCCCAACGCATCAGATCGACCATATGGGTCCCATTGTTGAGTGCCTCACCGGTGCCCCAATGCCAGAACCAATGCCAGTTGTAATGCACATAATTGTCTTTGTAAGGCATTCGCGTTGCCGGTCCCTGCCATAAATCCCAGTCAAGCCATGAAGGTACGGGAGCTTCTTTGCCAATACCGATTGAAGCACGGTTATTGGCATACCAACCTTTAGCAAAGTAGACCCTGCCGATGATACCCTCCTTAAGTTCCTGGATCCCCTGAACGACGTTAGGCCATGATCTGCGCTGGTTTCCCATCTGCATTACCTTGTTGTATTTTACTGCACCCTGAACGAGCATCTCTCCCTCTGCCGGAGCATAGCTGCATGGCTTTTCGAGATAGACATGCTTCCCCGCTTTCATGGCAAGCATTGCGGCTGGTGCATGCCAGTTATCGGGAGTGGCAATAACGACAGCATCGACATCCGGACTTTCCAGTGATTTCCTGAAATCCTGAAATCCAGCCGGTTTATGACCGGTTATCTTTTCAACACGATTACAGCATTTTTCAATGGCCCTCGAATCAACATCACAAACATGAACAACTTCACAGGTTCCCATTTTTGAAAAGTTCTGGGCGAGTGAATGACCCCGTGAATTTACCCCGATGGAGGACAACCGAACCCGTTCGTTTGCTCCGGCAATCCGGTTATAACTGCGTGCGCTGAATCCCGGAAGAATTCCCCCGACTGCAATTGCCGCAGATCCTGCCGCCGTCATTTTAATATATTCACGTCTTGTTGTCATGGTTTCTCAGATTATATGGTTAATTTTTCCCTTTTGCCATTTCCAAAGCGGTCGTGGTGATATAGTATTTTGCCAACGTATTCGGCACCTCCCATTTAGGCATATCTTTATTTTCCAGATAGTTGATGAATACCTTGAAGGTTGGATCGTTTGCGTTTTCCAATTCCGAAGGTATAACAATTTGAAACATATTTGACTTTTCAGCGAATGAAATTCCGGGGTATTCAGTTTGAAGTCTGGAAATCGATTTCTCAAGTTGAATCCTGAATTCGTGCCCCGATATTTTACCAGCCTTTTGGATACAAAGAAAGGGCTGTTTTTGTCCGTACTCCTGCATAATCAGTAATTTGCTCCTGGTTCCTCCGGCAAAGGCATTCCTCAGATCGTTACCATCCGGAGGTGTTGCAGGTCGCCATTGAACCTTTACCTCGGTATAAACACCATTCAAAAGGTAGGTGATGCTTCCGTTTGCATATACCTCGAGGGTGGAATCCTTCATGTATTGGGTGAGGGATGACGGGATAGCCGATAAGGAGGTTGCCGCTGAAAATTCCGCTCCTGTAAGAACAACTGACGAACGATTTGCGGTTAGAACTTTAATATCTTTTTGGTAATCAATAACTTTGTCAGGAAACATTTTCCAGAAAGTAAGGTCAATAAGGTGGGTCGTTACATCCACAATCCCTTCGCCTTGTTGTAATACATCAAAATACCAGGCGGGGCGAGTCCCTTTTCCTCCACGGTAGAAATGATGAACGCTTGACTCCATAACTGAAGGGTGATCCGCCGTTCCCGGCAGAAGCTTACCGAATAACAACGTATCCTGCATCAGCGACCTCTGAACCCTGTTAATCAGGCTGTACCGCTCCGTCATCATATCAAACATCAAAAGTCCTTTATCTTGTGCCAGCTGATAAACCTTTTCTAGTCGCCGAAAACCAGCCTGGTTGATTACCATTGGCTTGTCCGAGAAAACGTTCATCCCCGCATTGACTGATTGTTCGATGTAGTCAATCTTAAGCCGGTTATTACCCGCAAGAACCACAACATTCCCCTTTTTTTCCGCTGCCATTTTCTCAAGATAGTCTTTCCCAAAATAAGAGACCTCATGCCATCTGGTCGGGTGTATTTTACGGGTATTCAGGGCGTTGATCTGCTGAAAATAAGGGGTCACATCCTCCTTAACAGGGGCATACACATAAACATTGGTATCGATCCTGTCGATCTGATCGCTTTGAGCGGCTGCAGCATGGCCATGTGTCGGATCGAGTTGAATAATGCGGATATCTCCCTCCTTCCCCGTAACTTTTTCAGCAGATTTGGGTGGCTGGCAGCATGCACCGCAAATGAAAATCACAGGTATAAGAAGTCGTGTTTTAGCAGCCATTTGTATATTTTTATTAAACCTTAATAAACCATTTCTTCCTGTAAAGTATAAAAGCCACTAAAAAGCAGGAGGCTGCTGAAAAGATTGACCAGACCAGCGAAGCATTGATCGCCGCAATCCCATGATTAATCAATCCGTCATATACCAGGTCCTGAATGTGTGTGTATTGGTAGATGGTCTGGAAGATATCTGCCACCACATAAATGGCGATGGCATTGCTTCCAAAGATAATACCAATCCTGGAGATCATGTTATTTTTATAGCCTAAGAGATCAATGATCCAAAGAGAAGATGCCAACGCTATCGATGCCCAGCCAGAAGTAAACAGGACATAAGAACTTGACCATATCTTTTTGTTGATCGGGAATTGCCAACCCCAGATTGATCCGACAAGTACACCTGCCACCCCGGCGATGAAAAGCCAGATTATGGTGTTTTCTGTAATTTTCCGGGTCAGAATTAACCGGCCGGCCAACATGCCGGTAATTCCTGTGGTAATTGCAGGGAATGTACTGTAAAAACCTTCTGCACTCCATCCATGTTTCCCGATCATATTAACCGGGAAAATCAGCCGGTCCACCCATGCCGCAAAGTTGACACCCTGTTCTATGGTGCCGGCGCTAAATGCATCGGTGGAAATAAAGTTCATGGTAATCCAGTAAATAACAAGTATTCCTCCAATGATATAAGCCTGTGTTTTCCAGCTGGTATAGATGAAAAGAAGGGCACAAACGACATATACGGCTGCAATTCGTTGCAAAACCCCAAACAGATTGATACGGCTGAAATCGAGGTCCGGTAAATAATGCAGAAAGAGTCCGATCAGGTAAATTTTTAAGCCCCGAATCAGTATTTTCTTTACCATCTCTGTGGTTGGTTTGGAAGCTGCCATCTGTTTGGAAAAGGAGAGGGCCACCGAAACTCCAACGATAAAAATAAAGAATGGGAAGATGAAATCGGTTGGGGTGGTACCGTTCCATTCGGAATGGACAAGCGGAGCATACATGTAGCCCCATGACCCGGGATAATTCACCATAATCATAAGGGCCATGGTAAGTCCCCGGAAAATATCTACAGAAAGTATTCGGTTTGAATGGTCCATTAGTTTTTATTTTCGAATCGGTTCATAATCTCTTTCCAGTTTGTGAGGATAATTCCCTCATCTTTAAAAAATTGAATGACAGCCGGATCTGCAAACAATTCAGCCTCCCAGGCCCGTTGCTGCCATGTCCCGGTGATTGTCTTCATGTTTTCGGAGGCTACTGACGGGTGGAAAATAATTTCCGTTAACCCTGCCTGTAACGATTTCACCATTTTGAAGAAATTATCCCGTTTCGCTTCATAGGTTGGACCTTCCGGGACACTGGTGAAATTATCCAGTTTTGGCAGTTTGTATTCACCAATCTGATTGATCACCCCGTCAGGAAGCGGATAGCCGGAAGCTTTTTTGAAATTTTCGGCTATCTCAGGGCTTGAAACATTGATGATATTAGCCGGAATATGGTACTCCTCAGCAACTTTCAGAAAGACTTTAACAAACCTGACAGATTCGTATAAGGTTCCCATATGGGTATCGATATGGCCTGGCCGGTATCCCAGAGCTATCGACTTGTCAATTTGTGCACGGATCTCAGTTTCAACTTCTTTGTCTGAAGCATGGATGATTACATCAGGAACTTCGTGCCATAGTTTTCCTTCCGGATCAATTAAGCCGGGGACTTTTGCCGGGTCAGATACCGGTCCCCAGCGGTAATGATCCCATTCACTGGTAAGGGTAAGATGGAGTCCGATATCTTCGTCAGGATGATTTTTTGCCCATGCGATCATCGCTTCTGCATTGGGACAGGGCATCATTACTGCCGCGGAATGGAGAAAACCGCCTCCAAGGTAATGGATCGCTGCGGCATTAGCCTCGAGGCACATCCCGATATCATCGCAATGAAGGAGTAAAACCTTCTTTCCTTTTGGAAATCCAAGCTTGTCAGCAGACGTTTGCTCTTTCTCTTCAGCAGTCACCGATTTAACGCACGCCATCATCTCATTTCTGAAAGCATCCATCTTTGATTCACTGCAAACCCGATCGAAAACCTCGCGTGACTGTCCCAGTTTCATGGCCTGGTATCCGGGGTCAACCAGCTCCGGCAGGCTGATATTAATCAAATGCTCAATGCTTTTACGGACTTCTGCATCCGAATTCACCTGCGGGCTCAGGTATTTTTTCAGGGCAGCGAGGATCCGGTAATCTTCGATCCCTTCGCGGACGGCTTCCCACCGTCGGCTGGTGATCGATTTGGAAATCCCGGGATAAACAAGGTTATACTCCAGTTTGATCCTTGACCACGGATTCTCGCCAGATAAATTGTAGCACCAGAATCCGATTCCGGATACTCCGTTTCTTAAAGCCAGAAGGGCAGCGGTGCGGAATTCATAGATGAGGTTGATATTTTTGATGTTCGGACCAACAGGGCGGGATGAAGCATAGGAACAATTATACGACCAGAGGAATTTCCCTTTTGCGCGCATCACATTCATCTCCGGTGTTTTATCGGCGACCCAGTCGATTGTTGGGCTCCAGATATCGAGGCATTTGGCCATCGCCTGGAACATGGGAAGTTCACCTCCGCCATCGGTATAAATCATAACTTCCGGATTTATCTCCTTCGAAATCAATCCAAGCTGAACCAGCTGGTTGACAGCCTTCCAGCCGCTTCCCCCCGGTTCGTCAATCGGATAAAGGGCAAACTGTCTTGTGGTCAATCCAAATCCGGCCAGGTGGGAGACCAAATCCTTCAGATACCGGCCAAATTGCTTTTTGTACCCTTCACTTGCAAATTCCTCCTTAATCCCGGGCAAGCCGGAAACCAGGAAGAAGGCCTCTCTTCCTTTGAGACCATTCAGAACCTTATCGGTTTCGGTGTAATCAAAACCGGTCAGCTCATTTTTCGGATTATAAGTAAATGCCGGATTCACAAGCTGAAACACGTTATTTCCGTGATCCAGGAGGGCCGGAATATCGGGACCGGTTGATGGGGACCAGGTGCATAAATGGAAATCAGTGGTAGGGGCCATTTTGAACGGAAGAACATCCAATTTGATTTTCACTTTGGTTTCAGGTGAAGCAACGGCATGCGGACTCGTGGGACAGTCAAGAACTCCGGCGCCATTCAGAGCCTGAATGGTTACACCGAATGTTTTTTTGCCCGGTTTTACCTCCCCGATTTTCACATCGAGCCACACCTCCCGGCTTGAAAGTGAAGGTATTGCGATAACCCCTGATTCGTCCATCTCAGGCAGGGCGTCCCACGACTCCTCACCCAGCGACGAAACGGTACTGATGGCATGCAATGGATGGACAGTTATGTCATTATTGAGATTGTCAATGACTACTCGTGCATTCAGGAGATGGTCGGTGACGTTAAAAAGCACTACCGGAATCGGGTGATGTTCTCCGGGAACCACAGTGTGGTTTAAAAGAACAGGATTTTCGACTGATGCCGGTAATTGCTTGTCTACGTTACGGTTGTCCCATTTGTTTCCTTCGAAGGCGATCAGGCTGGTCCCGGCGCCCAGGGTGGCCGCTTTGGTCACGATCTCACTGACTGAGATTGCCCGTTTTGCCTGTTCGTTCAATCCGGCAGTTTGTCTGATTGTGGTTTGGACAGCAGTAGCCTCGCTGACCGGAACTCTCTGCTGTTGTCCTGAAAGTACATTCACCGCCAGCTGAATATCCGCGGCCTCTTTACGAAGCGCATGGGCCGAAAGCGGTAAAACAGGTTCAACCTGTCCGGCTGCATTGTTTAAGGTATTGATTGAACGGGTGGTCCATGCCTGGTCGTTTTCAAACGGCTGCAGGGTTACTTCGCGCGTTGAGACAAGTAGCTCATTATCCTCGCTGTCCGATAGTGACCAATTGAACCGGTAACATCCCGGCAGGGTATAATCGACCGGAAGCAGTAACTGACCTTCGTTTCCGTAGATATTGGCAACCGCATAATTTTTGGCCCCATCCGGACTAATGCAGACCGCCTTTGCTTTTAACGGGTTTGAACCCGGCTTGGGATTGTAAATATTAAATTGAATCTTTTCACCGGTAAACAGTTTATTCCACGACAGATTTTGGGGAACCATCCGTAATTCATCCGATTTGGTCAGGCCAAACCACGAGCCGGTATTATGGATATTGCAACGGTAATTGGACCACTGCATTTTCGGATTTTTGGTCACCGGAGTCTCGAAACAGTAGGCAAGACCTGCTTCGCCACCTGTCAGGATCATGTCCAGCTTATCGCTGTTTCCCAGGACATGTCCAAACGATGGGGTGACATTGATGGTTCGCGAGGGGAGCTGACGGTTGAAAACCACTTCGCCCCCGTTGTTCAGAACCATCAGATTTCCCTGCTGGGTAGAAAGAATATATTCCGGTTTCCCGTCGTTGTTGATATCCCCTATAGCCCCGGCAGCCAGGCTGCGTCCCTGCATGTCGATCTTCCAGATGACATTTCCTTTTTCATCAAAACGATAGATCAACCCGGTATGTGTGACCAGAAAAATGTCGGCCTGGCCATCCTGGTCGATGTCTCCCACCGAGATCGAGGAAGATACAGGCTCATTTGTGGGATATTGCCATATGGATTTTCCATAAGCGTCGAGACAATATATTTCTCCGTTTCCGGAGGCGGCAACCACATAGGTTTTCCCGTCCGAAGCGCTGTACATCACCGGGGCCGATGTGGACCAGGACTCGGAAGAGACGCCGATCTTAATCCGCCAAAGCTCTGAAAGATCATTGTTCAGAGCCGTTATTGAGCCGTCGTTGGTGGCAAAGACAATTTCTGATTTCCCGTCACCTTTCAGGTCACCTACCGATGGACTGACCGGTTGTCCCAGTGTAGTGGTTTTTTTAATCATCTTACCGGTCAGGGCATCAAAAATCCAAATGGTACCCGCCATATCGGTCTGAATCACTTCGAACGATCCATCCCCGTCGAGATCCGCGATAACGCTGGCCGACCATTCGGACCCTGCATTCAGGTTAGCCTGCCATGCAACATTTCCGGTGCCATCCAGACAGGTCAGCTGACCGTGATTATCTGCGGCATAGATCAGGGCAGTTTTACCGGCGCGTTTTAAAACCGCCGGATAGGTCATAAAACGACCCTTCGATCTCCAGCGCCACAGGTCATTGCCATCCTTCCCGACGGCGATCACCTCTTCCTGGGAAGTTATTATGGCCTCGTCAAAACCATCGTTATTGATGTCGGCGACCGTTGCTGCACTTTCGATAAAACACCTCTGGTTGGCAGTCCACTTTAAATCAAGGTTTATTTTCTGGGCAGTGAGTTTCGACGAAAATAGGCACAGCGCAAAAACCAGAATAGTAAATCCCGGGAATTTGAGCTTCCTGTAAAATGATTGACAGCTTATTAATTGACACGCAAATTTGAGCATAATTGGTCCAGTCCTTAAATAAAATTCTTCGTTCAAACCGGTGATTTACAGATCCCGGTTATTTTTTAGGATCAAACCGGGCCATAATCTCTTTCCAGTTTGTTATTAGGATACCCTTATCCTTTATGAATTTGATAACGACAGGGTCAGCGAACAAATCACCTTCCCAGCCGCGTTGTTGCCAGGTTCCGGTGATGGTTTTCAGATTATCGGTTGGCACCGATGGGTGGAAGATGATCTCGGTTAACCCTTCCCTTAGTGAATCAACGAGTTTGAAAAAGTTTGCCCGTTTCTCCTCATAGGTTTTCCCGGTCCCGACACTGGTGAAATTGTCCAGCCGGGGCATCCTGTAATCATTGACCGACTTAATTACCTCGTCATTTACCGGGTAACCCTGCTTTTTGAAATTTTCAGCAACTTCGGAATAGGTGAGGTCGATGACATTTGCCGGGATGTGATATTCCTGTGCAACTTTGAAGAATGCCTTCACATAGCCCGGAGTCGCGTAAAGGGTTCCCATGTGGGTATCAATATGGCTTGGCCGGTAACCCATAGCAATCGATTTTTCGATCTGTGCCCGGATCTCTGTTTCGATCTCAGCAGCGGAGGCGTGCATGGCCACATCGGGGACTTCGTGCCATAACTTTCCATCCGGATCAATTAGTCCCGGCACTTTCGACGGATCGGAAACAGATCCCCAGCGATAATTTGACCATTCACTTGTGAGTGTCAGATGCAGCCCGATATCCTCAGCGGGATGCTCTTTGGCCCAATCGATCATGGCTTTGGCATAGGGACATGGCATCATCACAGCGGCAGAATGGATGAAACCTTTTCCAAGGTAATTTTGTACCGCAGAATTAGCTTCAGGGCACATCCCTGCATCATCGCAATGAAGGAGTAAAACCTTCTTGCCTTTCGGATATCCAAGTTTCTCGGCCCAGGTTTTTCCTTTCAGCGCTGATTTTTCGGATTTTAACTTTCCATCGGGATAATCCGTTTTTGCGGCTAACTTAACCGGTGCCGCGCAAATGGCTATCAATAAAGCTATTCCGGCAAGGAGTTTTATGGCTCTTGCAGATAAACAGCCTGAAAATAAATGCTTTAGTAATAGTAGTATCGGATTTTTCATGGTCATGATTTATAGGTTTTTTATTGGTTAGTTTTAGTTTGGTTTTAGTGTAGGATTCTGTTTGATGGACTATTTTGTGATTTTAACGGGATTGATTACCACGTGCTTGATCGCCTCACCCCTGCGGGATCCCACAGAATAGGAATAGGAGATATTTAACATTCCATCAGAAGTTTGTATGACGCAAGGATAGGCATAGCTCCCTTTTTTGGTTGGATCGTATTCAATAAGTTCTTTCCACTTCCAGGTGGCGCCTTCATCATCGGAAAGGTAGATCGAAAACCTGTAACGGCCGTCATTACTGTCATTTCCGACAAATGCCCATTTCCCGTCTTTTAATACGCAGATTTCCACACTGGCTTCATTGGGGATATCACTCTTCACGGAAGCGCTCCATGATTCGCCCTGATCGGTTGAAATACTTGTGTGCACGCGGGTTGGGGAATCGCCGCTATCGCGCATATAGGCTACAATATCCCCGTTTTTCTTTACTGCAAGGGCTGGTTGAATGGGCCCGCGACCAACAATCGGAAGACTAGGCCTCCATGTCGCTCCGTCATCATCAGAGATGGCAACCATCGAAAAATTGAACCCGTCGGAATACAGAGGCAGTAAAATTCTTCCGCTTTCGAGCGTGATCGGGTGTATCCGGGTCATCCATCCCAGACTCCTTTTTAACAAATCCTTACTCGCTTCCTTAATCATATTGTCATAGGTAGGGGCGTAGGATGCCCACCCATGGTCTATCTCAGGGAGCTCCTTAAACCGCTTTTCCACCTCTTTGGCAAAGCTATCATCCGGTTTTAACAGAATATTATCCTGCCAATTCCAAACCGGGGCCTGTTCTCCATTGTAATTATCTGAGGTTCTGAATCTTAAAATGGCATCTTCCCATTTGTTGGCCTGAACTGCGACCCAGAAAAGGAAAAGCTTCCCTTTCCGGTTCAAAAACAAAACAGGATTGCAATCGGGAATTCCCTTGGTGTCAGCCATCAGAAATGGTATTTGCCACGTGTTGGTCCCTTTTTTCATCCTTGATCCCATAATCCGGACATCATCAGCTGACCGTTCTCCGCTGCCCTGGAACCAGGCTGCAAGCAGATCCCCGTTCGGAAGCATAACAATGGAGCTTCCATGGGTGTGTTCGTTTTGCAACGGGAAAATAATTTCTTCACTCACAATCGCCTTTTTCTCGTTTCTCGTTTGAGCCATCACGCTAAAGCAGGTTGCCAGCGCCAGGAACAAAATCACTAAAATTTTATTAATCATTGTATTTCAATTTAATAGGTTGCAGTTGTCATTTTATTCTGTGGAGATGCGATTTATCGCGTCTCCACAGATTTATTCTTCCGGCCATAGGCCATAGACGATCGGTTTGGTTTTAATCAAGGCAGGATCTATAACTACGTGTTTAATTGATTTTCGGTTCCAGGTATAGGTAATATGAACCAGCCCATCCCTGGTTTGAATGACTGCCGGATACGAATATTCGGCATTAAAATCAGGGTCATTTTCCAGTAGAACACCACCATTCCAGTTCACGCCATCCAGGGAAATCGCAATATTCAGAATATTTCTCGATCTCCAGTCGTGCTTTGAGTCAAAATGGTTGTAAACCAGGAGATTTATTCCGTTTTTCAGGGTTACTGCGTCAATACCGGAGTTGGGATTCGGTAACGGTGTAGGTTCGAACCGGCTCCAGGTTCTGCCGCTGTCTGCTGACCATGAGGTGAAGATAATCTTGCTTTTGCTACGGCACAGGATCTGGATCTTCCCATCGGGGTGTACCAGAATGGTTGGCTGAATGACCGAAATACTTTTCCCGTCATTTAACGATTCTGTCCGATTCCAGTGGAGTCCCAGATCTGAGGTCGTTTCCATATGTACCTGCCATCCATCATATTCGGTACTTGACGGGCATAACAATTCTCCGTTTTCAAGCTTGACCGGTTTATTTTTGATCGGGCCCCAGATCCCTTTGGGTAATCTGGTTGGTTTGGACCAGCTCTGGCCATTGTCAGCAGAAGATTTGTATTCTCCCCACCAATCGGAACAATTGGGACCAACTTTATAGAATAGAAGCAGTCGTGATCCCGAATTGTAAAGTACCGGATTCCAGGTCGGATAGCGCTTTTCTTTCGACTGAACGCCGTTGGCAACCTCAACCGGGACGGTCCATTTCCCATTCAGATATCGGCTTGACCAGATACCAACATCGGGATTTCGCTCTTCGGTTCCTCCGAACCAGGCAGCAATCAATCCATCGGAAGTCTCGGCGATCGTTGAGGCATGACAGCTTGGAAACGAAACTTCCTCTCTTCCGAAAATAAATTCCGAAGTTACGACAGCCTTAATCCCTTTAAAAGGAGTACCGGCGAAAATAAGGTTTGAGATCAGAATGATTAAGACTGGGATCGCAATTTTCTTCATCAGAATATATTTTCTTTGAAATAGTTTCCAAATATAAGCCGGTTAAAGCGGTATGGTGAATTCTTATACTAAGGTCAGACCATAAAACCTTAGCGGTTGTATCCATTAGACCGGAAAAAAAATGCTTCGATATGCATCAACAGCGTTCGCTTTTTGCATATCGAAGCATAGTTTATCCGAAGATAAGAGTCGATGTCAATGATTTAATTTAGACCAGGTTAAGTCACAGGTGTCATCCGGTAAATTTAACGACCATTAAATAACTCCCTTGAATTCAGCAACATATTTTTCTATTTTGCGTCTCTCTTCCCCTTCATATTTTGTGAGTGGAAGGGCCGCGAAGTCATTGCAGATACCCATGGTTTTCAAAACACACTTAAGCCCCCGGATATATTTTGAGCTGTTATTGGTTACCGAATAAATGGTATCATAAAGCCGGATGTTTATTTTGCGCAATGCTTCAATCTTTTCGAAATCACGGGCTAAAGAGGCTTCATAGAAATCGACAAAGAAACGGGGATAAATATTAGCTCCGCCGGCAATGGCTCCATGTCCGCCCTGCAAGATGGTTTCAGGAATAAAGAGTTCTGTTCCGGTGATAATCGAAAATTCAGGGGTGTCTTTAAATGCTTCAATCAGATTTGTCTGATAAAACATATCGCCTGAGCTATCCTTAATCCCTATGGCACCCAATTGCTGTCCGATCTTCACAGTTTCAATCTTCATGTGCAGTTTGGTATGGCTTGGCATGTTGTATAGCAGCAGTGGAAGCGGAGATCTTGGGATGAGATTTCTGAGATAAAATACCAGTTCAGACTGTGAAATAGGCATATAATAAGGGGGAGCAACCACGACGGCATCTGCTCCAACCTGTTTTGAATATTCCGCAATCTCGAGAGAACCTTCAAAGGAGGTATCGGTAATTCCAACCATTACCGGAATCCGGTGATTCGTCAGTTCGCAGGTCCGTTTGATAAATTCTTTACGGAGTTCGTAACTAAGACTTGGAGCCTCGCCTGTTGTACCTAAAATAAACAGGCCATGCACACCGCCGGAAACAAGATATTCTACAAGATTTTCAAGCCCTTTTACATCAAGCGTATTGTCGTCGAGAAGAGGAGTAATAACAGGAGGAATGATTCCTCTTAAAGGTAGTTCCATGATGATGTTAGATAAATTATGTATTATAAAGAGTAAGTTTCCTTAATGATGAAAAAGTTAGATTTTTAAAAATCCTGATCCTTAGTACAAAATAAACGGATTGAGTTCTTTTTTACTTCTATAATCTTGTTCTATTTGCATTGTATTTTAACTGTTATCTGATAATAATCATATATATTTGTCTTTTCAAGTTAAAAAAATTAAAGCGAAAATAAATGGAAATAATCTATGAAAAGATCTTTGTTTCTCATAACTATTCGTTTATTACCAGGAAGTTGCAGTTGGCTTCCAATACTACCAAGATACATTCGCACCGGAATTTTGAGTTAAATTACATTGCATCGGGATCTGGTAAAAGGATCGTTGGGAATAGCATTTCGGGCTATGCAAAGGGAGATTTGGTCCTGTTAGGGCCACATATTCCGCATTGCTGGGATAATCTCGAGACTGAACCCGATACGATTGCCGAGTGCATAGTGACCCACTTTAATGAAAATATCATCAGCTCAGATTTTTTTAATATTCCGGAGTTGGAGCAGGTTGTGGATTTACTGAAAAATGCCAGCAATGGAATATGGTTTAAGGGGAAGAAAACCGAGAAGGTGGGCCAGACTTTGAAGAAAATGGTAACTCTCAAAGGATTGGAGCGTTATATCGAACTGCTGAAAGTCTTTCACTTGTTACTCCAGATTGAAGAGCGGGAGAATTTAGCGCTGCCATCCGCCCTTACCAACTCTTTTGAAACCGATCAGGATCAAATCAATAAGATCTATGAATATGTTTTCAATAATATTCAGACAGGGATTAAATTAAAGGAGGCATCTGCCCTGGTCTATAAGGAACCCGGATCATTTTGCCGCTATTTTAAAAAGAAAACCAATCAGACATTCATGGATTATGTGAAGAATGTTCGTATTGGGATGGCAGCCAAGCTTTTGGCTGAAACTGACAAGCAAATAACCCAGATCTGCTACGAATGCGGCTATAATAACCTGGCTAACTTTAACCATTATTTCAGGGTAATTATGAAGAAAACTCCATCGGAATACCGCAAGGAATTCAAGTAATTTGGCAATTCGGTCATTAAAAAGCGGTGTCTCGTGGTCTCTCCGCCTCTTCGTCACTCCCTCAAAATCCATGGATTACTGTGACGGGTTAAATTCTGGTCCTCTAATCTCACCCGTCATCCGGTGGTTAATATTGTATAGGAATCAGACAATAATTGACACATAATACACGATTTTCTGACGTTTCTTTGATTAGCCTGAAAATCCTGAAGCATGGAAAAGAGTCAATCGTGTACCCTATTGGATAAAAAATGTCCTGGCCTGGCCATACGACCCCCTGTCAGGGTAGTCTGTCTATCTTTTTTTTCTAAATTTTCGGCTAAATCTGTATTTGGATCATTCAGGATAAACATGGGAAGAGTAACATTAATTTCGCTCTTTCTGATCCTCTGTTCCAATGTCATTTCAGCCTACGCATATTCGCGGTTTACCTTTAAAAGGCTATTGGTGGAATATGCTGAGAATCCTATCCATATTGACGAGTCACATCCCCGGTTTTCCTGGATTATATCCTCAGACCGGAGAAACCAGCGGCAATCAGCTTACCGGATTATGGTAGCTTCCTCATTTAAAAATCTAAATCTGAATCACGGAGATTTATGGGATTCCGGAAAAGTGATCTCATCGGAGACCATCCAGCATGAATATGAACCTGATAACCTGAAATCCAACTCCTCTTATTATTGGAAGGTGATCTTCTGGGACGGAGATGCCAAACCACACGAAAGTCCGGCATCAGGATTTGAAACCGCTTTCCTCTCTGCTAACGATTGGACCGCGAAATGGATAGGAAAAGGCTCCAAATCTGAACCATTACCGGCACAGGGATTCTACAAGGATACCAAAGAGCAGTCGGGAATGGCCGATACAATCGTTCATGACGGTAATTCGTTATTACTAAGACGTGAAATTGAGCTCTCAAAAAAAATCAGGTCAGCCAGAGCTTATGTGACCGGACTTGGATTTTATGAGTTTTATATCAATGGTTCCAGGGTAGGTGATCATGTTTTGGCCCCTGCCAAGACCCCCTATCACCGGCAAATCCTGTACGATACTTATGACGTGACCAATTTTCTGACCAAAGGTGTGAATGCTGTTGGAATCCATCTGGGTAACGGGTGGTATAATCCTTATAAAAAATGGTGGAACGACTACCGGATGCAGTGGTTCGGATCGAAGAAGGCGATTGCACAAATTCTGGTAAACTATACAGACGGAACCTCGCAATGGATTACCACCGATGCAAAGTGGCGCCAGGCAAATGGTCCGGTCATCTACAATTGTGTGTATGACGGCGAGATATACGACGCAAACCTCGATCATCAGGGGTGGACAAAGACAGGTTACAACGATTCTGACTGGAAGCCGGTTACGGTTTTTGAACCAACCAATGCAATCCTGCGTTCATATCGCATGCCCCCTGTTAAAGTTCATGAAACTTTTAAACCTACTGAAATTCATGGCTCAAAAGAGGGTGTCCGGGTTTACGGTATGGGGCAGAATTTTGCGGGATGGGTTCGTGTAAAGGTAAAGGGATCCCGAAATACAGTACTCAAAATCAGGTTTGCCGAAGATCTGAATAAGGATGGCTCCATTGATGTGACCAGTAACGAATTCGCAAAAGCGACCGCCGAATACCGCATGAAAGGAGATAGCCTGGAAACCTATGAGCCCGGATTTACCTGGTTCGGATTCAAATATGTTGAGATTTCAGCCGTTAACGGCCCGCTTAATCTGATTGAAGTTGAGGGACGGGCTGTCTATTCGGATAATCCACAGACAGGAACCTTCGGATGTGACAATCAGCTGGTGAATAAAATACACAAGGCAACGGTCTGGTCCCAGAAAAGCAACATGATCGGGTATCCGATGGATTGCCCGCAACGGGATGAGCGACTGGGCTGGTTTGGAGATGCCCAGGTGACGGCCGAAGAGGCGATGTTTAATTTTGATATGGCACTGTTTTATGAAAACTGGTTCGAAGGAATCAAGGCCAATCAGGATGAAAAATCGGGGGATATTCCGATCATCTCACCCAGACCCTATATTCATGATGAAGGGATTGAATGGAGCAGCACCTATCTGACCATGCTCTGGCAATATTATATCACCTATGGTGACAGGCGGATTTTGGAAAGGCATTACTCTGCCATGAAACGATACATGGGTTTCCTGGAGAAAACATCGAATGATTTAATCCTGCCTAAAGGATGGATTGGCGACTGGGGGAGTATGGTCAACGGTTGGAAGGAAGGGGAACCGGCTTCCGTCCCTACTGCCTTTTATTACCTCGATTCGCGGATCATGTCTGATGTGGCGCGGGTTTTGGGCCATACTAATGACGAACAATATTTTAAGAATCTTGCCGAAAAAATTAAAGTGAAGTACAATGGATCCTACCTGAACCTGGAAACGGCCAATTATAACGATGGGAGTCAGATGGCTAATTCCTTTCCGCTTTTCCTTGGGATAGTTCCTGAAGACCTTAAATCCAGAGTGTTGGAAAATCTTGTAAATGACATTGTTGTCAAGAGCAACACGCACCTGACCACCGGTGTTTTAGGAACCAAATACATGCCTGAGGTACTTGCCCGGCTAGGGCGGGGGGATGTTGCGTGGGGAATAATCAATCAGAAAAGCACACCAGGCTGGAATGACATGATGCGCAAATATACCACCATGTGTGAATTCTGGACCCTGAAACAATCGAAGAACCATGTGATGATGGGTAGTATCGATGCCTGGTTCTATAAATATATGGCCGGTATTCAGATGGATGAGAAGCATCCTGGATTCTCCTCCTTCGTGGTGAAGCCAATTCCTTTGGATAGTCTTGGCGCTGCAAATGCAAGCATAGAAACTATCCGCGGCACGATTTCATCCGATTGGAAAAAGGAGCATGGCCAATGGCTCTTAAAAGTGATAGTCCCGTTTAATACTTCAGCCCTGGTCTGTATTCCAGGTGAGGCAGGGGCAGAAGTCAGGGAAGGTGGAGTCAGTTTAAAACATATCACAGACATTGAGAATTCAGGCTATAAGGATGGGGCACATCTGTTTAAAGTACATTCAGGAAGTTATTCATTTACAATTAATAAGAAATAGTATATGCGTTTTGTTGGTTTAATCCTTTTTATATTGATTGGCTGTCAGTCTGAAATCCCCAAACAGGAGGATTTTGCCGCTTATGTGAATCCGTTTGTAGGTACCGGGGGTGACATGACCAACGGGTTTGGAAACATGTTTCCCGGAGCGGCCTACCCGTTTGGAATGATTCAGCTCAGTCCCGACAACGGAGGGCAGGGATGGCAGTATTGTGCCGGATACCATTATCCGGACAGCATGATTGTGGGCTTCTCGCATACCCACCTGAGCGGGACCGGAGTTGGCGACTATTGTGACATTTCGGTGATGCCGACAACTAAACCGGTCGCGGAAAAATATTTTGTCCAGAATGATTCAACGGTTCAGCAAATCATTTCAGATTATGGATTCAATCCGAATCATTTTGTCAACCGGGATGGTCACTTTGGCCCTTTCGACAAACATTTTCTGCTCAAATACAGTTCCGGGTTTTCCCATAAAACCGAAAAGGCATCACCCGGATTTTATTCAGTCAATCTGCAGGACGATAATATTGATGTTGAATTAACGGTTTCTGAACTCGCTGCAATTCATCGGTATCATTTCAATAAAGATGCTGATTTGCAAAATATTGTTTTGAACCTCGGTTTTACAAACAGCGACCAGACTACCGATGCTCAGGTTCGTTACCAATCCCCTGAACTGATCACCGGCTATCGGTTCTCACATGGGAAAGCCAATGTACAGCGTGTGTACTTTGCGATGCAATTTTCACGAAAGATCAAAGAATATAAGTTTTTCAAAACCCAAAGTCTTGAAGGAGATAAACTTGCCAAAGGAAAGGAACTGGCTGCGGCATTTTCTTTCGAGGGGAAGGAAAGTAAGGAATTACTGGTCAAGGTAGCCATTTCATCGGTCAGCGAGGAGGGGGCATTGGCAAACCTGAAAACGATTGAACCGTTTGGATGGGATTTTGACCAGATGCACAGGGCAACCCATGAGAAATGGAACAATGAACTTTCAAAAATAAAAGTTACCACTTCGGATACAGCAAAGCGGGCTGTTTTTTATACCTCCTTATATCATAGCTTTATAGCTCCCTATCGGTTTTCGGATATTGACGGCTCCTATAAAAATTTCAAACAGGTTCCTGATAAGGCGGAAGGTTATACCCAGTATACCCTTTTGTCGCTTTGGGATACTTTCCGGGCCGAAGATCCCCTTTTATCACTGGTGCAGCCTAAAGTTGAGGAGAATATTATCCATTCGATGATCGCAAAATACCGTCAGACCGGCGAAATTCCATACTGGGAAATCTCGGGAAATGAAGGGGGATCAATGATTGGTTACCATGCGGCAGTACTCATGGCGGATGCTTTGGCGAAGAATATCGGAAAATTTGACCGTGAGGAGCTTTATAAAGCGCTGGTTGATGCTTCGGAAACCAATCGCAAAGGATTGGACTTTTACCGTAAGTATCATTTTGTTCCCACGGATAGGGAGAAAGCCGGTACGGTCTCGAAAACTCTTGAATACGCCTTTGACGACTGGTGCATTGCTCAGATCGCTAAACAACTGGGTAAAACAGGCGATTACCGGAAATATATGGAGCGCTCAACATGGTACAAGAATTTATATGACCCAGCCTACCACCTGATGCGTGGTAAAAACAGTGACGGCAGCTGGTACGAACCTTTCCAGCCCCGCTTTGCCGAATATGGCAATGCACACTGCGTCGAGGGAAACACCTGGCAATATTCTTTTTTTGCACCTCACGACATGCCGGGACTGATTGAATTGATGGGCGGTAAACACGATTTTGCGATGATGCTCGACAGTCTGTTCACCCAGACCTCCGTGTTGCTGGGTGAAGATGTCGCTGATGTAACCGGTCTGGTCGGACAGTATTCCCAGGGGAATGAGCCTGATCATAATTTTGCCTATTTATTTGACCTTGTTGATCAACCCCGGAAGAGCCAGTTCTTTACCAACAAAATCATAAATACCCTTTACAAAAACTCACCCGAAGGTCTTTGTGGCAACGAAGACTGCGGTCAGATGTCGGCATGGTACGTCTTTAGTGCAATCGGGGTGTACCCGGTCAATCCGGTCGACGGAAGGTACTATTTCGGGAGTCCCCAATTTGAAAACGTAAGCCTTAATCTGCCGAATGGCAAAACTTTTATTGTTGAGGCACATAATGTTTCCAAGGAAAATATTTATTTCAACTCAGTTAAATTGAACGGACAACCTTTGGACCGGCTATTTGTCACTTATGATGAGATTGAAAAGGGTGGAATGCTTGAGTTTGAAATGGTGAATTATTAAAAAATGATGATTGGTAAATTAAATAGCGCTGAATTCAGCTGGATAAATCGTCCGGAGGAATTTTCATTGGAGAATGGCCGGATTACCCTGTTTACCAATCCTGAAACCGATTTCTGGCAACGTACCTATTATGGTTTCCGGAACGACAACGGCCACCTGTTCATCAAAGGGATTGAGGGCGATTTCACCTTCGTCCTTAAAACTACCTTTGAGCCTGTGTCGCAATACGATCAATGCGGGGTCATCCTTTACCAGGACAGTGAAAACTGGGTTAAAGGGTCGGTTGAATATGAAAATAACGATTTTGCACGACTGGGTTCGGTGGTCACTAATCTGGGTTTTTCAGATTGGGCATCAATGGATATTTCTGCAGCGGTCACTTCAATGTGGTACAGGTTCAGCCGCAAGGGACAGGATTTTCGGCTGGAGAATTCAATGGATGGATTGTCTTACAGTCAGATGCGGATATTTCACTTGCATAAGCCGGTGCAGGTTGCTCAAGTCGGTGTTTATGCCTGCAGTCCGATGAAATCCAGCTTTAAAGCCATCTTTTCAGATTTTGAGCTGGGAAAATGTTTATGGCCGGATCATCATGGTAATTAATCTTCAAAAGGAAAAATAGTTAACTGATTAAACAAAAAAATTAAGATGACGGAAGAACGAAGCGTTGTGGTTTTCATTGCGATGAGTCTGGATGGCTATATTTCCAAACTGGATGGTGATATCAGCTTTTTATCTGCGGTGGAACAGGATGGAGAAGATTATGGTTATTCGGAATTTATAAAATCGGTCGACACCGTGATTATTGGCAGAACGACTTATGATCATGTTTTCGAAATGGGCTTTGATGACCCCCATCCGGATAAAATTGTTTATATTTTGTCGAGGTCTGAACGCGTCGAAAATGGTGTAACCAAATATTTCAAAGGTAGCTTAAAAGGATTGGTTGATGATTTGAAAGCAAGTCCCGGGAGAAACATTTATTGTGACGGAGGTGCCGAAGTTATTAATGACATGTTGAAGGAAAACCTGATCGATGAACTTATCATTTCGATTGTCCCTGTAATGCTGGGAGAAGGAATTTCCCTTTTTAAAAGCGGCAGACCGGATAATGAGATGGAGCTTGTGAATACAAAGCACTATGACAAAGGACTTGTGCAGCTGCACTATAAACGAATACTTACAAGCCAATTATGAAAAATATTAAATATTTATTTTCACGCCTTATCCGCTTAATTTTTATTGGGCTGATTGCTTTGAATATTGCTTCATGCGGGATTTCTCCAAAGACGGAGGTTTCAAAAGCTACAGTCGAAGCCTACAAAGATGTGCCGTTTGTACAGGAGAGCCATATTGCTTTTCAAATCAGCAAGAATCAGGCAGACAATGAGGTAAGGAGTATTGCCTTGGATCATGAACAGAATGTCTGGATTGCCACTGCTTCAGGTTTCTTTTGCAAAAAAAACGGATCCAGAGAATGGGAGCCCGTAATTTCAGGGGAGGATCGTGGACCGGCTTATTCAGTAACGGTAAACAGGAATGGGGATGTATTGCTCGGTTCATGGAACGGCATTTACCGGTTTAGTAATCATCAGCTTAAAAAAGAGGAGGGAGTAAAACCCCCGGTGTCTGTGATCTGTGGAAATGGAACCGTAAATTACGCGCTGGGTCCTTACGGGATATGGCATTACAGTAACTCCCAATGGGAACCGCTCGATTATAAGCTTGCCAGGTCGGTGCGTGATGCAATCGTCGATGATCAGGGAATTTTGTGGGTGGCCACCGATGCCGGACTCTATAAATGCCAGGATGGCAAATCCATATTGTTCCAGGATGTTTCGGAACTGATCAGTTGTTATGCCCGGGCTATCGCTGTTGACCCTTCCGGAAATATCTGGGCCGGGGTCATGGGGGGAGTTTCTGTGCGCGACAGTGAACATTGGATTAAAAATATTACTCCGGCCGAAGGGCTCTCCACCGTAAATGTCAATTGTATCAAACAATCACCCGATGGCGTGATGTGGGTGGGTACCGATGTGGGGGTCGTCCGCTTCGCAAAGGACGGCACACACTCTTTACGTTTCAGCAGGCGCTGGCTCACCGATGACAAGGTTACCGGGATCGCTTTTGACCAGGCCGGAAATGGCTGGGTTGGTACGGCAAACGGTGTGAGTGAGATCAAACGTGCCAACATGACCCTGGCGGACAAGGAGAAAAATTTTTACAGCCAGTTGATGAGAAGGCACATCCGTGAACCATGGACATGCGGGGTTGCCGAACTTCAAATTGCCGGTGATACGGCTTCATGGCATTCTTCAGACGATGATAATGACGGCGAGTATACCGGAGGTTATCTGGCCATGGAAAGTTTCAGATATGCGGTTACCAAAGATGAAGATGCCAGGATCAAGGCACGAAAGGCATTTGATTTCTTAAAGTATCTTCAGGAAGTTACTGAGACTGAAGGTTTTTTCGCACGAAGTGTTGTCCCGGTGGATTCGAAATATTTTCACGACGGAAACCGGACCTATACCCCAAAGCAAATTGCAGATGAATTGGTGAGGGATCCGAGGTATAAACCGGTTGAAAACAGATGGCGCAAGTCAAAAGATGGCAAATGGCTCTGGAAAGGGGATACCAGCAGCGATGAGATGGACGGGCATATGATGGGATATTTTTATTACTATGAGCTTGTGGCCGGGGATCACGAGAAAGTTCTGATCCGTGATCACGTCAGGAAAATCGTCGATTACCTGATCAAATACAAGTATAACTTTACGGACATCGACGGCACTCACACACACTGGGCTGTCTGGTCTCCTGACCAGCTGAACCACGATCCCGACTGGGCCTCCGAACGGAGTATCAACTCTTTTGAGCTTCTTGCTTATCTCAAACTTGCAAGCCATATGACCGGCGACGAAAAATACGAGAAGGAGTATCACCGGCTGATTGATAAGGAGGGATACCTTGAGAATGTTTCCCACCTGAACTCCAAAAATCCGGCCTGGCAAATCTACTTTGACCGCACCATGGAAGGTTACCTTTTCCCGGTTTTAATGAGGTATGAAAACGACCCGAAGTTAAAAGCTTTTTATACAAAGCTTTTGGAGGATTGGATGAACAGTCAGAAATCGGGTGAGAATCTGATCAATAACCTCGCATATACTTTTGCTACAGGGAAAAAAGTAAACATACCCCAGACGATTGATTTTTTGAAGGATGTACCATTCGATCTGGTGGACTGGCCAATCAATCATACTTTGCGGGAAGATGTAAAACTGGTTAGAACTCCGATCATGGAAGATATCCAGGTTTCGGAACTTCCGCCTGCAAGCATAAGGTCAACGGTGCGCTGGGACAAAAATCCGTGGGCAGCGATCCAGGGAGATCCACACCAGGAACGTGAACCGGTTTTCTGGCTCTGGCCCTACTGGATGGCACGCTACCTGGAAATTATCCAAAGACCGAAATCCTGACAATTTCATACTACGTTCAACTCTCCTTTATGAAAATAAGAATATTTATCCTTCTATTATTAATCCCTTCTGTATTTGGATGCACCACGCAAAATGACAAGCCGGTACCTGAGTTGATAAACCTGCGGACTGAGTATCTCCCTAATCCTTTTGGAATGGATGTGCTGAATCCCCGCCTTTCGTGGCAAATGAAAAAAGATGTGAGGGGAGCCAGGCAGTCGGCATACCGCATCATAGCAGCTACCAGCGATCAGCTTTTATCGGCCGAAACCCCTGATCTTTGGGATACCGGCAAAATTGATTCCGATCAGTCCAATCAGTTGGTATACAATGGAAAGGATTTAAAGTCGGGCCTTAAAGTGTACTGGAAAGTAAAGATTTGGGATGAAAATAAGGTTGAGTCTCCGTGGAGCAAAACCGCGGAATGGGAAATGGGATTGCTCACCGCCCCAGAGTGGCACGCCGGATGGATCGGCGCACCGGCGACTTTAACCACCGGTGAATACAGGAATGCCTCACCGCTTTTCCGGAAAGAGGTAGCCATCCCCAAAAAAGTAAGACAGGCACGTGCCTATATCAGTGGCCTTGGATATTACGAACTCTACATCAACGGGAAAAAAATCGGGGATCATGTTTTATCCCCCAACCAGACCAACTACGACCGCCGGAATGTTGAGAAATGGTCCGAATCGAGGATCGGAAATATGAACACCTCCGTTTTATACGAAACTTTTGATATCACCAACTCCCTGAAAACGGGGGGAAACGCTTTCGGAGTGATTCTCGGAAACGGCTGGTATATCCAAGCTGACCGGCCAACGGATAACTCCTTATGGTATGATACGCCACGCGTGATCGCTCAGTTTCAAATTGATTACGAAGATGGGACCAAAGCGGTGATCACCAGTGACGATCAATGGAGAACATCGATTAGTCCGATCATTTATAACGGATTGCACACGGGTGAAATTTACGATGCCCGGATGGAACAGCAGGGATGGAACGAGGCCGGATTCGATGACTCCAAATGGGTGAATGCCGTTGCAGTCCGGCCGCCCACGGGAAGATTGAAAGGACAAATTTCAGCACCTGACCGGGTAACCAAAATTATCAAACCTGTTTCGGTGACCGAACCTGACAAGGGGGTCTACCGGTTCGACATGGGCCGTTTGTTCTCCGGGTGGGCAAGGCTGAAAATCGCAGGACCAAAGGGGACGAAGATCAAACTGAGGTATATTGAGGAATTTGGGACCACCTATGATCAGAATGATACCTATATTCTGAAAGGCGAGGGGACTGAAGTTTGGCAACCCCGCTTCACCTGGCATGCCTTCCGGTATGTTGACATAATCGGTTCGCCGACCCCGTTAACATTGGAGAATTTGGAAGGTCTTGTCGTCAATACAGACATTATCAGGACAGGAACTTTTGAATGTTCCAATAAGCTGTTGAACAGGATATTGGATAATTACCAGTGGACTCAGCTCGGAAATGTCCATGGAGGAATCCCGAGTGATTGTCCGCATCGTGAGCGTCGTGGTTATACCGGCGACGGAGAGATTTCAGCCCGGGCGGCGATTTATAATTTCGATATGTCTCAGTTTTATACCAAATGGCTGGATGACATCAGCGATGCCCAAAACCACCGGACCGGTTATGTTCCGAATACAACCCCTTACCAGGATGGCGGTGGCGGAACTGCCTGGGGTGCTGCGTATGTCATTATTCCATGGTATATGTACCTTTATTACGGAGATATCCGGCTCCTGCAAAGGCATTACCAGGGGATGAAAAATTGGGTGGAATATCTTAAAAATGAATTGGATAAAGATGGAATCCTCGCGAACCAGGGTCTTGGAGAGTGGGTGCCGCCCGCAAAGGTTGAAATTCCGGCTGATTTCGTGAACAGTTGTTATTATTTCTATTGCTGCCAGCTTATGGTTAACATTTCAGGTGCCCTCGGAAACCGGATTGAACAGGAATATTTTAACCGGTTAGCCGTAAATGCCAGGGAGGCAATCAATAAGGCCTATTTCAACAAGGCGAACTCAAGTTATTCCATAGGACGGCAGGGGGCCAATGTCTATCCGCTCAGTTTCGGAATTGCCGAACCCCGCGATGTTAATGCCGTATTTAATAACCTGGTCAAAAATGTAATGAATGATAAGGTCCATTTTGATACGGGAATTCTGGGTACCCCGCTCTTGCTCGGGGTGCTGACCCAAATGGACCGTACCGATCTTGCCTATACCCTGATGAACCAGCGCGACTATCCCGGTTTTGGCTACATGATTGAAAAAGGGGCCACCACCTTGTGGGAAACTTTCGAAGGGTATGCCTCACACAGTCACCCCATGTTCGGAAGTGTTTGTGAGTGGTTCTACCAGGATCTTGGGGGAATAGCTCCTGATCCTTCAATTCCGGGATTTAAACATTTGATTATTAAGCCGACACCGTTGTCCGATCTCGCCTTTGCCAATACGACTTATCAATCGTTGTATGGCGAGGTTCAAACCCAATGGAGATTTGAAGGAGATGATTATTTGATGCATGTTTCCATTCCTCCCAATACCTCGGCTACGGTCTATCTCCTGGCCCGGGGAAAAGAAACAGTAACCGAGAGCGGAAAACCCATTTCTAAAGACCCAAACATCCGTTTCCTGAGAAATGAAGACAAATATGCCGTTTACGAAGTGGAATCGGGTAAGTACCAGTTTTTGTCAAGGGGTCCGAAGAGCCTGTTGAAACAGATCATCCTTTCAAACCCGCTTGTCCACCCGGGAGATACCCTGGTACAGGCGAATGATTCGGTACTGGTCAATATGGCATCCGACGTCGCAGAGGCACGGATTCATTATACGACCAATGGTGCCGCTCCTGATACGACATCACCGGTTTTTAAAGGGCCTTTCTATGTTTCAAAACAGACGACCATTAAAGCCAAGGTTTTCCTGAACGGGTATGAGCCAAGCTATGTAAAGACCAATACGATTGAATTCTACGATCCAAAGGTTAATGGCCTGACCTTTAACTATTACGACGGACACTGGACAAAACTTCCCGATTTCTCGAAACTTCCGGTTGCAAAAACAGGGGTCATTTATAAGTTCGGACTGGATAAAATCCTCACCAGCAGAGACGAATTCGGGCTTGTCTTTGAAGGGAAGATCAGGATTGATCAGGATGGAACCTATGAATTCTTCGAGCATTCCAACGACGGAAGCCGGATGTTCATCAACCATAAAATGATCATCGATAATGACGGCGAGCATAATGAAGATGAAGAGAAAACGGGCAAAATAGTATTATCAAAGGGAACCTATCCGCTTCGCCTAAATTACTTTAATGCGGGTGGTGGATTGTATCTCCGGGTGCAATATTCCGGACCCGGAATCGAAAAACAGGACATCCCCGCGATGATGTTGTTCCAGAAATAAACCGGTCGGGTGTGGTAGAGACGTAGCATGCTACGTCTCAAAATGATGGATTTATAATATTGTATATCAGGCAAATAAGATTAATGTAGCTATTGTGAAGGCACAGCCAGTGAAATCCGGATCTCAAATTCAGCCGATTCTCCATCGGCTGTTTTGGCTTGGGTTTATTTTGCTGTACCCTGCGTTTTCATTTCGAGTTTTTCCTCCCTGCAGTTGCCAGGCTGGAACCGATGAACGAACTGACACCTTACCGGATGTATTCCCGGTTAACCATTCTGACCTGAACAGTTTGAGACTGAAGCTGGATGCAGCAAGGCTTTTTAACGAAAATCAGTTACCGGACACAAAAGCAGAGTGGATAATTCATCGTGAAAAGCTGATTTCCGAAATCATCCGAAGAACCGGAGTGGTGATCAATCATGAGCTTCCCTTAAATCTGAAAGAGACTGGCAGAATTCAATTGAACGGTTATTCAATCCGGAATGTTTTCTTCCAAACCCGCCCGGGAGTCTATGCCACCGCGAACCTGTACATCCCCGACGGAAAAGGTATATTTCCCGGAGTTATAGTGATGATGGGGCACTCTTCTTTTGGCCGTCTGGAAGACAATTATCAGTCTGTCGGACATACATTAGCGCTGAATGGGTATGTTGCCCTTTGCATGGATCCCTGGGGTGCAGGAGAGCGGACAACCATTCATGGCGTCTTTGAGGACCATGGGGACGAGAACAATCTCGGTTCATCGCTGATGAATATTGGAGAGCCGTTGATGGGAATTGAAATTTCAGATAACCTCAGAGGTGTCGATCTGCTCTGTTCGCTCCCTTATGTGGATGACCGGAATCTGGGAGCTACCGGATCAAGCGGTGGTGGTAACCAAACCATGTGGCTGGCGGCGTTGGATACCCGTGTAAAAGCTGCAGTTCCGGTGGTAAGCGCGGGTACATTTGAATCTTATATTATGGGGACACCCTGTATTTGTGAAGTCCTGCCGGGAGGGCTCAACCTGACTGAGGAGGCCGGAATCCTTTCACTGGTTGCTCCGCGGGCGATTAAGATGTGCAACCATCAGAAAGACAATAATCAGGCTTTCAGACCTTCAGAGATGATCAGGAGTTATTCAAATGCGAGGTCTGTCTTTAAAATGGTTGAAGCTCAGAATAATATCAGCTATCAGCTCTTTGACCTTACCCATGGATATTTCCCGGAAGACCGTCAGGCGATGCTCGGTTGGTTTGATCTTCACCTCAAAAACAGAGGAGAAGGGGCCCCTAAGAGTGAAATTCCGTTTGAACTTCTTCCTAAAGAAAAACTGATGGTTTTTCCCAAGGGGGAGAGGGATGCCCGGGTGATAGGAACAGTAAATTACTGTAAATTGAAGGGGAAAGAATTAAGGGACGATTTTCTCGGATCAAAGTGTATTGATGCAGAACGAAAACGTGCAGGGTTAAAGGAAATCCTCGGGATCCGGAATAAACGGTCAATCAGATCGTATCATGAATTCTTCAAACAGAAAGGATGGTCGCGGATTTCACTTGAAACTTCAGACAACAGGCTTATTCCGGTATTGCTCCGTCTACCGTCCGGAAAAGGGGAAAAATTCACGATTGTTTGTAATCCGGATGGAAAACAAAAGATACCTGCCAAGTTACTTGATTCATTGATCTCCAGGGGTCAGGGTATTGCAGTCATTGATTTATCCGGAACAGGAGAGGTCAATGTAAAGCCAAATTCAACGGATAAAAACCGGAACCTCCTGATCTTGTCGCGTTCACTGCTGTGGTTCGGGAAAACGCTGATCGGGGAGTGGGTGAACGAACTTGAGCTGGTAAGCGATTTCCTTCAATCAAGCTACCATGCAGTTAAGATTGGCGTTGATGCTTACCGGGAAGCTGGGGTGGCAGCCTTGTTTTTGGCTGCCCTGGAAAAGAAACCAATCGATCTGAACCTGAGAGAAACGCCGGTCAGCTACCTGTTCGACAAACGGGAAAATATAGATTTTTTCAGTGTGGGGATCAACGTGCCCGGAATGCTCAGGTGGGGTGATATTTCATTAGTTGCAGCCATGAGCCGGGGAACGATTAGCTTTATCGATCCGGTTACGATGTCAGGCCGAAAAATAACCGGGGCGGAACTGGACAAATATCGTTTGGAATTTGAAAATATCCGAACGGTTTCCAAAGGAGAGGGGAATACCCTTATCATTGAATCGGACAAAAACAGGCAGGCAGACTAATAACCTGAAAAGTGTAATTATGAACAGGTCAGTTATCAGGAATATAAATAACCTAAAATGAACAGCTTACGAATTGTGCTTTTGTCTTTATTGGTAATTCAGTCATACCTTGCATCCTCCCAGACCTACTGGAAGATTGAGAATGAACATGGCGATGAGATCCTGCTGACGATTGAAGTCAATAAGGATAAAGACACCTTTGAGGCATATTCCCGGAAGGATGCTTTGAAAGAGCTTGCCGGAGTATTCACCTACACTTTGGCAAAAGCTGCCGGGAAATTGAAATACCCGGAAATCGTTTTTATTGAGGGGAAAGCCCAGACTAAAAATGATACGCTGTTGTTAAAGGGAAACTTCAATTATTTCGATAAACAATTCCTTTTCTCAGCCTCCCTCTTCAGCAATCAGTTTAATGGCAGGTACCTGGATAACAGGGGTAATCCCCACCCGTTAAAAGGGATAAAAGTTGCGGATTCCAAACCAATTAGGGATTATGCATCTATGATCAACGCCGCTTTTGCAATCACTGAAAAAAGCCTGGTCAATCCCATTTGGTTGAAGAACGATGAATGGCTCGATTTTAAAAAGAAGGTCAACAGTTTGAAATTGAAAATATCGGACGATTATGAGCTGGCCGCTACCTACTTCTGGCTGGGGAAAAAGCTTCCTTTCTATCCCTATGAAATTAATAAGGCCAGACCTCACAACAAATTGAATCACAGAAAAAATACTGCCGGATTCAGGGAACTAAAATCCAATACCGCACTTTTTAATGCCAACTCACTTCCGGCAAATCAGCATGAGATGGATAGTCTGGCTGTTATCGTAACCCAAAAAGGGTATCAGAACCTGATCATTGATCTTCGCGGGAATAACCGTTTAAGCCCGCTTGCGGCAAATTTATTGGTAAATTACCTTTCGGATCAGCCATTCAATGCCGGTGTTTATCTGACCAGGAAGTGGAGTGACAATAACAACGGACTCCCTAAAGCTCAGGACTATCAAAAAGCATTTAGGGGATTTTCCGACCAGGATTATCAGACCGGACAGATCTACAGGGAGAATGGCAGGTATCTGAATATTGTTCCCGGGGCAAAAACGTTCAGGGGAAGAGTTTATCTGTTGACAGATGTAAAAACCTCGAGAGTTGCCGAGATGGTGGCCTATGTCCTTAAGGAGCGGAAAATTGCGACAATTGTCGGACAGAAAAGTGCGGGAATAACTTTTTTAACTGAGAATCTGCAGATTAATTCAGAATATGACCTGGTTTTGCCCGATTGTGAGTTCTATTCCGGCGACGGTAAGCGCTTGAATAAAGCAGGTCTCGAACCGGATGTGATGAAATCGGGCGATGAGGTGATGAAATATATTTTAAGTGCATTGTGAATTTGTGGATTGCGAAAAATGAAGTTCATTAAGACACATTCTATTTTTGTTTAATGTTTTATATTACTAATAATAAGATGATTATGGCTAAAGAAAGTATTTCGAGAAGGAATTTTCTCGCCAAAACAGCTGTCGGAGTGGCAGCTACTACAGTTTCTACGAGTGCCTCATCGATGAGCACAGCATCGTATAACCGGATCCTGGGGGCCAACGACCGGATCAACATTGGCTTTTTAGGGTGCGGATCCCGCAGTCACGGACATCAGAATATGGTTAAGATGTCAGCTCAGGATAAAAATCTGGGTGTTGTGGCGGTCTGCGATCTGTGGAGTAAACACCGGGAAGGTACAGCTGCGCGGATTAAGGAGATGTTTGGTGCCGATGTCAAACAGTTTAAGTATTCGGAGCAGCTCTTGGAAATGCCCGGTCTCGATGCTGTTATGATTGCCACCGGTGACTTTCAGCATGCAAAAATTCTGGCGGAAGTTGTAAATGCCGGCAAGGATTGTTATTGCGAAAAGCCTATGGCTGAAAGTGTTGATGATGCCAAACTCGCCCGTAAAGCAGTCCTGGATTCAAAACAGGTGGTGCAAATGGGGTCGCAATGGGTAAGCGAGCCGGTACAGCGAAAGGTGCGCGATATTGTCCGGTCGGGAAGGTTAGGGCAGATAACCAAGATTGAGCAGGTGTGGAACGACAACGGGCCGCGCTGGCACAATCCCCAAAACCCGAATGTTGCAGCGATCAGGGAAGAAGACACCGACTGGAAAAGATGGCTGTTAGGTAAACCCTATATTCCGTTCGATCCCTGGAAATATTGTGAATTCAGGATCTTCAGGGATTATTCGGGCGGGATTACCTCTCAATGGATGAGTCATGCCATCGGGTTGGCCCATTTTTATACCGATACTGCAATTCCGGATACCATGGTCGCAAACGGAGGTATTTTCGGATGGCCCGATATCCGTGAAAATCCCGACACTTTTCAGGCATTGGCCACCTTTAACGATTCTAAATTACTCTATTCCTATTCATCGAGTTATGCCAATAAATTTGGGGATTATTCCTGTATCCGCGGCAAAGAGGGAACCCTTTTTGCACACGGGGGAGAGGGGAGTCCAAGGTGGTTTTTCATCCCTGAACATTTGAAGCTGGCGGGAGGATTTGATTTTTATGAAGGGTTAAAGGATGCGGTGAACAGCAGGAAAGCTGAAATAATAACCACTGAAGAGTACGGAATGAAGCTCCCGCCTGTCGGGCTAAGCGATGACAGTAAATATCATATGGATAACTGGGCAGACTGTATGCGGAGCCGAAATAAGGATACAAACGGAAATATCCATACGGGATTCTGGCATTCGGTGGGCTGTGTAATGGCCACCCGGAGTTACCGGGAAGGTAAGAAACTATATTGGGACCGGGCTAAGGAAGAAATTGTTGATCACCCGTTAAGTTGAATTTGGGATCAAATTATTTATAATTTTGGCCTCTTATAATTTTAACCCTGATTTAAATGTTCTCCTACACATAAACTGACATGAAAAAAACATCACTTAGCGATATTGCAAACCACCTGGGGGTTTCCAAAACCCTGGTCTCTTTTGTTCTGAATGGGAAAGGAAAGGAATTCAGAATTAGCGAAGAAATTTGCAAAAGGGTAATTGAAGTGGCAAAAGAGATGAATTATCAACCGAACCGGATTGCCCAGGGTTTGCGTACCGGAAGAACCAATACGATTGGGTTGATTATTGCCGATATCGCCAATCCTTTTTTTGGAATCTTAGGACGTGAAATTGAGCAGGAGGCTGCCCGGTTTGGCTACCGGGTCATTTTTTGCAGTTCTGACGAAAATCCTGAAAAATCGAGACAGCAAATTGCTATGCTCCAACAAAGCCAGGTGGATGGTTACATTATCTCTCCACCGAAAAACAGTGAGGATCAAATCCGGGCACTTGTCAAAGGCCATGTCCCTTTCGTATTGATAGACCGTTATTTCCCTGAGATTGAATGTAACCACATTGTAGTTGATAATTTTGATGCGGCTTACCGCGCCACGAATCACCTGTTGAAACTTGGTCGGAAAAAGATTGCGAATATCACTGTAAATCTGGGTCTTGTCAATATGATCGAAAGGACAGAAGGGTACAAACAGGCACTCAGGGATGCAAATCTACCCGTTGACGAAAACCTGATAAAAATACTTCCGTTCTCTCATGAAAATAAGGATGTTGCAAAGGCAATCAAGGAACTGGTTGGTAAATCAGCCCCCAAAAGGGCAGATGCCATTTTGTTTTCAACCAGTAAACTGGGGATTAACGGAATCGAAACTATTTCCGGTTTAGGTTTAAAAATACCGGACGACATTGCAATCGTGAGTTTCGATAATCCCGATGCCTATAAAATTTGCATCAGCCCGGTTACCGTCGTGAACCAGCCTCTCAAGGAGATTGGAAAAACAGCGGTCCAGTTACTGCTCAATGAGATCAAACATCCCGACAGCCCCCCTAAATTACAGGAGATTGTTTTGAAAACAGATTTAATCATTCGAAAATCTTGCGGATCATAAAAATTTTATATTTTTGCTAAACCGATTTAGTAATTAAACACCAAAATACCATGACTGAAATTAATCAAGATCAGAAGGAAATGTATGTAGGGCTGAATGTTGGGGGGACCAATTGCAGTGTTGTAGTTGGTGACGCCTCCTTTGTAATCACACACAGGACTGGATTTGAGACCCATACCGAACGTGGAGTTCAGGCAATTCTGGATGAATTTAAAGAGCATATTCAGGCAATCGTGGAGAAATATCCGGATCATAAACTGAAAAGAATTGGGATCAGCTGTGGTGGCCCGCTCGATTCAAAAACGGGGATGATTTATTCTCCGCCAAATTTGCCAGGTTGGGATAGCGTACCAATTGCCAAAATATTCAGTGATGAATATGGGGTCGAGGTAGCAATCCAGAATGATGCAAACGCTTGCGCATTGGCTGAATGGCTGATGGGATCGGGGAAGGGGACTTCAAACATGATTTTCCTGACTTTCGGTACCGGGATGGGCGCCGGCCTGATTTTAAATGGAAGGCTGTACAGCGGAACAAATGACCTCGGTGGAGAGGTCGGTCATATAAGGCTTGAGAAAACCGGTCCAATAGGGTTCGGGAAGGCCGGATCATTTGAGGGGTTCTGCAGTGGCGGCGGTATCGCACAGCTTGCAAAAACTTTGGTCGCAGAAAAACTGGCCGGCAATCAGCATGTTGGTTTCTGTCCAACAATCGATAAGATTAGTGGAATCGATACAAAGATGGTGGCTATGGCCGCACACGCCGGCGACCCGGTTGCTTATGAGATAATCCGGATTTCGGCCGAATACCTTGGACGAGGGTTGGCCATTTTAATAGACATCCTGAACCCGGAGTGTATTGTCATCGGAAGCATCTATTCCCGGAACGAAGAGCTCTATAAGCCGCTGATGGAACGGATTCTCCATATGGAGGCCATCCCGTCGGCTCTCAAAGTCTGTAAAATAAAACCGGCATTGCTTGGAGATCAGATAGGCGATTATGCCGCTTTATGCGTGGCCATTTACGAGGATAAATTTTAAATTTTGGAAAGAGTGGATAATAATTTTTTCTTAGAGGAATTGATAACACGGTATCCCCAGCTTGGACCGTTAAAAGAACAAATAGGTAAGGCTGCAGCAGCAATAATCCGGAGTTATGAGTCAGGCGGTAAGCTGTTGCTTTGTGGAAATGGCGGAAGTTGTTCTGACTCAGACCATATCGTTGGCGAGTTAATGAAGGGTTTTGAAAACAAGCGCCGGATCAGTGAGGAATTTAAAAATAAGCTGATCGGCTCAGCTGGTGATAGGGGAGTCTATCTGGCGGAAAAACTTCAGCAGGCATTACCGGCCATATCACTTACTGCCCATACTGCCCTGATTACTGCGGTTGCCAATGACACGGATGCCGATCTGATTTTTGCGCAACAGGTTACCGGATATGGAAATGCGGGCGATGTAATTCTCGGGATCAGCAGTTCAGGAAACTCTCAGAATGTTATTGATGCCCTGATTACAGCAAAGGCCAAAGATATGGTGGTAATTGGTCTGACAGGCGAAACGGGGGGGAAAATGAAGGATTATTGTGATATCCTGATCAATGTGCCCGGAAGAAGAACCGCCTTTGTCCAGGAATTGCATCTGCCGGTCTACCACGTGCTTTGCCTGATGGTTGAACATCACTTTTTTGGAAAGTGATGGTAGGCTATTAGGCTATCAGACATTTAGGCCATTAGGCATTTCGGACAAATAATTTGAACCCGCCCTAACAGCCTAGCAGCCTATAAACCCTTTTTCATAAACTAACAAAACAATATATTCATGAACGAGAAAAATAATTCAAAGCCGAATAACGGCATTTCCCGCCGCTCATTCATCAGTCGGGCCGGAGCCGGAACTGCTGTTCTGGCTATGGCTTCAACGACCAAACTCTTCGCTGACGATTTGAAAAAAGTTGTCCTCTGGCCGGCCGATGCGAAAAAATACACGGTACATATGATTGGACATGGTCACATTGATCCTGTCTGGTTGTGGCCTATGTCAGAAGGAATATCCGTAGTTTACAGTACATTCAAGTCTAATCTCGACCGGATGAACGAAACGCCGGATTTTAAATACACCTCAAGTTCTGCACAATTCTATCAGTGGGTTGCGGATAACGATCCTCAGATGATGGCCCAGATTCGCAAGCGTGTCGACGAAGGTCGCTGGAATGTTGTCGGAGGATGGTGGGTCGAACCCGATGTGAATATCCCGGGCGGGGAAGCGATGGTCAGACAAGGATTATACGGACAGCTAACCCTGCAAAAACTCGTAGGACATAAGGCTAAAGTGGGCTATAATCCTGATTCATTTGGTCATACCAGCTCCTTGCCTCAGATTATGAAGGGACTGGAAATGAATAGCTATGTGTTTATGAGACCAGGCCCTCAGGAAAAAACACTTCCTGCAGATCTATTCTGGTGGGAAGGTATTGATGGTTCCCGATTGCTTGCTTACAGGATTCCGTTTAGTTACGGTGACGGAGGTTCGGTTCGGAATCGGATGCTTCAGACGATTGAAAGATTCAGGAATCAGCCTTCAAAAAGTTTCGTCCAGTATTACGGTGCCGGCGATCACGGCGGTGGCGCTACCAAGGAAAATATCCGTTCAATATTAGAAATACAAAAAGAGAATGATGCACCGAAGGTCCTTTTTAGTACCCATGATGCGTTCTTCAAAGAGGCCCGTGCCGATAAAAAACTGGAAATCCCGGTGGTGAAGGACGATCTTCAGCATCATGCAAGAGGCTGTTATACTGCCGAATCTGCCATCAAGAAGGGAAATCGTCATTCCGAATTCGCCTTGGTTGCCGCCGAAAAGATTGCGGCCATCGGATCTGTCGGATGGGGTGCAAAATATCCCAAAGGCGAGTTCTCATCGGCCTGGAAAAGGGTGCTCTTCCTGCAGTTCCACGACAGTCTTGCCGGAAGTTCACTCATGGATCATTCGGCCACTGCCGCCCAGGGCTATGGTTATGCCCAGGATATCGCGAACCAGTCGAATTATGTGGCATTGCAGAAACTCGAATTACAGGTGCCTACCGAGGATCCCGATTCCCAGTATATTATTGCCTTCAATCCGCATGCCTGGGAAGTTAACCAGAATATCGAATATGATTTAAACTGGGGAACCATGCATAAAACTTCCCGTGTCGATGACGAACTTGGTAACCCTCTTGCCCATCAATGGACTCTTGGGTCTTCACAGGCAGGTAGCCGGAGAAAACTGATCATTAACGCGACTATTCCAGCCATGGGTTACCGTCAGTTAAGACTTTGGGATGGCGGCGATTACGATCACAAGCATACCGTCAGTGCCAAAGATAATACCCTCGAAAATGAGCTCGTAACTGTCCGTTTCGCTCCAAACGGAACCTTCGCAATGGTTGACAAGGAGAGCGGAAAAGAGATATTTACCGGATCCGGCGGTGGAAAAGCTGTTGTCCTCAATGATACCAGCGATACCTGGAGCCATGATATCAAGACATTTGCAGATGAAATTGGTGCCTTCGAAAATGCAACCATTAAAATACTGGAGAACGGACCTTTGAGGGCTACCATCCGTGTAATCACCTTCTTTAACCTCTCTAACCTGACCATCGACTGGACCTTGTATGCCGGTTCGAAAAATCTCGAGGCTAAGGTTTCACTTGACTGGCACGAACATCTCAAAATGGTCAAGTTCTCATTCCCGGTGAATGTTGAATCTCCCACTTCCACCTATGAGACAGGGTACGGATTTATCGAAAGGGTGACCAACGGAGAAGAAGAACCGGGTCAGCGCTGGGTTGATGTAAGCGGAACACGCGGCGGGGCACCTTTTGGACTGACTGTCCTCAACGATGCCAAATATGGTTATAATGTAACAGGAAACGATCTCCGGATCTCGGTGGCCCGTGCGGCAGTCTATGCCCATCATAACCCTAAGGTGCTCAATATGAAGGAGGAATATTACTGGATGGATCAGGGAATCCAGACCATGCGCATGTTGCTGGTGCCTCATCAGGAGAGTTGGCAAAAAAGTAATATCGTAAGGATTGCCGAAGAATTTATGACGCGTTGCCCAATTACCTATCAGGGAATTCACACAGGCAAATTGCCTAAATCGGGTTCTTTCCTTTCGGTGGATGCTCCTAATGTGATTATTGCTTCGGTTAAGCAGTCTGAAAATGGGGAAGACATCATCGTTCGTTGTGTTGAGGCTACTGGGAAACAGACCACTGCAGCACTCGATCTGAAGTTTGCCCATCATAAATGGAGCGGCAATTTCCGTCCTTCCGAAATAAAGACGCTTCGGATCAGCAAAACAGGAACAATTAAAGAGGTCAATCTCCTTGAGGAATAAAGGAAATAGTTTTAAATCTGATTACCAAATTAATAAACAAATAACTATCAATAACTAAAACCAGAAATAATGAGTAGTTCAAAAGTTCAGATGAGTAAATTGGTTCCGGTAATGTTGTCCTTTGTGATCATGGGTTTTGTGGATATCATCGGGGTGGCTACAGGGTATGTGAAGCAGGACTTCAAGTTAACCGATTTTATTGCGCAGTTTTTACCCATGATGGTGCTGCTGTGGTTCTTTATTCTGGGTGTTCCTGCCGGAGTTTTGCAGGACAAGATAGGTAAACGCAATATGTTGAATCTGGGTATGGTCGTACAGGCTGTGGGTCTTGGCTTGCCATTCATTCATTACTCGTTCGGGATGATGTTTGCATCCTTTATCCTTCTGGGTATCGGAAATACGATTATCCAGGTATCGGCAAATCCGTTATTGCAGGACGTCTCCCCATCGGACAAGCTGGCCAGCTACATGAGTACCTCGCAGTTTGTTAAGGCGATCGTATCTTTTGGAGGCCCGATCATTACTACCTTCCTGGCTACACAATTCGGTGACTGGAAACTGGTTTTTGCAGTTTATGGTATCACCTCATTGCTTGGGGCATTATGGCTTTCGATGACCCCGATTGTGGAATCCAAACCCGACCGCAAACCGGCCTCCTTTGCCTCCTGCCTGGGACTGCTTAATAACCGGTTTGTTGCTTTTATGGCGTTGTCGATCTTCCTTATTGTAGGTGCCGAAGTTGCAATTAATACCAATATTGCCAATGTATTGATGGCAAAATACCATATTGAGCTTGCCACGGCTGCTTATGGAATTAGCTTCTTTTTTGCAGGTGAGACCATCTCCCGTTTCCTTGGCGCCATCATTTTAAACTGGATTAAACCTCGTCTTTTCCTCTTTTTGATCTCCATTTTATCGCTTGTCGGCGTTTTGGGTGTTTTCCTTGCCCCAAGTTATACGGTTGCCTACGGTGCAATCATGATAATCGGATTAGGTGTTGGAAATATGTTCCCGATTATTTTCTCGCTGGCACTGGCAAAAATGCCGGAACGTGCCAATGAAATATCGGGTTTGCTGATTATGGCCGTTTCCGGAGGTGCATTCATTCCGCTTGTAATGGGTTATGTGAGCACAGCCTATGGACCACTGGTCAGTATTTTCGTGGTCGGAGTTTGCATGCTTTATATCCTCTGGGTATCCTTCTTCGTAAGGAAGGGGCAGGCCGCTGCCTGATT